>OLPZ01000106.1_pt1 | contig 66266 bp, 72 predicted proteins | sample 1672711 | NCBI WGS metagenome assembly OLPZ01 (sample SAMEA3136716, study PRJEB25190) | human gut metagenome
GTTAACGAACAGAAACAACAAAATCAGTCAATACATATTTGTTTTTTCTTCATCCATACATAGGCAATCACACAGATTATTACAGAAGGAAGGGAACCTCCTACTGTAGCCAATCCCATCGGAAAAAGACTGGAAAATACTTCCCGGCACGGCAAATACCTCGCGCCCGTAATCCATCGCCGCTTGTGCAGTAATTAAAGAGCCACTATTCTTACGAGCTTCCATCACGCAGACCCCTAAAGATAATCCAGCAATAATGCGATTACGTGCAGGAAAATGATATTTTTTCGGCCCACTCCCATTCACATATTCTGTTAAAACAAGCTGATTCTGCTTCATAGTTTGCTGTAATTCTTTCTTTTCGTACGGATAATATACATCTAATCCAGTGCCTAAAATTCCAATTGTCTGACCCCCGCTCTGGATGGCCATCTCATGGCTACGACTATCGATACCTTTGGCAAGACCGCTGACGATTGTGAACCCTTCTTTGACTATTTTAGGAACCAGAGCTTCAGTCACTCTTAACCCATACGAAGTGGCATAGCGAGCGCCGACGATGCCAATTTTCCTTCTGCTTAACAATTGTAAATTTCCTCTATAAAAAAGAATTGCTGGTGGATTATAAATTTCTCGTAATAATTTAGGATAGACGGCATCTAAAATTGTCATAAATTGGTGTTGGCATTGTCGTATATATAACGCTTCACTATGAATCGTATGGTGTAACCAAGATTGTTCAAATAATTCACGATATTTCTTGATTTCAGCAATTCTAATAATTTCTGTACTGGAAAAATCAACACGCTTTTGTGCGATAGCTTCTTGTAATACTTTTAAGATACCTAAATTGCCAATTCCTTGGCATACCGCTAATTTAAATAATAATTGTCGTTGTAAAATTTCCAACAAAAAACACCTCTTTCACATCTTCTTAAAATAAGAATACGTAAAAAAAGTGTTTTATTTTTAAATCATATCTTTTATTGGCGCAAACGTACGTCGATGAATGGGTGTTACACCGTATTTTTCTAACCCGAGAAGATGTTCTTTTGTTCCATAGCCTGCATTGTTTTTAAATCCATATCCAGGATATAATTCATCATATTCTTCCATTAATCGATCTCTTGTAACTTTTGCAATAATACTGGCTGCTGCAATCGAAATGGAGCGTGCATCCCCTTTAATCAAACTTTCTTGTGGTTGGGGAACGTCTAACTGCATTGCATCAATTAATAAATAATCTGGTGCAAAAGCTAAATCGTCAATTGCCATTTTCATCGCTTGTTTAGTTGCTTGATAAATATTAATTTGATCAATGACTCCTTGATCAGCGATACCTAACCCGATAGCGACAGCCTGTTCTTGAATCTGGTTATATAACGTTTCCCGTTTTTTAGCAGATAGTTTTTTTGAATCATTTAAGCCTAATAACTGACAATCTTTCGGTAAAATAACTGCAGCTGTCACAACAGGGCCAGCTAATGGTCCGCGGCCTACTTCATCAATTCCTGCAATTAAACGATGGCCTTTTTTATAGGCCGCTTCCTCAAATTGACTCATTTCTTTAAAAAGTTGCCACTCTTTTTCTTTGGCTAACTGGCGACGTTCCCATTGTTTGATCGCTTGTTGCACTCCTGAACGTTCATCTTCTCGCCAGCTTGCTAATCGTTCATCGGTTGCATCAGTGACAGTTAACAACGCTTCTTTGATTGCCTGAATCGACTCTTTTGCCATGTTATTCGTCTCCTAGTTCTTCCCAGCGGTCCAAAGTATACGTACCTAATTTTCCACTGCGAATTTCTAAAATAATCATTTCGCTGGCTCGATTATAATCATCTCTAAAACCACGTTTTTGGCTAATTAACATCAACTGTTCTGGAGCAGGTAAAAATAGCTCTTCCTCTGTTAAACCATATCGTTCCGTCAAACGTTGCGGATAAAAACGTGCAAAAAATTCTAATCCATAAATCGCCAAATCATCTAAATGCAATAATTGATCTTTTATAGCGCCAGTTAAAGCTAATTTTTTCCCAATTTCTTCATCTTCAAATTTTGGCCAAAGAATTCCTGGTGTATCCAGTAATTCCAATTGGGAACCAGAGCGTAACCATTGTTGTCCTTTTGTCACACCTGGCTTGTTCCCAGTTTGCGCAATTTTTTTTCCGACTAAACGATTCATTAAGGTTGACTTACCAACATTGGGGATCCCAATACACATGGCGCGAATCGCACGCGGTTTCAAGCCTTTCGCCTGTTCACGAGCCAATTTTTCTTTTAACGCTTCCTTGGCTGCTGGCACAATTTTATTGATTCCTTTATTTTGTTGGGCATTGATGACTAGGGTTTGGTATCCTTTCTTTTGAAAGTAATGTTGCCATTTTTTATTTTGGTCGTTATCTGCTAAGTCCCCTTTATTTAAAAGGACTAATCGTGGTTTTTGTTGGACAATTTGGTCCATCATTGGGTTACGGGAAGAAAGCGGTAACCGCGCATCAACTAGTTCAAATACAATATCGACATATTTGATTTTTTCAGAAACTTCTCTTCTTGCTTTGGCCATATGGCCGGGAAACCATTGAATGGTCATAATCTGTTCAAATCCCTTCTTTAACACACTGTTTCTTTGATTCAATTCTTCAACGAGTCCTGTGTTCCGCGTAGATTCTTGCGAAAAAACACCTTCTCTAGTTTAACATATTTTTCACGGATTTGATTTATTTTCTGTAGTGTTCTTTAAAAAACAAAAAAGCTGAGACAAACTCACTTTGGATTTTGTCTCAGCCTTGTACACTGGCAAAGTATAGAAAGAAGTAGGTCAAGCTCTTCTCAAGACCGACTCAAGAATATTTCTGTTTTTACTTGTTATTTAGCATGAAGTAAATTTTCTTTACAATGAATTAACTCTGTTAAAAACTGACAGTACGGTGTAGCAATCCCATAGGCTTTCCCTTTGCGAACAATTGCTCCATTGATATAATCAATTTCGGTTAAACGATGATTGGTTATTAAGTCCTGATACATCGATGGATGGTGCAAACCAATTGTTTCTCGATTATAACACGAGCGGATTTGTTGAAGCACTGCTTGTTTATCTAACGTAACTTGTTCCACTTCAGCGACTGCTAAAAATTCATTAACTATTTGTTGAACAATTTGATCTGCTTGCTCTGTTTCGCCAAAGTCTGCCATATTGCAATCCAACAAAGTACATAAACCATTCATTGTTCCATTCACACAGGCCTTCTTATAAATGGATGATAAAATATTCTCAGAATAACGAGCATTTAAGCCAGCGTTATTTAATACCTTAATGACTGCTTCTGCTGCTTGTTCACTTTGCGCTCCTAAATTTTGTAAATCAATCGAACCATTGCCAAATAATTTTACTTTGCCCGGTCCTTCTAACCCAGCGGTCCACATTGTGTTTCCTAATAAAATATTTTCGTATGGCACGTATTTTTTGATAATATCTTCGTGCCCAATTCCATTTAACAAGCATAAAACTTTCGTATTTTTATTAAGGAAATGTTCTAATGCTTCAAGCATTCCTTCCAGTTGCATTGCTTTTGTAAATAGAATAACTAAGTCTGCTGTAAAATCGATGCTTGCTACTTCTGTCTGAGGATAGATAGGAATTTTAGCGGTCACCACTTCGCCATTAAAATCAGCAACTAACCCGTTTTTTCTTATTGCTTCAATATGTTCTGGCCAACCATCGACAAAAATAACATCATTTCCTGCTTGATGTAACATTAGTCCAAAGCGACTGCCCATAGCGCCAGCACCTGCGATAATAATCTTCATTTCTTTTCCTCCGTTCAATTTTTTATTTTTAGGTAAAAATCTGCTAAGAAAATCTCTATCTCTTACTTTTATAGCAATAAAAAGGCAAAATATATGTTATATTATAAGTGATCTATTTGTTATTTTTTATCCAAGCGCATTTATGTAAGCGCTTTTAAAAAGAAAGGGAGTTTCTGATGAATATTCAGCTTTTAAAGTACTTCATTGAAATTGTTAATACCCGCAGTTTATCGGCGGACGCTCGCAATTTATTTGTCACCCAACCAACACTTTCTTTAGCATTGAAAAAAATGGAATCTGAGTTAGGCACAGCGTTGTTTGATCATTCTGATCAACCGTTTCAATTGACTGATACTGGTGTTTATTTATATGAACATGGTCAAGAAGTTGTTTTTCAATTCGATCAATTGATAACAGATATTCATGAAATGAACCAGAAACCAGTTAAAAAGCAATTGCGTTTAGGCTTAACTACTTTATTTGCTGTACAATTTATGAAAGAAATTTCACGATTTTTAACAACCCATCCACATGTGAATTTAATATTACAGCAAGATGGCTCGCCAAAATTACAAACGATGTTAGCAAATAAAGAAATTGATATGGGACTAATTTCTTTCCCAAATACCTTACCTGAAATTATTCATATTGAACCTTTAGAAACGACTACCAAAGGCTACCATGTTTATGTCGTGGTACCAGAATCAAATCCTCTCTCCCAATATGAAAAATTAACTTTTAAAGATTTGAAAGATCAACGATTTTCATCGTTAAGTGATAATTTTATGATTGGTCGTCTACTACTAGATCGGACTCGGAGCTTCGGTTATGAGCCGAATATCATTTTGCATAACGATGATTTACAAGTACTTCTTTATAGTTTACAAAAAAATAATTCGATTTGTTTGCTGCCGATTGAATATTATGAAGTGGGAAAAAGTCAGGGACTGAAATGGATTCCTTTAAAAGATAAGTTTGACTATTTCCCCATCGGCATTGCTTTGCGCCGCGATTTTAGTATGACAGAAGATATTAGAGATTTTATTCAAATCATTAAAGAGAATTAATGGGTGACCTATCCTCCATTGAAAATATTTTTTTGGGAGAAAACTTATATTTAGATCAGAATTTTTAGATTATTCTATATTCAATTATTGACGATAAGTATAGTGATGAGAGAGCAATTCTAAGCCATTTTCACAAATAATGATTGGTAGTTATGCAATGAAGCGATTGTAACGTTCGCAGGCGAAAATAATAAAAAGATTTCTATTTAAATACGAATAATTTTTTATACCAGGAACGTGGTCAAACACGAAAATACGAATAATTGGTTTTGCTTTGCTCAACTGGACTTCGACGTTTTAGTTAGGTTTCCCTCTCTTCGTTCAGTCCAACCAAACTAAAAGTTTTCAGGTATACAATAAATCTAGCACTTGATTACGAGAACATTTGTTCGTATAATGTTCAAGTAAGGAGAGTGTTCAAAATGGTAAGAAGAACGAAAAAAGAGTTCAAACCATACAATGATTACGTCGATAGACCCTTTGAGTTGAAGTGGCCAACAGCTTTTCCTTTAGGGGAATTACAAGCAGCAATCAAAGAGACGAATGATTATCATTCAAGAGAAATTGAACGTTTACCCCAGCAGTCACAGGCTAAAATAGAACACTTGCTAAGTCGCTCAATCAAACAGAATTCAGCTGAATTCCTTAGATGAATATGAGCGTGTAAAACCTTCTATACGTGGTGTATTTCGTGGCATGGCTGAATTCGATGTCGTTCTCATTGGAGATCAGCAAATCGATTTTTACGATATTAGGCACATACAAATACATGATTTTTACAAATGGTCGGAAAACGAACCCGAAAAACCGATAGACAATCCTTTTTCAGAAGTAAAATTTTCAGAGTTAACCTAAGAAGAAAACAACGCAATCGATGCTTTTATCAATGAATATTACAGTGACGGAGATTTTTATGAAGACATATGATTATCGAGGATCAGTAATCAAAGAAGGAAATAAAACAACTAGTATTGCTTATGTACAATGTGCGTGTGGCTGTTTGGCAAGTAGAATGTCAAGTAATTCTGATAAATACAAGTGTTCCTGGTGTAAGCGAACGTATATGTTAGGAAAAGAGATTTATAGATGAAATAAAGTACTGAAGGTTATAAAAGGCCATAGGGATATTTTAAATTTATGTTATAATTATTGCGGCAACTGCCAAGTAAGGTGGTGTAACTATGGCTGAGAAACTAATTTCGTTGATTATCGCACCGCTACTTGTGGGTCTAGTACTTTTGCTAGTTGATCGTTGGTTAGACGATTAGCCGATAATCTAAGCAGTTGCCTTCTAACTCCAACGCTGAAGTCGCAACAGCGCAAAAAAAAGCCCCCCTATTTGCGGTAGGAGGGCTTTTTGGTGTAACTGAGCTGTTGAACTAATTTCGTTTCGCACCTTCAGTATAACATATTATTAAAAGAGGTCAACAAAAAAGAAGCAGATACGCCCTTCCCTTATTGCATGTTTTTTAGTATAATATTACTGCGAACGCATTAATAACCTAAGAAAGGAAACTTACCCACCATGCCTAGAAAAACCTTTGTATATCCACACCCTATCAACGCATACATTATCAAGCATCTAGGGATTACTGTAGAAGAATTTTGTGAATTACATGCTTTCTCTCAAGGAACTGTTTCTTCTTGGATTACTCGTAACAAAAAAATTGAAACACTTCCTATCTCATTTATTTATTCTCTTTCTTTGTCAGCCAGCAAGACTATGGATCAGGTCTATTCAGACCTTCTAAAATTGCAAGACGATTATTTGCTGCACTTAGAACGCCACAGACGAACTAAAAAAATTATAGACGAAGAATGATATTGTAATATCACACTATTGTAACATCGTATAGTCAAACTATAATAATATTGTATTATTACAATATCACGTTGCTACAATTTCACTATATCGCGAAGTAACAATACTATACAATTGTAATATCGTAATATTAATAAATCGCAATAGTATGACTCCACGATCGAACAATATTGTAATATTAATAAATTATGATATTGCAATATTGCGATATTGTGATATAATAATGACATAACATCACAAGGAGGACATTATTATGGCACGAATAATTTCAGTTGCAAACCAAAAAGGCGGTGTTTCAAAGACAACGACTAGCATTAACCTTGGAGCGGCATTGCATTTTACTTTTAACAAAAGCGTACTTGTAATTGACATGGACCCCCAGGGAAATGCCACTGATAATTTTGGATTCGACATTGATGGCACGAATGTTCCAACAATATATGAAGTATTAAAAGATGAGGCTTCGATTACTGAAGCTATTCTAAATTACAAAGGAATCGATGTAATTCCTGCTGATATTGCTCTTTCTTCAGCAGAACGTGAATTTACACAAGTTGGAAGTGAACATAGACTTAAAAGAGTTCTTCAACCAATTGAAGAAAACTATGATTATATTATTATTGATTGCCCACCAAGTTTGGGTATATTAACAGTAAATGCGTTCACTGTCTCTGATGAAATTATTATTCCTGTAGAAGCCGCATATTTTTCACTAAAAGGATTAGTTAAATTGAACGAAACAATCGAGACTGTTAAAGAATACACAAATGAGAGCTTAATCATACGAGGTGTTCTTTTCACAAAATATAATGAAAGATTTAACATTTCAAAAGAAATGAATAAAACAGCAAATCAAATTTCTGATGCCCTCCACGTAAACATATTTGATACTTACATTAGACGAACTATCACTGTTGATGAAGCCCAAGCAGCAGGTTCCGACTTGATTAGCTTTAATAAGACTTCGACCGCTGAAGACGATTATATCCAGTTTACAAAAGAATTTTTAGAGAAGGTAGGAGATTTGAATGAGTAATAATAGAGGAAAATCAGCCGCGGAACGACTTTTGGGTGCAGGAAAAGAAGACACCAATCCAACTAAAGCAACTACTTCTAATGAAAAAGAATTAAAAACTACACATGAACACATTGTTATGAATAAAAAAAACATAGAAAAATTGATTAAACAACAAGGTAACAGCAAAAGAAATGCTGATAGTATTCGGATCAATCCAATCCTTGCAAATGCTTTAAAATACTGGACTTCAATTGGCGAACCAGAAAAAAGTAAACCTGATGTTATCGAAGAAACGCTTTTGAAATCTATTCCTGAAGAGTATTTAATTAAAGGATATGAAATGGCAAAAAAACAAAATAAAATTTGATAATATTGTGGTATCACAATATTACAATATTAGACAACAACAATATCATAATATTGTTGTTGTTTTTTTTCTACAAACGCTGTTGTATCAATAATAATCTTTTAAATATTGTAATATCACGATATTCCGATATCGCAATTGTATTATATCACAATATCGTGATATAATAAGAAAGTAGGGAAATACTGTTATATCAGTATTTGCAAGGGAAATAAAAGTAGGTTAAACTATAAACTAACAAAAACAGAGAGGTAAAGCTATGAACGATTTTCAATTTATTTCAGCTAATGAAACCTATAGAAATTTGTATTACCAATTACCTAAAGTACTTTTTACATCAGAATTTTATAAGACTATGTCTAATGATAGTAAAATAGCTTACGCAATGTTGCAAGACCGATGTGAATATTCAATACAAAATAATTGGATTGATCAAGATGGGCATATATATTTTATCTTTACACGAAATGAACTGATGGATATTTTAGGGTGTAAAGAAAATAAAATTGCAAAAATAAAAAAAGAATTAAAAGACAAAAATTTACTTTATGAAAAACGTATTCCTCCGAAAAAACTCTCTACTGGTGAATTCAAAAACTATCCAAACAGATTGTATTTAGGTAAGCTGGAAGTTTCAGCAACAGATGTTTACGCCATCAGTAATGCTAGCTATACAAATGAGTTTCCCGAAAGTGGGAAAAACCAACCTTCGGATAAACATGATAAAATCGGCATTTCTTTCGAAAGTGGGAAAAACCAACGTCCAGAAGAATCCAATAATACCAGTACTTTGTTCGAAAGTGGGAAAAACCAACCCAATCTATATCTAACTAATTCTTTAGATACAATAGATACAATAGATACTGAAAAAGAACGATTGCAACAACAATTATTGCTCGATCAATTTTCAGAAGTTCAAGAGCATACATTTCTTAGCAAAAATAGCTTAAAATTTATTGCTGCCTTTTCTGATACTATTCAAGAAGCACATGAAATGGTTGGAACAATTATTCGTGCTAAAACTAAAGTAGAAAAAGAATACAATATCGTTCTAATTGGTGAAGATTATCAAGAAGAAATAGACAAATGTTTGCGTCGTGTGATGCATAAAATCAAGACAGATTCTACTGTAAAAAGTCCAAAAGGCCTATTCTACAAGTCGTTTTACAATTTATTTGTTGAATGTACAATAGAGAAAAAAAGTCATTTAAATAAAAATAGTACGGACAACACCCCAGAAATAACTACACATAACTGGATTGAGTATCAATAAAATATGTTTTTTTGTGACCATTAATTTTGATATAAATATATAGAAATTATTGCTGTATATAATATTTATGGTATTATCACTGTATAAATAAGCTAATTATTTATAATTTTATTTACACAAGGAGGTAATAATGGAATACATTAAACGTTTTTTTATTGTAATTGGGTTATTTTTGTTGAGTCAAATAGGTATGTTTACGTATGGGACTTTAAAGCAAAGTTCTTTACAAGTAGGGCAAGGTACAATGCCTTTACTATCAACGCTAATTCTAATAGTGATATTTATTATGAATATTGGATTGCTACTTGTTTTAGCTAATAAACTAGAATTACTTAACTTTGATTCTAAATTTCTCAATAAAAAGAATATTTTAATTATTGTAATTGGTGTTGTAATTGCAAGATTAGTGGCAATTTTAGGAACGATTCTGTTAAATAATCAAGGAATTGATTCTACTGCTAATGATGCGGCAATTAATAATTTGTTTACAGGTGAGAATCCATTACTAATTATTTTGATATTAGGGATTTCTGCACCCATCATGGAAGAGATTGTGTTTAGAGCTGGAATTATTGGTTATTTTTTAAAAGATTGGCCAATTTTAGGAATTGCACTAAGTTCTATTTCATTCGGTTTAGTACATGGACCAACTGATATTATTAGTTTTTTCATGTATGCACTAATTGGATTAGTTTTATCAATCGCATATTTTAAAACTAGTCGTCTTGAAGTAAGTATTTTGATTCATTTCTTTAATAACTTAATTCCAGCTATTGTTATTGCTTTTGGTTTAATTTAATTTTGGTATAGATTATTTAATCAAAAAGAATGGGGTTATTTGATGAAAAAGACTGAAAAAATTTTGTTTTTAGGCTTTTCTGCATTAATGTTTATTCTAATCGGATGTAGCAATAAAGATAATCTTCAAGAAAATAAAAAAAGCAGTGCTGTAGAACAAACTGCCAATTTAACAGCAGCAACACCTATACAAAGTTTAGATCCAGCAACTGCTGTTGATCAAACAAGTATTACACTTTTAGCAAATGTGATGGAAGGCTTATATCGTTTGGATAAAAAAAATCAAGCAGAACCTGCATTAGCAGAAAAGCTTCCAGACATATCCAAAGACGGTAAAACATATACTATATCATTGAGAAAAGATGCAACTTGGACAGATAAAACGCCTGTAACTGCCGAAGATTTTGTTTTTGCATGGCAAAGAGTAGTTGATTCTAACACTGCTTCTCAAAATGTCGGATTATTTGCTCCTATAGAAAATGCTGAAGAAATAAGTAAAGGTAGCAAAGCTAAAGAGTCTTTAGGTGTAAAAGCAGTGAATAATCATACTTTGCAAATAGCGTTGAAAGAACCAACTCCTTACTTTACTAATTTATTAGCATTGCCAGCGTTTTTACCTGTTAATCACAAATTTGCTGATAAACATAAGAAAGATTATGGTACTTCTAAGGACACTATTAGTACAAATGGAGCGTTTAATTTAACTAACTTGGAAGGTTTAGGCACTTCAGATAGTTGGGTAATAGAAAAAAATACTAATTATTGGGACAATAAAAATGTCTCAATGAATACTATTCATTTTCAAGTAATTAAAGAGATAAATACAGGTGTTAATTTATATAAAGATGGTCAATTGGACGAAGCTCCTTTGGGTGGAGAGTATGCTAAACAATATAAAAGCGATAAGGATTATAGCTCTTCTTTATTAGCAACAAGTATGTATTTAGAACTCAATAAAAAACCAAAGGATTCCATTTTAAAGAACAAAAATTTACGTAAATCAATTAGTTATGCTATAGACAGAGCCTCATTAGTAGAAAAATTACTAGATAATGGCTCCATAGCATCAGTTGGGTTAGTTCCTAAAAAATTAGTGTATGATCCAAAAACAAAGAAAGATTTTGCAGACCAGGATTTAGTTGGTTATGATAAAGAAAAAGCCAATAAGTATTGGGAAAATGCACAAAAAGAATTAACTACACCTAACAATTTAAAACTAGATATTTTGGTTGGAGACGGAGAATTCGAAAAAAAAGCTGGAGAATTTTTACAAAATCAATTACAAGAATCTTTAAAAGGGGTGACTGTAACAGTTACGCCAGTACCAGCAAATGCACATATTGAAAAGTTGTCTAAGGGTGATTTTTCTATTAGTCTTATTGGTTGGCAAGCGGGATATGCAGATCCATTGAGTTTTCTAGCTAATTTCAAGACAAATAGCCCTATGAATTATGGGGGTTATGAGAGTAATGAATTTGATATTCTTCTAAAAGATACTTCTGATAAGCGGCTGAAGAGTTTGAAAGAAGCAGAAGAATTGTTAATTGATGATGCAGCGATTGTCCCAATTATCCAAACAGGTTCTAGTAAATTGATTAATCCAAATCTAAAAGATATAAACTTGCACAGTGTAGGTAGTAGATATGACTATAGAGAAATGAAAAAGGAGTGACATTAGTCGCTCCTTTTTTCTTGAAAAAACTTTTTATAATTGGACTTTTCATAAGTTTGTATATGTCCATGTTCATTGACAATACCAATGAAGTTTTTACCTTTTTCGTCTCCCTCTTGTGACAACAGATGTTCTAAAGAAGTTCTCACTTGTTCAGCAATCTCTACTCCCTCAATATCTTCAAGTAAATCAATGTATGAGACGACTTTATTTAAATATTTTAGATTTTTAGTAGTAACGTATAAATACAAATTTTTATTGTGTATATAGTTTATTTTGTATTTATAGCTAGGAAAATGAGTGAGCAGTTCATTGTAAATATTTAAAATGGGAAGAATATCTTCATATCTTTTTTCTAGAAAACTTCCTGCTAAAATATTATTCAAACATAATGCAGCAATTTCTTTCAGTTCACTAGTACTGTTTTCTGATATTGGAAAAAGCTCGTCGTACAAAGATTTTAGCTCCGAAAAAGAAAATTCTGAACTAATATTAGCAAGGATTTTGTAATGGAATAAAGTGAATTTACTAAAATTTTGAAATATTTTTTTTACGTCTAACAAGTCTGGATAATCAATCTTACTAATTTTGTCTATTTTATCAGATAAAATTAATTTCATCATGAAGTATAGATTCATGTATTTTAGAGAAGTGAAATGAAGTGAGACAACTTTACTATAAAGTTCTTCTAAATTTTTTTTAAGCTCAATATCTTGGGTTTTTGCGTAATTATCAAGTGTAGTACGAAAATAGTCTAAATCTTTGTCAAAGTCAGAAGCAAAATCCTCTTTGCAGTAATTGATTAATTCATGAAAAGATAAACCGCTTCTATCAGATAATAGTGCTATATCTTTGATTTGTAGAGCATGCTGATTATGAATTTCAAAGCTACTGGCTGATCTTCTAGAAAAAATATCTTTATAAAACTCTTCTTGATTTTCACCGAATTCTTTTCTACATAGTTTCATAAGTTCATTTAGATACACTTTAAAGCCTCCTTTTGCGCATTATCTTGCACAAAAATAAAAGAAATATGATTTTTATCGTATTTTAAAAAAAAAATATCAAATAATGAGAAAAATATTGCACATAAACTTGAATGTAATTCTTTTTTCTGTTATAGTATGTTTATAGAACTTAGCGGGGTGAATACATGATTAAGCATAGCCGAAAAATGTATGTAATAATTAGTTCGTTGATTTTAATTTTTACTATTGTAGGTTAAAAAAGCACTCTTGAAGTCTAATCCAAAAGTGCTTTAGCTTAATTAAGACAAGTGTATTATACCACAGTTTTCTATATTTGATGTGTAGAAGATATTTCAGCACACTAACAGATAAACAACAAAATAAGAACCGACTACCATCGGACGGCAATCCTAGGTAGTTAAACAATTCATGCTATACCCATGAACTATACTCGGTTCTCGTTTGTTGCAACATTAGTTACAACGTATAGTATAACAATTTTTAATGTAAAATTCTAGGCTTTTTTAAACTCCTTTATTGGCCTAGGTAAAGTTTTTTACAATGAATTGTTTTAGTTAGTTGTATAAATGTTGGAACAGCGGGGAATGTATACAGTTCATGTATATGTTCCCCGCTTTTTTGTTGTCTGTTAACTTGTTGAAAAAATAAAAAAACCAAGTAGCAAGCACGCTCATTTTCTAAAAATGACCCGCTTGTGGAATAATTCAATGCTTTCACGCATTGTTTGTACTGGAACTACTCGTAAGAGCCGTGCAAACAACGTGTTGCATGGCTCTTTTTCTACTTGGTTCAGAAAGTAGGTGAATCAATGATTGAACTGAAAGCAACAGATTTGAACCGTATTACGTGTCAACTGACCTTGTTTAATCGACAAAGGTTTAAATTGTACAACGGCACAACAGAACGCATTGTATATGATTTTTCAGGAAGAAATCTGTTGATCAATCCTGTGAGTTTTGAAACGGATCAAGACATGGAACATTTCTTTCGACAAGTAAAACTGATTTATTTTGATGGAAAAGTAGTCGGTTATCGCGGCTGCTCGGAACTTCCGTTAAAACTTGAATGTAGAGCGTTCCAAAAAATGGTTAAACGACAAAAGATGTTACTCAATGCACCATTCAACTATAAGGTTTTTGAAGAAAATGAATTTAGGGAATGGTGTGAGAAAATGAGAAGCTATAAGTAGTGAATTTGTTTTTTTATACTTGGTCTTTTTGTTTGTTAGTTTTAACTAACATGCGTAATTTACCAATAGCTAGGTTAGCTATCGAAAAAGGATGCAGAAAAGCACACGGACACGAAGGTGCAAACTGGCTACACGTCAACTTTTTTGCAGAATTTGGGAGATCCTTAAAAAAAGAATACTACAGGACTTATCTAGTCAATCAGCGTGTCTTTAAAGGTCTAGGTAAGGATAAACTACCTAAAGTACGGTCAGAATAAAGGCGGTACGTGATTATGGGTGTGACACAGTAACTAAAAAGATTTCGTGCGACGATCTTTTGTTTTAAAGGGAGCCAGATACTTTTTTAGAGTTTGGGGTTGCTAACGCTACAAACCCTGCGATCAGTAAAATCTGTAGAAAAATTGCTAAAAAGCTAGCAAACAAAAGGATCAAGTAAAACGAGGATATTTACCATAAAACCAATAGGAGGAAAGTGAACATGAAGATATAGGAGTGTTTTTCTAAGGGGTCTAAGGATAATATTTTTTTAATAATGAAGGCTTTGTTACTATGTTCTTGAGGTGAGAAAATATGACAAAAAAGTGCAAAATATCTGGCGTAAAGAAATGTTGGCATTGATGAATGAAGACGCAGACTGGTATAGGAATGAAGATACCGAGCGTTTTAAACGAATACAAGAACTTGCAAAAAAGATAGAAACAGCAAGCACCAGACAATTTTCTTCTCATATTAGCAAGGAAAGATTTGAAGCCTATCAAAGAATGGGTTTACAGTTTAAAGAAATAGCAGAAGAATTCCATATAACAACTACAGCGTTACAACAATGGCGTAAAGACAATGGGTATCCCATTTACAATAAAAATAATAAGAAATGAGGAAAGCAAAATGAAAAAGTTCGCAAGTGCAGGGTTAAGTATTTTAGTCGCAACAGGGGTAGCAGGTATTGGGGGAAATGAAGTACAGGCAGCAGAACAAGCGCAACCAAAAACACCTGAAAACAGTTCTACAGAACAACCAACAGTGAAAGCTACACAAACAACGGAGCAAGCCATTACTGAAAAACAGCAACAAGTAACAGAGAAACAAGCAATTGTCGATCAAAAACAACAAGTCGCTGATACTGCGAAGAAAGAAAAAGACACCATTGATCAATCTGTTAAAGATCAACAAGCAGTGGTCGATCAAAACAAAGACGCATTGGATCAAAGTCAACAAGCAGTGACTGACCAACAAGCAGTTGTAGACGAAGCTAAAAAAGTCGTGGATGAAGCAACGCCTTCAGCCATTGAAAAAGCTAAAGAGCAAGTGGCTACGGATACACAGGCTGTTGACGAACAACAAAAAGTAGTGGATCAAGCTCAAACAGACGTTAACCAACAACAAGCTGTTGTCGATGAAAAAGCAAAAGAAACGAATGCTGCTAAAGTGCAAAATGATAAAGATCAACAAGCAGTAACAGCTGCGAAACAAGAACAAGCCAAGCTTGAAGAATTAGCGAAAAATGCGGAAGCGGAAAAAGCAAAGGCAGAAAAAGAACAAGCAGCAAAAGAAGCTGAACTGGCTAAAAAACAGAAAGAAGAAGCCAAAGCTAAAGATCAAAAAACGAAGGACGATCAAGCAGTCGCAGACCAACAAACTGTTGTGACAACTAGTCAAGAGAAAGTAGCAGACGCAAAAGCAGATACAGCTGCGAAACAGGCAGACTTAACTGCGAAAGAGAATGCTTTGAAAGACAAGCAAGCAGCAACAAAGCAAGCGCAGAATACTTTAGATAGCTCAAAAGAAGAGCTAAAAGGACATAAAGGGATTAACTTGCCTGCCAATTTCACACCTGATTATTACAAAAAATTATCTGAACAAGAAAAGCAAGCAATGGAAAAAGAAGCATTAGCATTAAATAAAGTTTTTCCTGAAAATCAAGCAGATGCGGCAAAAGCAACGGAAATGATCAATGTCAAAAATCCTACAGAAAAACAAAAGCAACAAATGAGTGATTACGTTGTAGGACTTATCAATGATGTTCGCGAAAAGCTTGGGTTACAAAAGTTGAAGATTTCTAACCAAGCTATGAAATTTGCTTGGGATGTAGCAAAATATGATAATCCCAAAGAATTTGATCATGACGTAAATGCGATCAATCGTGCAGCAAAAGAAAATGGTTTTAAAGAATTCCCTGGACAAAACTTTTATGAAAACCTAAGTATGGGAAGATTTACGACACAAGAAGGTAAAGTTTCTATGTATGACTTTGAAAAAGCTGCTCGAAATGCACTTGTAAGCATGTTGATGAACGATGGACATTCTGGCTATTCCCATTTAGATTCTTTATTAGATGCAAATGAAACAAACATGGCAGTTTCTATTTCAGGAGATTTAAATGATATTTCAGCAAAAATCCATATCATTAGCTATAATCAATCAAAATTAGTTGAAACAAATACCTATGAAGAAGGCACTGCACCAGTCTTTAAGAGTAAAGAAACCCTTCAAAAAGAAGTAGCAACCAATCAAGAAAAATTAGCTACCGCACAACAAGTAGAATCAGATGCACAACAAGCAAGAAGTGCAAGTCAGCAAGCCTTAAATACAGCCAAAACAACACAAGCAACAGCAGAAAAAGAACTATCTGTTCATAAAGCGACATTGGCTAATCTTCAAGCAGTTGCGACTAAGAGTACGACAAACTATGAAGAAAAAGTACGGCAAACTGCAACGGCAGAAAAAAGCCTTCAACAAACAAAAGATCAATTGGTAACAATCAATGAGTTAATTCAAAATCGAGCTGCTGTTTTAGAAAAAGCGAAAACAAAAGTTGCAGACGCACAAGCGATAGAACAAACGTCTGCTAAAGTGCTGAAAGAAAAACAAGAAGCCCAAAAAGCAGAAGAAAACACATTGAATAGCTTGAAGGAAGTATTAGATTTAGCAAAAGAAAACTTAAATCAAAAACAAGTTGCGCTTAAAACAAGTACACGTTCATTGACTCGTTTAGAAAATGCTCAACCAACATACGAAAAAGCAGTGAACGAGTTAAACAAAGCAGAAGCCGCAGTGGTCCAAGCACAAGAAGCCTATGAAAATTCTCTGAAATCGTTGGAAGAACTTAAAGAACAACAAGCCGTTGCTACACTTGCTTATACACAAGCACAAGAAGACCTTTCTAATGCGAAGTTAGAGCTACAGCAGTACCAAGGCATATTAAGAGACTTAGAGGCACAACAAGCCGAACAGCGCCGACAAGAAGCGTTGCAAGATCAAGTAGCAAAAGAGCAACAACGTCTTGAACGAGAAGCAAAGCAACAACAAATGTTAGTAGCAAGTGCTACTTCAGCAGACAAAACACCTGGTCTTCAACAGTTATCTTTTTCTAAACAAAAAGAACAACCAAAAGCACAAGCATTAACACATTCAGAACCTCGTAAGACGAAACAAGTAGCAAAATCCCAAGAATCCTTACCACAAACGGGAGAACAACAAAGTATCTGGTTGACTATTATGGGATTATTCATGGCAGTAGGTGCGATCAGTTTCAAGAACAAAAGACGGAAAAATAGTTAAAAGTATAATAGGTGAGGAGCGAAATTTTCGCTCCTTTTTATTTTAAATACATGACATGAAAGGAGAAAACATTGGCAAAGAAGATAAACCTTGTTTCCATATTTTGTTCTCACGAAGCACTAGAACAAATTTATATTCTATCCTACCCGTATTGTTTAATTAAGCAATATCTATTCAAGAGAATCGAAGATATTTTTGGTTCTTTTTTTATTGGAGAAATGACATTGCTGTGGCGGAATAGAAGTCGCTTAAAATAAAGCAGTAGAATCCCCTTATTGTTTTATTTGATTATGCAAGGTGCGAATCCTTGACAGCAAGTAGGGTTTACGGTAAATGATCCCGACTGCCGGTTAGCGAAAACCGTATAGAGATTGAGCGGTAGTGTGGCAAGCAACAGCTCTTATACCATTCATAAGCCTACCGCAAAAAGAATGGCAATCTCAAAAAAACAGGAAACTGAGAGGTCGCTCCTTTTAGGTTGGCGTGTAGCATCTGGGATGCAACGGACATGAAGGAAGATAAGAGGTAGGTTCGACTCCTACCACGCCAGTAAGTAGCTTTGCTACGAGAGAAAAAGAATAATAGGAGGAATAACAATGAAAAATTATGATCCAAATATCCGATGGGGCTTGCATACAATCAAGGTGAGTTTCCAACGATGGGACTACAAAGGATATGTTACCTTTGTAAAGGGTGGTAACTGTAAAGGGTTAGACATACTAGAATTAGAGGTAGACGATTTATACGACAAAAAATTTAAAGAAAACCCAATCAATTTTAGATTGCTTGGTGCAGGTGATGATGGCGAAGAATGGTTCGCAATGACTTTAAAAAATAATGAAGATGAACTGTTTATTGAAGATGAGTGGAAATGTTTGAAAGATTATATTTTAGGTATTGAGATTATCGATTTTAAGTAGGAAAAATAGAGGAGCGAGTATTTTCTCGCTCCTCTTTTATATATAGAGAGGCTACCCAGCAATGATAACTAGGTAGCCACAGACATAAAATTACTATTAATCTGGGAATAAATTATTTATACCATGAAAAGGGTTACTTATCAAGAAAAAATACCAATGAATAGGAGAATGTGGAATGAAATAAAGTAATACATCTATAAAAAAGAGAGGAGGAAAAAGTATGACTTGTGTACGTGCGCCATGTCGGAGAAATCGTTGTTTGTAAAGAAAAGAATAATAGGAATTAAAAAATATAATTTACGAGGAGAATGATTCATGAAGCAACAAACAGAAGTAAAGAAACGTTTTAAAACATATAAAGCTAAGAAACGCTGGGTAACTGCTCCTATTCTTTTTATAGGTGTGTTAGGAGTTGTAGGATTAGCTACTGATGATGTACAAGCTGCGGAATTAGATACGCAACCAGGAACAACGACGGTGCAACCCGATAACCCCGATCCGCAGGTAGGTAGTACAACACCTAAGACAGCAGTAACTGAAGAAGCAACAGTACAAAAAGACACTACTTCTCAACCGACCAAAGTAGAAGAAGTAGCGCCAGAAAATAAAGGTACTGAACAAAGTTCAGCTACCCCAAATGATACCACAAACGTGCAACAACCAACAGCAGAAGCAGAAAAATCAGCACAAGAACAACCAGTAGTCAGCCCTGAAACAACCAATGAACCTCTAGGGCAGCCAACAGAAGTTGCACCAGCTGAAAATGAAGCGAATAAATCAACGTCCATTCCTAAAGAATTTGAAACACCAGACGTTGATAAAGCAGTTGATGAAGCAAAAAAAGATCCAAACATTACCGTTGTTGAAAAAACAGCAGAAGACTTAGGCAACGTTTCTTCTAAAGATTTAGCTGCAAAAGAAAAAGAAGTAGACCAACTACAAAAAGAACAAGCGAAAAAGATTGCCCAACAAGCAGCTGAATTAAAAGCCAAAAATGAAAAAATTGCCAAAGAAAATGCAGAAATTGCGGCAAAAAACAAAGCGGAAAAAGAGCGCTACGAGAAAGAAGTCGCTGAATATAACAAACATAAAAATGAAAACGGGTATGTGAAAGAACCTGTTAGTAAAAACCTAGTGTTTGATCAATCGGTTGTGACGAAAGACACGAAAATTTCGTCGATTACAGGTGGAAAATTTATCAAAGCAGCTGATTTTAATAAAGTGAATGCAGGGGATTCAAAAGATATCTTTACAAAATTACGGAAAGATATGGCCGGAAAAGCTACTGGTAACTTCAAGAATTCCTTTATAAAAGAAGTAAATCTTGGGTCTAATGGTGGGTATGCGGTTCTTTTAGAAAAAAATAAACCCGTGACAGTGACCTACACAGGCCTAAATGCTAGTTATTTAGGACGTAAAATTACAAAAGCGGAATTTGTTTATGAACTTCAGTCCTCCTCGAGTAAAAGCGGAACGTTGAATGCGGTGTTTTCAAATGATCCGATTATCACAGCTTTTATTGGCACAAGCAGAGCTAACGGTAAGGAGATAAAAACACGCTTAACGATTAAGTTCTTTGATGCATCAGGGAAAGAAGTACTACCAGATAAAGCTAGTCCATTTGCGTATGCGCTGTCTTCTTTAAATTCAAGTTTAACGAATAAAGGCGGCCATGCGGAATTTGTGTCTGATTTTGGGGCGAACAATGCGTTCAAATACATTAATGGTTCGTATGTGAAAAAACAAGCGGATGGAAAATTTTACTCACCAGAAGATATTGACTATGGCACAGGACCTTCAAAACTAAAAAATAGTGATTGGGATGCTGTAGGGCACAAGAATGCGTACTTTGGTTCAGGTGTAGGTCTAGCCAATGGGCGTATTTCCTTTTCTTTTGGTATGACAACAAAAGGAAAAAGCAATGTGCCTGTATCTAGTGCGCAATGGTTTGCTTTTAGTACCAACTTAAATGCAAAATCAATTACGCCTTATCAAGAAAAAGGACGTTTTAAGCAGCCAGAAAAAGCAACAATTGAATTCAATCGATACAAAGCCAATGTCGTTCCTGTTCTTGTTCCGAATAAAGAAGTCACTGATGGTCAGAAAAATATCAATGATTTAAATGTGAAACGTGGCGACTCTTTACAATACATTGTGACAGGGGATACGACAGAACTTGCCAAAGTAGATCCAAAAACAGTAACAAAACAAGGGATTCGAGATACCTTTGATGCAGAAAAAGTGACGATTGATTTATCCAAAGTGAAAGTTTATCAAGCAGACGCAAGTCTAAACGAAAAAGACTTAAAAGCTGTTGCTGCAGCAATTAATTCAGGAAAAGCTAAAGACGTGACCGCTTCTTATGACCTTAATTTAGACCAAAACACCGTCACAGCAATGATGAAAACCAATGCAGACGGCTCTGTTGTTTTAGCAATGGGGTATAAATATTTACTTGTCTTGCCGTTTGTAGTGAAAAATGTAGAAGGCGATTTTGAAAATACCGCTGTTCAATTGACAAATGATGGCGAAACGGTAACAAATACAGTGATTAACCATGTGCCGGGTAGTAATCCTTCCAAAGATGTAAAAGCAGATAAAAACGGTACAGTCGGCACTGTCTCTCTTCATGACAAAGATATTCCGTTACAGACAAAAATTTATTATGAAGTGAAATCTTCCGAACGTCCAGCCAACTATGGCGGAATCACAGAAGAATGGGGCATGAATGATGTCTTGGACACGACCCATGATCGTTTCACAGGGAAATGGCACGCTATTACGAATTATGACCTTAAAGTAGGGGATAAAACGTTAAAAGCAGGAACAGATATTTCTGCCTACATTCTTTTAGAAAACAAAGACAATAAAGACTTGACGTTTACAATGAATCAAGCATTATTGGCAGCGTTAAATGAAGGAAGCAATAAAGTAGGCAAACAAGCTTGGTCTGTGTATCTGGAAGTCGAACGGATCAAAACAGGTGATGTAGAAAACACGCAAACAGAAAACTACAACAAAGAGCTTGTTCGTTCTAATACGGTGGTGACGCATACACCTGATGATCCAAAACCAACCAAAGCCGTTCATAACAAGAAAGGGGAAGACATTAATCATGGAAAAGTGGCTCGTGGTGATGTTCTTTCTTATGAAATGACCTGGGACTTAAAAGGGTACGATAAAGACTTTGCCTTTGATACAGTCGATCTTGCGACAGGAGTTTCTTTCTTCGATGATTACGATGAAACGAAAGTGACACCAATCAAAGACTTACTTCGTGTCAAAGATTCTAAAGGGGTAGACATTACGAACCAGTTCACGATCTCATGGGACGATGCCAAAGGCACGGTGACGATTTCTGCCAAAGACCCACAAGCCTTTATTCTAGCGTATGGTGGGCAAGAATTGCGTGTAACACTCCCTACAAAAGTAAAAGCCAATGTTTCTGGGGATGTTTATAATTCAGCGGAACAAAATACATTTGGTCAACGAATTAAAACCAATACCGTTGTCAACCATATTCCAAAAGTGAACCCTAAAAAAGACGTGGTTATTAAAGTCGGTGATAAACAAAGTCAAAATGGTGCCACAATCAAATTAGGGGAGAAATTCTTCTATGAATTTACAAGTAGTGACATTCCTGCAGAATACGCTGGTGTTGTGGAAGAATGGTCGCTTAGTGACAAACTAGACGTAAAACATGACAAATTTAGTGGCCAATGGTCTGTGTTTGCCAATTCTAATTTTGTCTTAGCAGACGGAACCAAAGTGAATAAAGGGGATGACATTTCGAAACTATTCACGATGACCTTTGAACAAGGGGTAGTGAAAATCACGGCCAGTCAAGCCTTTTTAGATGCGATGAATCTAAAAGAAAACAAACACGTTGCACACTCATGGAAAGCGTTCATTGGTGTAGAACGAATTGCGGCAGGAGACGTTTACAACACAATCGAAGAATCTTTCAACAATGAGAAGATTAAAACTAATACGGTAGTGACACATACGCCAGAAAAACCACAAACGCCACCAGAAAAAACAGTGATTGTACCACCAACACCAAAAACACCGCAAGCACCAGTAGAGCCATTAGTGGTAGAAAAGGCAAGTGTGGTGCCAGAATTGCCACAAACAGGCGAAAAACAAAATGTCTTATTAACAGTAGCTGGTAGCTTAGTTACAATGCTTGGCTTAGCAGGCTTAGGATTTAAACGTAGAAAAGAAACAAAATAATTGAAGACGAAAAGAAGGACGAACTGATTGTCCTTCTTTTTTTAGTTATGGAGGGGAAAAATTGGAAGCAGTAGTAGAAAGAGAGGCAAAGGGGATGAAAGAAATTGCCATCCAAGAAAAAGATTTGACCTTACAGTGGAGAGGAAACACAGGTAAGTTAGTTAAAGTTCGATTGAAAAATACACGTGCAATGGAAATGTGGTACAACAAACAAATTACCGAAGAAAACATTCAAGAGATCACCACGTTGAATATTATTAAAAATGGAAAATCTTTGGCATTAGAAGTATATCCAGAAAAAAGTATCTATGTGAAACCAAATTTAGGCAGAATCAATGTGCCTGTCTTTTTTATCAAAACACCTATTAACAGAGGAGTATTTGAAGAGATTTTCGGCGAAACGTTAAAAGCATAAGTAAAGGAGAAAGAAAAGCCAATGTATGTATCTTTTATTCTAAGTTGTTTACTTGGATTTTCTGGCTACAGTCTATTAAATAGGCTAAATTCGTTGGAATTTGTGGATGCTTGGTTAGACAAAGAAACACAAAAAATCACACTAAAACGCTGTTTTTATGATACGTCTTTCAAGAAACAAACACTAAAAGAGTTAGAACGAGTATATTTCCAATTAAAAGAAATAATCAACGTGCAAATAAATAAGCGGTCTTTAAATACGAATGACATACGTAATGTACGAGAACTAGAGGAAAAACAACAAGAAATAAAACGATTCATGTTAGACGTTTTAGAAGATGCTTATTGGAAAGAATTAGCAAATATGCCAGAAGACCGACGACACTTAGACGATTGGGATTTCTTTTAAAATGGGTTATTGAAAGGAAGCAATAATAAAAAAAATGATGCCTAACACAAAAATATAGGAGGGAAAAAATGATTATTTTATCAGGACTTTTTATTTTAGGGATAGGAATAGTTGGAGGTTATCAGCTAGCCACGTTACCTAAATTGATTGAAATGAAACAGCACAAAGCAATACAGAACCATTTCAATGTTAAAGGAAATGAGTACACCTATTATCAAGAAGACAGTGAAAATTACATTTTATCCTTGGAAGATACAGAATATCGAATTAAATTTTCCAAGAACACCCCGTTAAAAGTGGTATTCACTGAAATTTTAGAACCTATGTAAGGGTGAGTTTATGTATATCTCTTTTGATTTAGAAGCAACACAAGCAGAAAAAATAGCTCTACCTGTCCATCAACGATTTTCGCTCGTTCAAGGTCTTTTGTTACTTGAACAAGCCAATCAAGAAGTTTTGGCCACAAAACAAGGAGGCACGATAGCCTATTTTTTATATACAGGAAAAGAACAAGAACTACCTATTTTAGAAGCGGAACTTTTATTACCGGTCAAACAAAAGGATATGTTAGACGTATTACTTGAACCAGTCACAAATGATCCAACGCTTGATCCAATAGAAGTAAAAAACTTCTTACAGTTAGTTAATCAATCGTTGCCAAAGAAGCAACGAGCTAAAAGTAACAAAAAAAGTACAGAAAAGAAGGCAACTATTGATACAAAACCAGTGAAGAAAAAAGTTTTTTTGTCCGTTAGTCTTATCACACTTATTGGATTGATTCTACTTATGAGTGGTTTTTTATTAGGGAAAACCAATTCTACACCTTATCAAGAAAAAGAATTAGAGGTGAAAAAAGAACTCAATACCTTAACAGAACAAGTCAATGAGCAAAATAAAGTAGAAACATTTACTCGATTCTTTCTAACTAATTACTATTCAGGAAAAACAGATGCCAAAACCAGACAAGCAGTTTTAAAAAAGTTTGTAAAAAAAGAAACCTTATCTGATTTTTTATCGGAGAAAAGCCGAGCGAGAAGTATGTTTCCCTGGGAAGTAAAGAAGAAAGACAAACAATGGACGATAGCGTTCATTGTTGTATTAATCAATGAAAAAGACGAGCAATCGACAAAGAAAATTACGTTTACAGCTGAAGAAACAAAAGAACAATTGGTCGTAATGGAACGACCGACAGAAGAAGATTTTGAACTTACAAATTAAAATTAAAATGGAGGAAATAATGATGAAAAAAATTCTTTTTGCTAGTTTATTTAGTGCCACACTACTATTTGGGGGAAGTGAAATTTCTGCTTTTGCACAAGAAATTATCCCTGATGATACTACGACACCGCCCATTGAAGTACCAACAGAACCAAGTACACCAGAAAAGCCAACAGATCCAACACCGCCAATTGAGCCACCTGTAGACCCTGTAGAGCCACCTATTACACCAACGGAGCCAACAGAACCGACAGAGCCAACAACACCAACAGAACCTGAAAAACCAGTAGAGCCAACGGAACCGACAACACCAACAGAACCTACAACTCCTACAGAGCCAAGTGAACCAGAACAACCAACGGAGCCAAGTAAACCAGTAGAACCTGAAAAACCAGTTACACCAAGCAAACCAGCAGAACCCGAAAAACCTGTGACACCAACTAAACCAACAGAACCTGAAAAACCAGTACAACCAGCAGAACCAAGCAAGCCAATCGACGTTGTTGTAACGCCAACAGGGGAATTAAATCACGCTGGAAATGGTACACAACAGCCAACAGTCCCTATTGAAACAAGTAATTTGGCAGAAATCACGCACGTGCCTAGTGTAACAACACCTATTACAACTACAGACGGAGAAAACATTGTAGCTGTAGAAAAAGGTGTTCCACTTACACAAACAGCAGAAGGGTTAAAACCTATTCAATCAAGTTACAAAGTATTGCCTAGCGGAAATGTAGAAGTAAAAGGTAAGGACGGTAAAATGAAGGTTTTACCATACACAGGTGAAGAAATGAATATCTTTTTATCTGCCGTAGGCGGTATCTTGTCTGTAGTATCTGGGTTTGTCATCTTTAAAAAACGCAAAGCTAAAGTATAAGCTAGCGTATAGATAGGAGCGTACCATGAATAAGAAAAGAATTGTCTTTGGGCTTCTCTCTTTTTTCTTGCCTATATTTTTAGTCTTTGGAGGCTTACTTTTTTTTCTTTTATTATTAACGAGTACGTCAGATACTTCAAAAAATGATTGTATTCAGCCAAGTATAAATAATCCAACTGATGCGACAGATACACCTAAATCGATCGAGCAGTTTGTAAAAAGCCATAAAGATGCTTACCTTTTATCATGGAAAGCAGGTGGCTTTTTACCGTCTGCTAGTATTTCTCAAACGATGGTAGAAAATGGGTTTAATTTTACTAATCCATCGGGGACGTCATTTTGGCAGGCACACAATATGGGCGGTGTTAAAACGTCAAAAAAAGAAGATTTTCCTGTAACTTTAGCAACATTCGGCCAAGATTCTGTTGATATTTCTGGTACAAAGCCAGGGTCAAACGTCGGTGATGGCACTGGTGGGGCATATACCTGGTTTAAAGACTACAATGCTGGAATTGTTGGAAAAGCAGAATTTATGGCACACCAGACACTGTATACAGGTGCTATCAATAATACTGACGGATTAAGTACTTTATCAGCTATTTATTCAGGAGGATGGGCTACAGACCCTACTTACCTCATGAAGTTACAGGCCACATACAACAGCTTAGGCAAACAGTTTCAATGGTTGGACCAAGAAGCAATACAGAAATATGGTAACGCACCGTTTAAAAAGAGCGAACTTGTCCCAAATATTCCCGGAAAATCGCCAATCACAAACGAAAAATCTGGTAAAAATTCTGATTGCGTTGTTACTTCAGATACATCCGATCAAGTTACAGGACAAAATACTGCCCCATCATTAGAAGTACCAAGTGCTTATAAAGGAAAGTTAACACTTCCGCCTATCGATTCGAATGATTACGCTGGAAATAACTATCCTTTTGGACAATGTACGTGGTACGCCTATAATCGTATGGCGCAAATTGGCAAACCAATTGAATGGTTTTCAGGTGATGGCGGAAATGGCGCAGGTTGGGCTAATTCTGCTCGTGCGAAAGGGTACACAGTAGTAAAAGGAAAACCAAGTGTTGGTTGGGTAGCTAGTATGCAAGGTGGCATAGGAGGTTCTGCACCGCCCTATGGGCATGTGGCAGTTGTAGAGTATGTCAATTCTGACGGCAGTATTCTTGTGAGTGAAGCAAATGTTATTAATCAAGGCTCTGGTACGCGTTCATGGCGAGTATTAGACAGAGCAACGGTTGAACAAATTGATTTTATTCAAGGAAAGGGAGCGTAGCAATGAGGGAGCGTTTAAAGCAAGCACAACCACTAGTGATCGTTCTTTTACTTGTTTTACTGACCACTTTAGGAGGCGGTTATTTCAATGAGAAAAAAGAAAATGCACAAATAAAAAATCAAAAAGAGAAAGAGCAGCAAGTCCTAAAGAAAACTTTAGAAGAAAAAAACGGACAATTGAATGATTTATCGAGAAAAATTGAACAATTATTGGATGAAAAAGAAGATCCTGTTAATGAGCCATTAACAAAAGCAGTGAATGCCTTATTTTCACTTGTGTTTGACTATGATTCTAGCAATAAAGAACAAACAGTCGCTAAAAGAAAAGAAAAAGCAACTGTTTATGCGACAGAGCAAGGGCTATCCGGGGTATTCCCAAGGGATGCAGATAAAGTTGTTCCTAGTGTTGTGACCGTTTCTCAATTAGATAAGGCACCTGAAATTTATCGAACCACACAAAAAGATACAGGAAAAGAAAAAACAGCATTGGTCCGACTAGAATATTCAGTTCGAATCGCAGGAAGCCAAGCGCAACGTGGCAATTTTATTTATAAGGTAACTTTCAATGAAGAGAGCAAGAAATTTACAACCATTGAGAATTTAGGTGAGGAAAATCAGTAAAAAAGTACGAATTACAACGCTTGTTAGTTTGATGCTTGTTTTAGGGGGGATAAGCCTCTTTTTATTTCTGGTAAAACAAAATGAAAAGGCAATGCTCAATCAGGAAAAGGAGCGAGCGGCCGTAGTTTTAGCAGACAATGAAACACGTGTCTTATTTTTTTACAAAGATACGTGTGCTGATTGTCAAAAGGTCTATCCGACGGTTTACGAAGAGGACCAGGGCGAAAACAACATTGTATTTATCAATTTAAATCAACCGAAAAACCGTCACTATATAAAGACCTATACGTTGGAAAAAGTACCAACGTTTGTTACACCGAAAAGAAGATACGTAGGAACAGATACGAGGAAAATTCAGCAATTAATTGCTGAAAATAACGACGAAAGAAGTGAAGATTAATGCACGAAAATCATGTGAATGAAAAGGAGACAGCCGTAGAAAATACGGAACGTATTGCTAAAAATTATGCTTATGAACGCCCAGCGATTCAAACGGCGCTATTTATCTTATGGCGGGTGCATAATAAGCAGTATCAAACAGGCGCTCGGATATTTTACGACGAATTAGAAAAGGCCACCAAGACGTCTAAGACCGCTTATAAAGAAGCATTAGCTTTTTTAGAAGGTGCAGGCATGGTGGTAAACGAGGTTGTCGTAGAAAGTAAAGTCCCCCAATCGTTAATTCAACGTTACGGGATTTTAAAAGATGAGTAACAAAAAGGCTGTATTCAATCCGCAAGCAGGGAAGCAAGCCCAGAAAGAAAAAGTGAGGAAAGAGACACGTGTTTCTTCATTGGTTCAAATAATCCGAGCAATCTTCAGGAAGAAAGAGAAAGAACCAGAAAATTCTCGAACCATTCGTTTTTCGCCACGTTCGGCGAAAAGTATTTACTCAATGGTGTTTTTCCTTTTATTTTTCTTGATAAGCTTATTTTTATTAATGAGTTTTGGACGATTAAACACGCTTACAAGGCTTGCGATGCAAAAGCAAGTAAATCGTGAGGAAATTATTGAAAGCGTGAATAAAGGCGTAGCTGCAAGTGATCAATTGAAATATGACGGAATGAAACTTGTGGATCGATTATTTACAGTGTCCTCAAAATTAGAAGGAAAAGAGTACTGGGAAGCGCAAATAACCCCTTATTTAGCTGCTGGATTGCGTGCAGAAGATTTAGGTCTTGATAAGACAAATGATGACCGCGTTGCACGAAATGTACGCTTTATTCGATTAGAAACAGTTGATTATAAAGAATCACTTTACAGCTTGTACTATGATGTCCGTTTTACTGAAGGGAAAGAATGGCGCCAAGTGCAAGTGATTTTGCCTGTTAGTTATGCAGAAAATGAACTGAAGTTACTTGATAGACCAACGTTAATGAATTTAGCGAAGACAAGTGAGAGTAACAAAGTTGCTTATGACGAGCAACGTTTTATACCTAAAGGAAAAGAAGTAAATGAAGAAGAAACAAAAAAACTAACGGAATTTACCAATCGTTTCTTTGAATTATATGTAAAAAATGATGAAAAGTTAGGACTAATTGCCAATGTAAAAGGACTAGAACATGCGACGCTAGAAAAAGTAGATATTACAAGTCTAAGAGAAACAGGACAAGGGGTCTATGATGTTCGAGGAACCTACCAATTCAGTTATGAAGGGAAAAGTCCGCTAACGTCTAACTTCTCATTACAAATTGAAGCAACAAAAGATAGTTATTTTATTAAAAAAATGAATGGAGTGTAAGAATATGTTTGATTTATCTGGTTTAGCAAATAATATTTCCTCACAGGTGATTATACTATTAGTGATTTTAGGACTGGTATCCTTAGTTGTAGCGGTTGCAACACAAGGGGCCGCACGAGGAATTGCGACAGTCTGCTTAATCTTAATTTTAATCGCGTTGGTTTTAGTGTTAAAAGATGCTGAAAAAATTGGTACCTGGTTGAAAGACTTAATTTTCAAACCAAATGCCGGCTTTATTTTCCCAATAAAAGGTTGGCGATTTTGATGGAATATAATTACACACGAGAATTTAAACAACCTCACAAGATTTACAGTATCAAAGGGGTAGCATTGCCTTTTGCGCCAAACGGCATTCGATTGGAACAAATTTTTGTAGGTATTGGTATCCTTATTCTCTTATTGATATTCGCGATTATTTCATTTGTCGCTAAAATCAATTTTTTTACCACAATTATTGCTAATTTTTGGTTGATTCTTATAGTAGGAGTGGGCGTCCTTGTGTGGACGCTCTTTTCTTTAAAATGGGATAATAAGAGCTTTCTTGATTATCTAATTGGTCGAGGAAACTTCTTGTATCAAAAGAAAAAAAGATATGAACATGGGCTACTTGTCCAATTCCATAAAGAAAAAGTCCAATACAAAGTTAGAAAATAACAGTAAAGTGTTTACAAAGAGATTGTGAGGGATGAAGGTGGATAAAAGAATTGAAGCTGTGACAAAATTTTTAGAGTCTTTAGGAACTGTAGAAGATTACACCGAGGATGTAGCTGTTAAGTATAGAAACTTGATTCTGAAATCGTATGAATTATACGAGAATAAGTATAACGATACTGTTGACGACAGTTTATGTATAGAAGTTTGGTCAAACGGGACTTATGTTGTTACAAACGAGGATTTATCTTTTGATTGTGAGAGCGAAGAAGATTTACAAAAGCTAAAAGAATTGTTTGTTAACACGTCATTTTATATAACCATTAATGAATTAAATAAAGTAGGTCATAAGGCTACTTTATCCGTCAAAGCTAAAGCAAAAAATTTAAGGGAACTGGGGCAGTTAATTAAAGAATACAGAAGTTGTAATTGCAAATATTTAAAGGATAAAGTAACCGAAATAATTGGTGATGATGGGCGTGTTTATTTAGATAGGATAAGTGAACGGATGGACTAAGCATGCTATAATGGTTAGAAACCATAAAGAAGCCTTATTTACAAAAGTAGTAACAAAAAATACAACTACATGAGTAGGAGGTAAATATCTTGATTAATAACGTTACATTAGTTGGACGATTAACCAAAGACCCAGATTTAAGGTATACGCAAAGTGGAACAGCCGTAGGTCAATTTACGTTGGCCATTAATCGCAACTTTACCAATGCTAACAATGAAAGGGAAGCAGATTTTATCAACTGTGTTATTTGGCGGAAAGCTGCAGAGTCATTAGCAAATTATGCAACAAAAGGGACTCTGATCGGTTTAACTGGTCGCATTCAAACAAGAAACTATGAGAATCAACAAGGCCAGCGTATTTATGTAACTGAGGTTGTCACAGAAAGCTTCCAACTATTAGAATCAAGAGAAGTAAACGAGCAACGAAAAGAACAGGCTACAGGTAAAGCTACGTTTGATAAACAGTCAATGGATAAACCTGATCCTCTGGATCCATTTTCGCCAGAAAATAGCATAGTGGATATTTCTGATAATGACCTGCCGTTTTAATGATTTATAAGTGAATAAACAACAAAGGACGAGTGAACAGATCACTCGTCTTTTTTTTGTACAAGTGTAAAAAAATAGTGATTGCAAAGAAAGGAGTTGATAAGGTGCCATTAAAAAGTAAAGAGCCGCGCTTAGACTTTCCAATTGAAGCCATTACGAATAATTTTCTTTTTACAACCTCTAACGACGTGTGGGTAGGTTATAAACTTGCACACCAAGTATTTCCTTTGAATAATTTAGACTTTTTCAAGGAATACATAGAGGACGGAAAAGGCGTATTCGAGCAAGACACGTTCGACTACCATTTTATGAATATTCCAGAATACTTTGATCTCGACGAACAGATTGAAGCGACAATCGATAACCTGGTAAAGGGAAGCTTTGCGGATTTAGGAGAAACCTATTTCCGACAAGCGGGTGATATTCTAAAAGACGAAGTCCAAATGAATAAATATAGTACGTATTTGTTCATTCGTTTTACCGCACCTATACAAGTTGCTAATCCTATGGAGTATATAGAATTGTTCAAGGAAGTTGGACGTAAGGCAATCAATGCTTTAACAGGGGTTCATGTACCAGTTAGCCAACTTTATCGCGCATATCAAGGATTAGAAAACAAGATTTACAAAGACTTATCAAATTTTAAAAATGTGGAACGCATGGATCCAAGAACCATAGGTCGATTGTTTTATTATTTCTTTCACCGTGCAAATACTCGTTTACCTGAACGAACGTTACTTCCGGAAGAAATGACGGAGGGGATTATTGAAAATAACACGGGATATATGACTATTGAACAATTGGATAAAACACATTACCTTGCTTTTTTACCGTTGATCAGTTTGCCAACGAGTATGTTTGGAAGTGCGATTATACAAAACTTGCAGGATAGTTTGAGTACCACGATTGAAACCCATGTCAAGGTTACATTTCGCCACCCAGATAAAGATAAACGCGATGTACACAAACGTCGTAAAAGAATCTATGAACAGGACAAAGAGCAAACACAAGTTGACGGTATTTTAGACGAAGACGAAGTGATTTTATTTGGGGAAGAGCGCTTGCATGAACTAAGTAAAAAGATACGTAGTAAAGAACGACGATTGTGTCGTATGACGACAACGTTTGTACTTTCAGCCGATAGTAAACAAGCATTAGAAGAGAAAATAAAAGAACTCGAATTTGTTTTGGACGGTACAGACTACAAGTTGTATCGTCCGCTAGTCGATCAATTAACATTGTTTAATCAGTGTTTAATTGGCGCCAAGAATCAATTTAAAAGCTATGAGCATGTTGTTTCAACAGGTTATGTAGCGGACCTTGGAATGGATTTAGAAAAAGAAATTGGTAACCGCTATGGCATGCCTCTAGGTCGTGTCATAACTGCTAAAAAATTCAAGTCCGTACAACAGGCACTTTCTTTATCAAGCAAAATCGTATGGTTTTTCCCAAACTTGACTAAAAAAGCCATAGAGGGCGCACAATATACAAATGGGAATACGCTAATCATTGGCCCACCTGGACAAGGAAAGTCAGTACTTGTTAAGTACATTTTCTTGTGGTTAACGTTTTTAGGACAAAAAATACTTTATATTGATCCTAAAAATGAAACCGTCCTTTTTTTCAAACGAGCATTAGATAAGTTCGGACATATTCCAGAATTTAAAGCTTTGTATCAACGCATTAACTTTGTTTCGCTATCAAGTGAAGAAAGGTATCGAGGAATGTTAGATCCATTGCTATTTCTGCCAAGAGAAGAAGCTATTCAAACCGCACGAAACGTGTTAGAAAATTTTGGTGAAGTTACGACAGACAGTCACACTGCAAGTGATAAGAAGACGCTGATTTTAGATTCTGTCAATGCGGTGATGAAAGGTAAAGGGAAAAAACACCTAACGAAAGTAATCGAGGTTATTCGCGAAAAAGACCCTAAATTAGCCAATTTAATTTCTGGCCACAATGTTGGGTTAGGTAAAATTCTTTTAGGGAACGATTACAGCGAACCTATTCGCTTTGAAAATCAAATCAACGTCTTAGGTACCCAGGGGCTTAAAATCCCTACACAAGCGGAAATAGACAGCGGACGATTAAACAATGAACAAATCGCAGGCATGTCTATTATGGAAGTTATTATGAAAATGACAACGATCTTCTCTACAGATAAAACTGAAGATGCTGCGATTATTTTCGATGAAGCGAAAGGATTTGAAGACACGGCCCAAGGACGTTTTCTAATTGAAGGAAGTTTACGCCAAGGACGTGCGAACATGACCGATATATACCTTGTCACACAAGCGTTTATGGATTATGATAAAGAAGATAAAAAAGAACTATTGTCTTATAAATTTGCGTTCCGGCCAAACCAAAAAGAAGCACAGAAAAAAGTTTTAGAATTTTTTGGTATGGATACGAACCCAGCAAATATTCAGTTAATTAATGAACTAAAATCAGGGACTTGTTTATTCCAAGACCATCGAGGGCGTAGCCAGCCTATTGCAATTGATGTTTTATTCGATAGTTGGTTAATGGCCGTTTCGTCTACTAATAAAGAGGATGAAGCTACTCAAATGGCGTTGGCAATGGAACAAGGATCATAAAAAAGGAGAAGTGAGCATGAAAAAAGTACTACCTTTTATTGCCTTAGTCGGCTTGTTATTGTTGTCAGGTTGTGGATCAGATATGAAAAAGATATTGACTGCCGATGGTGGTAAATGGGAAGGAACGGGTTTTGGTGTGTCAACTCAATTCACTTTTTATAAAGATGGAGAAGTTAGTTTATTAGAGTCTGGGTCAAGCTATAGCGGAACATACAGTTACAATGATAAGGAAGAAAAATTGACTATAGATATAAGTAATATAGGCAAAAATATATTTTCTGATGTAAAAGAAAAGAATGGGAAAATAACTGCTAAGTATGGGAAAAACACAATATCTCTTGAAAAAGTCAAAGAAAAATAAGAGGTGATACCTTGAACAAGAAATTATTAATTAAAACAGCCTTACTGTTTCTAGTAGGCTGTTTTTTTGTTGTTACACAAACTACATCTGTTAATGCAGCACCTAAACCTGATGAAAATAAAGTTATTGTTACAGAGCCAACTACTAATGTAGATACAATTTATGATACTTACAAAGACAATGCTTTTGAGTTAATGACTAAAGAAAAAGAGAAAGAATCTGTAACGGGTTTTAATGAAGCCATCACAAATGCTTCTGCGACAATAAAGACTTTTGTCTGGTCAATGGTAAAAGGACTCGGAGAGTTTAATGCAGTTATGGTAAAAACACTATTTAGTATGGATATTATAACTGCTATTAAGCAACCGATTATGAACCTAACGTCTAGCATAGCAACTAACATGTTGGGCATTGCTGGAACGATTGGTATTGCCTTTGTCTTTGTTATTTTAGGTGTAAAATTTATTGGACAACAACGATACAAACGGTTTTTTGGTATTTTTTTAATGACGATTCTTATTTTTACGGGTCTTTCCGTCCTAAAAGATGCCAACACGTCCAATTCTTTGTTTGATATGATGTTTAGTGTAGATAAAGAAGTTGAGACTGCATTTGTGAATATTAATCCGGTCTTAGGTGATGTTAGTGTACCAATGACAGAGAAAGGAAAAGATAAGAACGGAAATGAAGTAGAGCAAAAATTATCTGCAGATCAACGAGCAAAAAGTGCAGGAAATTTAATTGCTTCACGTGTTTTTTACACCAATGTGTATGAACCTTACTTGCTCATGAACTACGGAACAAGTGATGTTAATAAAATCCGTAAGAAAACAGTGAAGTATAAAGACAAAGAATATGATCGAATCAACTTATTGTTAGACAACGATATGAATAGCGAAGAAAATGATAAGTTAATGGAAGAAGTTGTAAATTACGAAAGTAAAGACTTAAAGAACCGATCAATTATGTATTATAACAACTGGACCAATACTTTTTATGGTTTGTTTTACCTGGTAGTTAACTTCATTCAAACAGTGGTGTATTTTCTGTTAAGTTTCTTACGATTAATTATTGCTGTCATTCAATTGTTCCTATTGCCGTTGTTACCGTTATTGTTGTTCGCAGGACTCTTTTTAACTGAAACCAACGTCTTTGCGAATTACTTTAAAACCTTTGGCATGACTATTTTTATGAAGGGAATGGTTGGTTTTGCGACTATTTTCTTTGCAAGTTTCTTATCACTAGGTTTTCAATTAAGCAATCAGACAGAAAACGTGTGGCAGAAGATATTAACGATACTTATTTATCTTCTTACACCGCTTGGCTTGTATGTCTTCCGGAAATTCTTTGCTAATCTTGTCACGGGCCGTGTTTCACTTTCTGATGGTGTCGGGTTTATCGGAAATCCTTTTGGCACAGAAGCTAATATGCGTAGAGCGGCAAGAGAACAAAAGCAAGAGAATAAGGAGCGCAGGAAACAGGCACAAGAAGAACGTAAAGCAGCTATTAAAAAACGTCAAGAAGAAGCAAGGAAACATGGTAAAGCAGAAACTGGCTTAAAACAACGACCATTAAATAAAGAACAAGAAAAACGTAGTGCACTACGCCGTGAGTTGAAGCCAAGGCCTCAACATAAAGCGCCAAATGCTATCGAAAAAGCACAAGAAGGATTAAGACAAGCGCACGAAAAAGGACGTATGCAAGAACAGAAATCTGAAGAACAACTCAAACGGCAGCAACATGAATCAGCTCGTCAAAAAGAATATGAAAAAGATCGCTTGAAAAAACAGGAATCACTCAAAAAAATTAATGATCAAAGCGACGAATCAACTAATTTAACAGCTTTAAGAAATCAAAATCGGCGTACTGGACAGCGAAGTAAAAAACGCGAAACAGGTCATCAAACACTTATGAAACGACAAGGAGAAAAAGTGCTTCAACCAACAAATAAACCAAAAGATATGAAAAAACAAGTGGTTGCTCGTAGTCCAAGACGAACAGGACAACCAACGACTCGTCAAAATATCCAACCAAAAGTAGCGGCCCAAACGGTCAAACGGAGTGGTGGAACTTTGGGAAGTAATCCTGCCTATCGACGTCCAGAAGTACGTAAAAAAATGGATCAAGTGAAGCAAGTAACGCAAGTTGATGTACCTCAAACGCATTCTACACCACAACGTGTACAACCCAAGGTAAATGAGCCAATCACACGTATGAATAGACATAATACGCCAATAATTAAGAAAGAAAAGAGAACTAAACAATCACCAGTTGTTCGCAGAGAACGCAAGAAACCTGGTACACAGAAGATAACAAACAAACCTAAAGGAGTGAGACAACCTCGTGCAAGGAAATAATTTGTTTAACAATGGCTTGCTACAACCAAAGAAACCGCCAATAGGGCAAGAACAACAAAAAATGACTCGCTACCACCAACTCCGACTAGTCTTTGGATTAGTCGGAGTTCTTTTATATCCTTTTGCGATTTTAGGCAGTATTCCATTATTAATTGGTCTAGCGGTTGATAAAAGAGACAAGGCTGCAAATGTATTTGATATGGATTATGAGAGTTTTTTGAAACGAAATAGTATTGTCTTTCTTAGTTTTTCAGCTGTGTTATTTGTAATAAATGTTTTTGCATTTATCCTCTGGATTCCCAGAGGGTATCTGTCTGCGTATCTTCTTTTCCCCTTAAATCTTCTTCATACAGCACTTCGTTTTAGTTGGGAGACAATAGTGGCTTTGCTCATTGGATCAAGCGGAATGGGAGCCATTTTTTTGGCATTTTCTTCATTTGTGGCAAAACGAAAAGTGATTTCAAAGGAAGACGAACGGAAGAAAATAACCGAATCAAAAGCCTACAAAGACCGAGAAAAAAATAAATTTGAAGAGTCGCAACGCTTCACAGATGAACAAGAAGAAGCGTATGAAGAAGCAGTAGAAACGGTTGATATTGACAAGTATAAAGAACTATCCAATCAATTATTGCTTGGTACAAGTGAGTTCGGGTTGCCGTATATCATCAACTTTTCAGAGTTCAATCAGCATGTTCTTGTTCCCGCAACGACAGGTTCAGGGAAAACAACGTTACTTCAATTACTTGTCCAACACGCAGTCAAATTTAATTTTCCGGTGATATTGATTGATGGAAAAGGCGCTCGAGATACATTAGAAAGTATGCGAGAAATTGCCAAATTTTATGACAAAGAAGTGCATGCTTTTACGGATGATGGCGATATGAGATACAACCCAGTAGAGCATGGAAATGACATATCTATTCGAGATAAGTTAGTGTCTTTAGCCGAAACAGAAAGTGTCTTTTATTCAGGCGCAGCGAAAGCTCTTTTGCAAGTAACAATTCAATTGTTAGACGAGTTTAAAGGAGCCAAGGTTACTTTATCTGGAGACACTCGTACGACAGAAACCGTTGAACGAAGTCTACCATTTGTTCAACGATTTTTACTTCCGAGAAATGTTTTACACTTATTTGCGGATGCGATTTTACCAAACAATCCCAAACTATTTGAGATTGAAGTAGAAAAGAAAATACAAAAACCTAAGAAAAAATCAGTGAAAGAAGGAAGCGAGATACTGCCTGATTCAGACCTTGATAAAGAAGAAAAAGAGGAAGATTCACAAATTAAGAACAGTAAATTTAGAAACATTTCCCAACTAGGAATAGCACAAAAAGAAACGGAAACGATTGTCCTTAATCCAGAAACATTAGATTTAGACTCGTACTATTTATTACTAAAACGAAACCTAAGATATTTGCCAACAGACAAAGAAACAGGAGAAAATATCAAACAAAAATTGTTCGAACGATTATTTATTCGTTATGAACATAAAGATTCACCGTTTTATTTGTATGCCACATCAGAAGCATTACAGACAAACATTAACATGTTATTGGACAGTGAGTTAGGAAAATTATTTGATACTAAAAACGCAAAAAATGTTCTCGATGTGCAAGAAATTGTCAATCAACGAAAGTTAGTTTACGTATCGTTCAATGGATTGATTTACAAAGAATATATCCGCACTTTAGCGCAAATGTTAGTCGGAGACGTAAATTATTTTGCTTCTGAAATGTATCGAAAAAATGTGAAACGTGAAGTCCTTGTGATTTTTGATGAACCTGCTTCTTATCTAAATGAAACGTTTATTGATATGGTAAATAAAGGTAGAGGTGCAGGTGTTTATGGTATTTTCACCCCTCAAACGATGGCAGATATTGCAAAATTAGGCGATAAATTAATGGAACAACTTGTCGGAAATGTTAATACTTTGTTCATTGGAAAGACCAACGAAAAAGGTGAAGCCGAGTATTGGAGTGAAACAATGGGAACGTACCAAGACATTGATGTAACTTCAGTTACGGAACAAGAAGATGGCTATTCAGATGTTGGAAAATCTGATTGGTCAGGAGATAGAGGAACCAAACGTAATGTAGATCGCTTCAAAATTAGTCCAAACAAGATAAAAGAATTGCGTACAGGGGAGTTTATTATTTATCGTACAGCAGAAAATGTAAACCTTCCACCACAGAAAGTTTACGTGCGAAACGCATTAAATTGGCTTAAAAATAATAGTAAGATTTAGAAGAAATAGCAAATGAAAAACGAGAGTAGCCATAGAGTAAGCGTAGAGTAAGTATAGAGTAGGTATAGAATAAAAAATCTAGGAGAGCGGTCCTCGGCGCTTGGTATAAAAGGCTTTCTCCGCCTGCAAAATTCCTGACCATTTTCGCTCAACGTGGGTTAAAACCCCCATTAAGCGAAAATGGTCAGGAATTTTGCAACTACGAAAAAAATACCAAGCGCCGAGGACAAACAGAATAGAGTAAAAAAATAGAATGAGTAAGGTGATAGAAGTAATAAAAATTAAAGAAAAAAGTTCAAAAGATAAAGTTCAAAAGATTAACAACTACCCCTTGCGATAGACGCCCCTTCACCAAACCTTGAAGGGACTATCGCCCAAAGCAACAACCTCCTAAATCCTCCACCAAAACTTGGAGGACTTAAAAGCTGAAAAAGAATTTCTACACGTTGTTCCGAAACTCTTTTTCAATGAAACAAATAGGCTTTGCCTATTTGTACTTTTTATAGAAATGCGGTGATATTTTGAAACCATTACTATATAACTATTACATTGATTACACTAAGAAAGATAAAACAAGGCTAATTATTTTATGTCTACTCCATGAATTAAGAGTTATCTCAGTTCAACAATTAATTGACTTTTTCCAAATTGAACGGTTATCAGCAGAAAGCACAGTTTATAAGCACTTAAATTTATTAAAAACAGATGGATTAATTGCCCGATCAAAAAATGGAATGCACACGTTCTATTACCTAACAAAAGAAGGGCATAATTACATTGGTGGGTACTACACCTTGCCAAAAGTTCCTGAATACAATTTACAACACCACTTACAAATTAATGATTATCTGATAAAAATGTTGGAACTTTGTAATAAGCACCCGCACCTTAAGGCGGTAGTATCAGAACGTCGAAAAGTATATGAAGTAAAGGACGAGAAGAAAAATCAAAAAGGCGTAAAATACTTTGTTCCTGACTTCATTTTTATGTTTTTGGATAGTATTGGACGAGAAGTAGAGTGGCAATTTGAAATAGAATTAACACTAAAAACAAAACGACGTTATAGTCAGGGTGTGTTTCCGAAATACATTAAACATTTAAAAAATTATGAAGATGCACGCTTAATTTATGTAACACCTAGTTCAATCATTAAAGAAGAACTTGATATGTTTAAAGAATATTTTATTGACAAAGAAGGGGACGAGTACAAAGAAGTGTTTGATCGATTGCATGTTTTTTCAGCTGAAGAATTTGAAAGTGAACTGAAACGATTACTAGAAAAAGATAAATTCATTAATTGGGAGTGAGTTTCATGAGAAGAATAGAGAAAGAATTCAACAAGAAGCTAGCCGGTTACGAAAGAGAGTTAAAAAAATTAGGATGTCTGGATGATGAAACAGGACTTATTCCCATAAGCAAAAGACGATGGCATGTCATTTGGTGGCAACCTGTTACACTTGCAAAAACAATCGTGAGATCTTATCGATTAACGCTAGATAATCAAAACTTATGTATTTTAGGAGATGTAGAAATCACTATTTATCATGATGGAACATATGGTATTTCTAAAGAAGCTGTCCCAATTTTTATTAATGACTTATTGTCTTTAAAAAAGTTAATTACTATTTTCTATGGAACACCTTTTAACTTAAATTTTGAAAAAATTCGCTGCGTTAATTTTAACAGGTATTGTGTCTCTATTCCTGAAATTTATGTCGAGAAATTTGAAGTATTAATAAACTACTTGATAATTTTAAGTAGCTGCTTACATGAAGTAAAAAAGCACGTAGAATATGATTAACAAGCTTTTCTTCTTTCAGAAGAACACCAATAGATTGGTTGAGTTCGCATACGCTCACCTAAGAGAGGAAAAGAACGAAGTCAAGCTTCGTTCTTTTTTCTACGTCGGAGAACCGACGTAGTGATTCAGACGCAAAAACCATGCGTCTGAATCAGGCCCGTTTTTAGGAAGGGCTAGTGTGTTTGATTTATCAGTTCTCACAGCCGTGTAATTTCTAATATTCCCTAATCGTATATCAGTCACTCGGCGAGTATAACCTAAAACATAACCTGTCGGAGGTCAAGGGCAAGTGGCATCGGCAAGCCGACCCTTGTCCTCCGACAGAACATGTTTTCTAGTCGGTTATGCCGAACGACCGATATACGAAAAGGGAATCTAACCAGAATTTCCCCTCTGACCTTTGAAAACTGAAAAGCGAAATCAAACAAACAGGCCTTCGTCTAAAAACGAGCCTAATCAAACCTTAGGGGTTGCACCCCTAACACCCGGCGCCTCACTCTCTCAACCGAAAAGGTTGGTTGGAAAAGCGTTGACAAAAACATATTTATTTATTGGTTGTTTGAATATAAAAAATGAAAGAAGGAAAGCAAAATGCTAACAACAAAAGAAAAAAACAGATTTAAAAAAATGGTAGAAGGAAACAAAACGTTTCATTATTCTTATGTCGATAGACTTAGACAAGATGTAAGATATTACGTTAATCAATGTGAATCAGCTGTTAAAGCTAGAGAAAGCATGGAAATCTTAGAATTTATCTACAGTCTATTTTCTGATAAAGAGTTACCAGCATGGTACACAAAAGCCGACCTTGAAAATGATAAAAAATCAATTGAAAAATTGGAACGCTGGGCAGCTTAGCTGTTCAGCAACAATCAGAAAGGGCGATTAGCATGAAATTTATCAAAGATGTAACGACATTAGAAGAATTGAAACGCGTATATAAAAAGCTAGCTTTAAAGTACCACCCTGACATGGGCGGTACTGATAAAGAAATGGCGCAAATAAATAACGAGTATGAAGCGTTGTTCGATAAGCTTAAAAATACACACAAAAATAAAGAAGGTGAGTACTACCAAAAAGAAACGACAGAAACACCGCAAGAATGGCAAGAAATCATACACAAGTTGTTAACGCTAAAAATGGAAAATGTTTCAATTGAAGTGATAGGCGCATTCTTATGGGTATCAGGGAACACAAAGCCTTATAAAGAAGAGTTAAAAGCTTTAAATATGAAATGGAGCAACAACAAAAAGTCCTGGTATTTAGCCCCTGATGGATATAAAAAACGTAGTAAGAAAAAATACGATATGAGCGATATTCGCAATATGTATGGTTCGCAGGTAGTGAAAGAAGAACAAGTCAAACAAAAGACATTAACAGCGTAAATAGGAATTGAATTACATTAGGAAAAAATTAGGTTCTACGTCCAAAGAGGTTTTACCTCTTTGGACGACCAAATAAAAAAGAAAGAAGGAATCAAAAATGATTAAAACAAGTGCAGTAGGAAGATTAACAAAAAGTTCAGAACTAAGAGTAACGTCAACAGGGAAGGCCGTTGCTAATTTTGCATTAGCTTGCAAAAGAGAAAGACTTGATAAAGACGGGAATGCCCAAACGACTTTTATTCAATGTGTAATCTGGGGGAAACCTGCAGAGGTGTTAGCAAAATATACGCAAAAAGGTTCATTAATTGCAGTAAATGGTGAATTACAATCACGTTCTTATGATGATCAACAAGGACAAACGCATTATGTTACAGAATTAGTCGTAGCAGGCTTTGAATTTTTAGAATCAAAAGAAACTGTACAAAATAGAGAACAAAAACAACAAATGCCAGAAATGGCGAACGCCGAACCGTTTTATGGTATGGATGATATGGAACCGCCTGCTTATCATTAAAATTTATCTGAAGGAGGGAGAAAATGAAAAAGTTAATCGGTAAAAAGTGGCTGCTGCTTACAGCAGTAGCCACTTTTTTATTATCAGGATGCGCAAGTCTTGAACAAAAAGCACAGGATAGTGTAAAAGAAGTTACTGAAAATGTTACTCAAACTATTTCAAACGATCAACGTATACCAGCTGATTTTGTTAGGCACGTGGATGGCGATACCACAGTATTAAAAATTGACGGAAAAGAACAAAAAGTTCGGTTTTTATTAATTGACACACCCGAGACTGTGAAACCGAAAACAAAAGTTCAGCCGTTCGGATTGGAAGCTAGCAAACGTACAAAAGAGCTTTTGTCTAATGCTTCAGAAATTACTTTTGAATATGATCAAGGCGATAAAACAGATCGCTACGGCCGAGCGTTGGGTTATATTTTTGTAGATGGAACATTACTACAAAAAACACTTGTGAGTGAAGGTTTAGCACGTGTGGCCTATATAAAAGAACCTAACACTAAATATTTGTCAGAACTAGAGCAAGCCCAAGAACAGGCTAAAAATGAGTCACTCGGAATCTGGAGCATACCAGGTTATGTGACACAACGGGGGTTTAGTAAATAAATAAGAAATCGCTATGAATTATTGAAAGTTTTTGGCGAGAAATTATAACACATTATGTTGTTGATAACAACATAATGTGTTATAATTATATACATAAAGGAGGGGTAAAGGTGGCTACTACAAAAAAGAAACCTATACATGTAAATGTTGATGAAAATTTAAAAGAAGAAGCAGAACAATTATTTGATGATTTAGGGTTAAATATGACAAGTGCAATTACGATTTTCTTAAAACAGTCTATTAATGAGCAAGCAATTCCTTTTATGATTAATAAGGGAAACAAAGAGACTCTACAAGCATTAAAAGACATTAAAGAAGGAAATGTTCATGGTGGATTTTCTTCCGTGGAGGATTTAATGGAGGATTTAAATGCTTGAAATATTTTACACGAACCAATTCAAAAAAGACTTTAAGAAAGCAAAGAAACAAGGAAAGAATTTAGAGAAATTAAAAGAAGTATTAGTACTTTTACAAGAACAGCAAACATTGCCGCCAAAGTATAAAGACCATGCACTAACAGGAAATTATATAGGTACACGAGAGTGCCATATTGAACCAGATTGGTTACTGATTTATAAAATTGACGGTGATAAATTGATCCTAACTTTAGCCCGAATAGGCTCACATAGTGAATTATTTCGATGAATCGGAAAGATATTACAAATCAATAAAAAACACTACTAAACGACCAGACGAATAGTAGTGTTTTTTGATTATGCGATTGTACTAAGCAATTTTAACACAATAAAAAATAATCATGCAAGACTAGGGCGCAACAATCTATTATAGACGTGCGCCTTTTTTAGTTCGGGAAAAGGGAATGAATCCGTTGTTCCGCGGCGGTGCGGTAGCCCTTGCTCCAAAACCAACGGATTAACTGCTGCACTCAACACGAGTCAATTAAACGTTCTCTACCCATTCGTTCCGATTGGGGAACGTTTCCTTTTCCTACTCGTTCCTCGCTTAACGGAAAAGGCCATTGACACGAGTTGTTCCTTGTGGGATCACAAGGAAGCGTTCCGCAGTGATTAACATTTCTAGTAGGTATTTCATACCTACTAGAAAACAAAGTCAAGGGCGTTCCGGTCAAAAATCCCTTTTCTGATGTCAGAACAGTGTCACGCGACCTTTTTCGTTTTCAGGCCGTTCATTTTGCAGTGTGTAACGCGCTGCTCACTGTTTGCTACAGTACCACAGCCAGTCGAAAAAACAAGGGTATATAAACGAGCAAGCTCGCCCTTGTTTTTTCTTTATGTCTATGGTCCTTCCACGGCACAGCGAGCGACACGAACACACTGGCGAAAATGAACAACCTAAACAAAAACGAAAAAGGGGGTAGACTACACCGTTTGACGAAAAGGAATTTTTGACCGTCCAGCTTCACTTCCTCAAACGCCTAACAAAAATGGTTGTTCAAAACCCAAAAACCTGAAAGGAGGTGGTTAAAATGAATGAGCTACAATTAAAACTTGACCTAGAAAAGGCACAACTGGAATACCAAAAATTAAGCCAAGCAATCAATGAAAATGATACTGTCACGCTGTTATTAAATTATGGTTGTTTAAAAAATGCCAATGACCGTTTAAACCAACTATCATTTTTGTTGAACCACATTGAATGGAAGGACGTGTAAGAATGGCTGAAAAAAAGAAAAAATACTGTGTGACAATTGTTGAAACCTTAGAGGTAGCTGTATATGTTTATGCAGAAAGCGAAGAACAAGCACATGAATTAGTTTCTAACATGTATTACGACCAAGAAATAATCTTAACAGAAGAGAATCACGAAACAACAGAATTTATCATTTAAAACAACGAAAGAGGTGAAAAAGATATTTTAGAGGTATTGAATTATATCCACGAAAAAAGCACAAAAAAAGAAACCTTTTGCCACTAACAAAAGATTTCTAAAGAATTGGTAGTTATACCTGAATAAATTTGTAATTCAAGTATAACGTATCTCATGACCTTTGACAAGTGAATTTCCCCCAACCTCTTATTCATAAGAGGTTGGACTAACAAAAGAAACGAGGGAACGTTATGGATTTTCAAAATATACAAACTGTAAAAGAATTAACACACGCACTCAAACAATACAATCAAAATCTAGCAACCACTATTTTTGACGACACACAAGGCTATATAAGTGTAGCATTCAAAAAGGACAAGATAGAAAAGAACGGAAACGACTTTCAATTTTTATGTTTCTATCCTAATTATGAAGTAGCCCTTTATCCAGTCGTGACATTACTTTCTTATCTTGAAAAGCTACCAGAACAAGCAACCGTTGCGATTAAAGACCCTGACGGTAACTACTCGTCCCTTTATCTAACCATTGATGAAACGATAGATAAAGGGACGAAATACAAGTGGATAGTAATTAGCGACAGACTTTCTTATGAACGCTTTTACTTAACTAGTCAATTGACTATACAAGAGCAAGCACTGGAAAAGATGTTAAAAGAACTAGAAACCGAACCTAACAATAGACTAGAAGCTATTCACAACTGGCTATGTCAGCAAACCGATAAAGACCTTTTGACTGGTATTTTAAAGGAAGATAGAACATTGAAAGGGGCAGAAGCTTACTGCATTCAAAAGGCCTATGAAATACGTAATGGTAACGGGGCAATGGCTAGTCACATTACTGTTTTTTAACTGGGTTAGAGAATATTATACGCTTGACGAACTGCCAACGGATAAACCAAAAATACAAGCGACAATAAAAAGCGATTATATCAATCAAAAAATACAGCGACCAACACCAGTAGAAACCAAGAATAATAACGAAATAGATTTGTTTGAGGGGGAAGATTTTTAATGAATACTAATGACTATGTAGAGAATAAATTACAACCGCCAAGAGCGTTCTTTGAATGGTGCTACACTTCTTTTCGGACATATGTATGGAAAAATAAAAATGAAACCATTGTTGCTTCAACAAGAAAACACGATTGGATAATTGAGAAAAAATTGAGAAAGAACTCTCGATTGACCTTTTATGATTCAAGTAATTGTTTTCAGATTGTTCTAAGTACAAGTAAGCGAATTGAAGTACAGACCTACAAAGTTATTTCAGAGTATGAAAATGGAGTGCAATGTTTTCGTGAACAGCTAGAATGTATTGAAATATTTTCAAATAATCAACATATCAAGATTGGAAAGATATGTTTACCTGTATATTATGGTTACAATATGGGCATAGCCTTATATCCTAATGAATGGAAAAAGCGTTTAGAACGTGTGTCAGAGTTGAAATATCTAAATTTAGAGCGACTAAACGTTGACAATTTAGCTATCACGTACAAATATAGAACCTTGATAGAATTTGCTCAGAAAATAAATGCTCATAAATTAGCATATGATGTTATGAGTGGTGCAGTAGACATGCGAATACTTACAAAGAACTGTCTAAGGAAGTACAAAACATTTTTAAAGAATACAGACAATAGTCTAAAAGAGATACAGCTGAAACAAACATTTGAAAGCTTAAACATACCAATGGTAAAAGGGATTGAAAAATACGTATTAAAGAGCGACATATCCGATTTTCCAAATGAGATTGGCGCTGTTAAGTTTCAGAATTGGTTAGTAAAGCAAGGAAAGTCATTTAAGTATTATCAAGACTACCTCAATATGTTAACGCTCCTAAAAATAGAAATAAACAAACGTAATCAGTTACCGCCAGATTTAGAAGTCGCACACGATTGTGCAGTGGATAGAATTAATCAGGTGAACTATGAAGAAAGGGATAAAGAAATAAAAGAACGTTTGGAACAATTAAGGAAGTATGAACGAGATATTGATGGGTTCACATTTGTGTTACCTAAACGAGCAAACGACATAAAAAAAGAAGGAAAAGCACTAAACCATTGCGTAGCAAGCTATATAAGCAGACACGCAAAGGGAGAAACAACGATTATCTTCGTAAGAGAGAAGAAGAACCCTCAAAAATCTTATTTCACATTAGAGTACAACTACAATAGGGTTGTTCAGTTACAAGGAAAGAAGAATCGACAAAAGGTACCAGATGAATTGAAACAAGCGGTAGACAAATGGGTCAAGGTCATTAAAGATTAAACGTTAGGAATGCTAAGAAAAGACCGTTCTTAGCATTCCTAACCGAAATCTAGGACAAAATCCATTGTTCCGCGGCGGTGCAGTTGCCCTTGCTCCAAAACCAATGGATTTTCTGCTGCACTCAACACGAGTCAATTAAACGTTCTATTCCCATTCGTGCCGATTGGGGAACGTTTCTCTTTTCCTACTCGTTCCTCGCTTAACGGAAAAGGACATTGACACGAGTTGTTCCTTGTGAGACCACAAGGAAGCGTTCCGCAGATTTAAGTTTTTTCTGAAGCAGTTTCACTGCTACAGAAAAAAGGCGTTGGTTCTATGCTATTTTTCTGTCACTCGGCCCCTTCTTGCGGTTATCATTTCTTCAGTGAGCCGGCCTTGTGTACTTGCGAATCATACAACAGCCAGTCGAAAACACAAGGGTAAAATGCACGAGCAAGCTCGCCCTTGTGTTTTCTTTGTGTCTGATGTCTGTTCTCTGCGCACCCAAAACCTCAAACTCACTGAAGAAATGGATCATAACAGCAAACAAAGAAAGGAGAGGACCACAGAAAAATACCGAACCAACGAAGTTCAAAAGAAGCACCCCTTCCTAAATCTTCAAAAAAAATGAGTTTTGAAAAAAATAAAAAACAGAAAGAAGCGAGTAAAAATGACTAGACTTGAACAAGCACAAGGAAAATTGAAACGACTAAAAAGAGAAAGCGAAGAAATGCACCACTTAATCAGGGCGGAACATGACCGTATCCCTTTTGGACAGCCTAACATTATTGGCCGTGGGGACATTTATAAGAAAGTAAACGGCTATCATGATCGTGCAATTAAATTACTGAAGGAACAAGAAAAACAAGAAAAAAGAGTGGAAATGCTGGAAAAGGTAGAGGACTTTAAGGAAAAAAACGAGCTAATTAAAGACGTTCATGTGGTCGGTAAATCAAGTTATGCGACGGTTGGCGCAAAAACAAGCGTCAATAACATTGACTACTTTAAAAATGAACTAAAAGAGCTTGAAAAAGCCAACGAGAAAGCAAAGGCTTATAACAAGACGAAGCCTGCCATTAAGGCGAGAACCTACGGCGCAGCAATCACGAAACTAAAAAATAAAATTGCGACCCTGGAACAAATGAAAGAAGCGGATGAAAATAAGGTGATGAGTGAGAAAACAAAAGAACTGATAGAAAGCGGTGCAGTAACACAATGGAAGAAAAAGCCGATATTCTATTTCGTTAAAGGGTTGCGAAAAGTAGCACTAGAAATTGACGAAAATGGAGATTTCTTCATTTCTAACTATTATCCGGCTTGTACAGATGCAGATAAGGAATTTATCAATAAGTTATTAGATCCTGCAGCTGAAAGCACAAAAAAAGAAACCTTTTGCTGAAGACAAAAGATTTCTAGGACGTTAACTATTTATAGTCATGAATAAGTATAGCGTACCTTAGAAAAATATTCAATGGGTTCCTGCCATAACAATGGAGTTATGGCAAGGATTCATTGCCACTCATAGAATGGAACAATTATCTAACAGTAACGAATTAAAAAAATATTGCTTTTGGAGGAATACAAATGAGAAGATTAAGTAATACGACAATGGCCAACGAAACTCTAAAAAAAGAAGCATGGTATAGAATGATGCTTACCGACCTATCAAGTTCTGTCATTGATGAGTTCATGGAAACAGGGAAATGCCATTACACCAGCAATTACTTTCAAGGTGAAAATATTTTAGTCACTGAAGAAATAGAGGCAATCATAAAGACGGCCGAAAAGAAGTATGGCTTCCTGGTGTACTATGTAACTGAAAATAAAACAGCGGATGGCCAGAGATTTTTATCATTATTCTACGTTGGACGCGATACTAGTGATTGGCTTTACTGTCACAGGGATTTAGAATCTTATAGGCAATATGTGTATGTAGTTAATACGACGAATCCTGCATTTTCAGAATTTGGAATGATTCAATTTGATCCAATACTAGGCAGTCTTTTACGAACTTCATAGATAAAAAAATATACATTTTATGGTATCAGTTGGGCTTTTTGGCCCAGCTGAAGCCTAACGTAAGGAATTATAAGAAAGGTGGGAAATGAGCATGGAAATACGGGAATTAATTATAATAGAAGATCCTTGCTTTTATCAATATACGACGATAAAAGAACTTGAATCGTTTAATACGTCTGAATTAACGATTGCTCTTAGTGTGCTTAGAAAAGAGCAGCGTCGTTTGAAAGAAAAAGTGTATCATTCTGGATCTGGCGATCAAGTGGATAAAAATAACGTTAAATTAATCAACAAGTACAGAGCCAATCTTGAAAAACTGCTGTTTATTAAGCAAGGGTATATTCCGGATGCAATCACCCAAAACATGATTGATACATTGATTAAAAACAATAAAAAATCTATACGGAAGCTTCAAAATGGTTGAGTTTATCAAGGTAACAAAAAACATTTAATAAAAGAGAGGGTGTAAAACATGACTGAAAAAATCGATTTGAAAAAGTTATATCATGAAAGTAAAAAGGAAAGAATCGAAAAACAAACGAAAATGGAACGAGCGTTAGAAGGAGTCGTGTGTGGTTTTCCAAGAAATACAGCAGATGATCCAATTTTAAAGATTACTATGAGCCAGGAGAATACGAATGGATGAAAAAAGAAAAGATAAAATTCAACGGTTATATTTTATACGATAAAAAAACGTGGTTTTTAGTTTGAAAACCCTGTAAGATTATTATATGGACTCGTTTAGTGTAAATATAAAAGGTGTTCGTTTTCTTAGGGGGTATTTTAATAAAAATTGAGGAGTGAAAAAATGAATAAGTTTCAAAGTTGGCTTATGGCCAATAAAAATCTGTTAATTACAAGTGTAGTTATGTGTCAAGTGTTAGTTTTAAGCATAGGAATAATCAATTTTCCTTATATTGATGACACAGGCAGGCAAATTGATGGCAATACGGACTTTGCTAGAAGTTATTCTCGCTGGGGTAGCGAAATTGGTTCTTGGTTAGTTCAAGGGAGTAGACACCTTACGGATATGGGGTTATGGACGCATATTCTTTCTGGATTCATTGTATCAGTAACAGGGATTATCATTGTTTACTCTTTTCATAAGAAGCTATCTCTTTTAGCTTTAACAGCAGCCATGTTGGTTGGCTTTAATCCTTGGTTTTTACAAAATTTAAGTTTCAGGTTCGACAGTCCTTACATGTCTTTGAGCCTTTTATTTTCAGTTCTTCCATTTCTATTTTGGAATAAAAATAAAGTCTTATTTTTAGTTGTTTCTATTTTAAGCATTTTTTTGATGTGTAATACTTATCAGGCGTCTTCGGGGATCTATGTCGTGATGGTGTTAGCATTATCACTGAAGCAGCTGTTAGACAATCAATCGTTTATTGCTGTGCTTAAAAAAGCGATTGTAGCTATGATTAGCTATATAAGCGCCATGTTTCTTTATCTTATTGAAACAAAATTTAATCCTGAAATAGCAACGCGAGGTGGTATGACAACAATCGCGAGTGTTAAGGATATACCTAAAACAATCCTGGTAAATAGTCAAATGTATCTGTCAAAAATAACTGAACAGAGTACAAAACTATGGATACTTTTGTTTTTTATTCTAGTAATTTTCTTTGTTTTAAGTACGGTTCTTAATGCGAAAGTATCGCCTGTTAAAAGCTTTTTATACGCAGTATTATTTCTATTTTTAGGCTCTATTTTGAGTTACGGCGTCTTTTTAATCTTTCCGGAAAAGCTTTTGTTAATTTCACCTAGGTACGGCTATGGATTTAGTTTTTTTGTAGTTTCAATTATCATGCTTACTTTGGCAAATACTTCTAAAAACGCGGTAGGTTATGTGTCAAAAACAGCGGTTTGCCTTTTCTGTGTTTACCTTTTATCTTTTACATTTGTTTATGCTAGTGCGTTAAGCCACCAAAAGGAATCTTTTGAACGACAAAGTATGATATTAGCCGATGATTTAAAAGACCTAGTGAACCGTGACACGGTGACTGTGCATAGTACCTCTTTATTTAAGGATTCCCCAGTATTTGTCAATAGTTCGAAGAATTATCCTATATTAAAAGAACTGGTTCCACCAAATGAAGCCCTTTATTGGCCAAATCAGTTTTTATTTAGAACGTACACTGGTTTAAACGTGAACATGGAGATCTTTGATATTAACGCGTTGAATAAAGAAGAAAGTGAGTTAATGAAATCTAATTATTACCATGACATTTATGTAAAAGATTCAGAAGTATTTGTTCATGTTAAATAATCCTGAAATAAAAGTAATATCAAGGCAATTGAAAGGCAGGGGTAGATACTGTAAAATAAAAATAGCTATTTCAGATTTAACTATTTTCTTACAAACTGAATAAATTGATCGTTCAGTTCTATGAATGATTATTTGTTAGAAATGAAAGGCTAAAATAAGTTATAACCTTAGAGACTGTCTCCCCCCAAGAGACAGTCTTATATATTGGTTAATAGATAATTACTTTACTAAAATAGGATAAATTCAATCAGAAATGTATACTTTGTAAGGAAAAAATCATAGCTGTTTTAGGATATTATTTGCTATTTTATGTATTTGCCAATTACAATGGTATTGTAAATAAATACATAAAGTAGCATTAGTAGGTTTTGGGGGATATAGATTTGGAAAATATTTTTGATTTAAACAAGGGATTATCAAGAAGAAAATATTGGTATTATCAGTGTATACTGTTTGTGTTTGGATTAGGGATAGAAACTTTTTCAATGTTTGTATACAAAAAGTCTCTGATTGAAAACAATTATTTAAAATATTTCGTGATAAATGGTCCATTTGATTTTTATAATTTTCTTAGGATCGTGTTCTTTATAATGATTATTATAGGTTTTCTGTTCCAAGCAAGAAGGTTTGTTGATATTGGGTGGTCGAAATTTGTAGCTTTACTAAGTCTGTTACCGTTAGTTGGTATTATCACAACAGGGATTTGTTTATTTAAAAAGGGAAAAGACAATAAAACAGATAGCAGTCAAGTTTCTTGATTGCTATCTGTTTTATTTATTAAGAGTATTGTCTATTAAATGAATGACAAGAACTTGCATTGTAAGCAGCTTGAATCGCAGCTGACCATGAGAGTTTATGGAATGCTACTGCAGACCAAATTCCTTTCATAATACAAGCACCTTGTTTTGCTTTAGCTTGTTGATATTTATTCCATAAATGTTTAGGGACTTTACTTTTTGCAAAGTTGTCCTAATAACCATCGTCACTTTGGGCATATGCAGTAGTAAAGTTTACTAACGGATAATACATGATAAATTTAAAAGGTAGGGTACTTTTTCGTACAAGAATGATTTTGTAAGTATGAAACAAGCTAGTTATATTTCACTAGCTATTCAATGAAATAAGTTTTTAAAGTAGATTGTTGATAGATATATTAAAATTTTTTTTCATGTAAGAGTATGCTAAAATTGATGTTAAGAATGGTTTTCCCTAGTAATAGGTAACATCAAAATAAAGGAAGGTGTAATTCTATACCTATGGAAGAAAATAATATAGAAAGCAAAGACAATCTGTTTAAAGAGATTGGGGAAAAAATGTATCCGCTTTTTTTTAATCGTAATTTTGGATTAGCAACAAAAAGTGAAATTGAAAGCATGCTCTTTTACTCGTATCTAAAACATAAGATAAATAGTAATAGTGATTACTCAGATAGAACCTTGTCTAGAGAGCTAGGAATATCGGAAGTTAAAGTAAGGAATCTTAAGAGAACATGTTATGCAAGATATGAAGATGCAATTGATTTTCCTAAATTACTAACCTCGCTGTCCAAAGAAGGCTCAAATCTAATGTTTTTTAAAATCTATACTGACAATAATGATGTATTATGTAGGATATCTATTTCCGAGGTAGTTTATTATGATGAACTTCGAACACAATTAAACAATAGTGGTATTCTTTTTAAAAAAAATCCAGGATCAAATTATGTAGAGTTATCAATGGCAGATGCAATAATTTTCTTTGATCAGGATTCTATCAGCAAAGAAAGCTTAGATTTGAAAAATTTAATAGATAAGATGAAACAGTTGAATTTTAAAACTAATACTAAAATGGATATTGATAAAATATTAGAAGGAACTAAAGCTGGTAGAATGAAAAATGTCGTTGAGGCTATGATGAAGCTTTCCAACTCAATATAAACAAAGAGGTCAGAAACTTCCTAAGTTTTTTGACCTATTGCTTTTTCGTGTGTAACTTTTTTATTTAAATGGCATAAGTTTTTATCGATGAATGGCAAAAGCTACCAAAACAAATGGAAAAAACCAGTTGTATATTACAACTGGTTTTTTTGAACGAAATCTCGTTCAATGGATAGCTTAACTATAATATAAGTATACAAAATATGCAAGCGTTTACATTAAATAAAAAATTGAATTTGGTAGTAGGGTACATATGATTCTATTTAATAGCTAACAAAATTTTTTTCTCTATTTCACGTGTATTATTAGAAATCATATCTTTAAACGGGATAACTATACCATTATTTTTTAAGTCATCACTTAGATATCTGGAGTCTATGTCATTATATACAATCAAGTCTGCCTTGGGTATTTCAGTACTTGAAGTATCATAGCTTATAAAATCAACAGTAACATCAGACGGCAAATTCGTTTTAATTGTTTCTTGAAATTTTTGTGCTTGTCTCAAGGGCATAGTTGTACTATTTCCATAAAGACCCATACCCTTTAAATTTACAGAATATATCCATACTATCTTTTTCATTTGTATTCCCCCTTCTAACATATTATTTACTTTAAATATATCACTTTGTAAAATTAATACAAGAAATATCTACAACGATTTTAAGCAATGTGATATAATGATCAATGAAAGCGCTTACTTTACTTTGTTCCGTATACTTAACTATACATATTTTTTAATACCTACTTAATATGTAACAATTACTCTGTACATAAGGTAGTTAAACAACTAGAAAATTATTTTGGAGGAGATATTTATGAGTAAATTATTACGTGAATTAACAGACAAGGAAATACAATCTTCGTTATCTAATGGTGGATCTACATGCAGTATGTATAAAGCGCTATTACCTGGACATATTGCTGCATGTGCAGCTAGTGCATATTTTTATGGTTCAAGTGGCTGTACCGCAATGAGATATGTTTCAGAATATATAAGAAAGAATTGTTAACCATTCAATTTTTTTAATGTAGTTTATATAGCATGTTAATTTGTTGTTTAACTATCTTATTCTTAGGAGGATATATCTATGCTTAGAAATTTTTCAGTAATAATTATATGTAAAAATGAAGAAAGAGTAATCAAGCGATGCATAGAATCTATACAAAAAAATTTGAAAAAGAATGATGAAATCATAGTAGTGGATACCGGGTCTACAGATAATACTATAAAAGTTATATCTAGTATAGAAAATGTAAAACTATTCAATTATGAATGGAAAGATGACTTTGCAGATGCAAGAAACTTTGGTATTTCAAAGGCAAAAAAAGATTGGATTTTTTTTATTGATTCCGATGAGATAATGTCAAAAGGATGTTTAGAGCAATTAAATGCTAGTATAAATGAAGCAATGGCCTACTCTGAAAATAATGAAAAGCTTGTTTTTTCGCCTAAAGCAGTTAATACGGATGATTCTGTATTCTACAATGCAGGAAGAATATTTGCTAATGATGGAAACATTAAATACGAAGGGTGTGTACACGAATATCCTGTCGTGACTGATAAAAGTTTAACGCTTGTTTCTTTAAAACTTCCTAGAGTTATAGTAAGACATGATGGTTATGAAAAAGAGGTACGAGCAGACAAAAATAAAACAGTAAGAAATATAACTTTAATTAAAAAAATCCTTCAGGAAGAACCTAACAACTCTCAGTATTATTATTATTACTACAGAGATTCAAAACCCTTGATTACGATTGAAGAATACGAACAAGGGATGCTAAATTTTTTTGAAAAATTTCCCGATAGTCCTTACATTGATCAAGTAGTAAGAGATCTAGCTTATCATTATATACAAGTTGGTAAAAATGAATTAGCAGAGGAATATATTAATATGTTATTTGAGAGCGCAGAAAATGGAGCGAAAGAAAATTATCATTTAGCAATATTATACACAGGGATGAATGAAATGGGTAAGATAAAAGCCCAACAAAAAGACATATTAAAGTTACTTGTATATGCACATGATAATGTTTTACAGCAAGAGGAAGAGTTGTTTGATAAGGGATATATATTCGATGATTTAATAAGTATACTGTTTTTTCAGATTGAGGAATACGAAACCGCATATAAAATATGTGAAAAACTTGATTCTTGTGGCTATGCTTCTAACATTTCAAAAATGATTAGTAAACTTAAAGTGGTTCTAAGTCCTAATTCTAAAAATTTTAGGTAAAAGGAGTCAATTCTTAGATACCATAACTTAATTTTATTATAAGTACCTGAATAATTCATAGCTCTAAATTTAACCTGTTTTTTTGAACAAATTGCCAATTTTTAAATTAGGCAGATACTTTCTTCCAAAATAATGTGTTTTCGAACAGGATGCCTACGGAAGAAGATCATAATAAAAATTATTTGTCTATTTAAGGGCAGACGAATCCCTTGAAAAAGAATCGGTTAAAAAATTTGTGTGATAACTAGTCTAAATCCATTGTTTGGATCGCCGCAGGCGTTCAAAAACCTTATAAAATTCAGTTTGATACACATGATAACTTGACAGTTTGAGATAGACCTGTCTCCCAGTCTGAACAAGTTTACCGGCTACTTTAAGCAATATCAGCCGGATGGAATGAATCGTCATGCCCTGGTTCACTTTATCAAAACCAATGCTTTTTAAAAAATTAACGAGGTTGTATGCAAGGACACTGATCATCATTCTGACATGATTTTCTAAGAAACGCGGGCTATCTGTTTTATCGAAGTAAAAGCCACCTTTCGCTTCTTTGATGAAATTTTCCATTGTTCCTCGCTTGCCGTAAAGAGAAAATATGACTTCAGGCGAGACATTGTCGGATAGATTAGTCACAATAAACGCATGATGAAATAGCAATTCTCCTCCTTCACGGACGGAGCGTATACAGACACGACGAGGTTTCGACCAGGATTGTGCTTGATAAGGTAGTGAAAAATACTGCACTTCTCGCTCTTCCCATTCTTGATTGTCCCCGTAAAGAACAGAATGTTCAGCTAACTGACTTAACCTCCGATTGCTCTTTAATCGGATAACGTACTGGCTTTCAGTTGCTTCACAAGACTCATACACCTCTGGTGTGGCGAAGCCGCTGTCACCCCGAACCAATATCTCGGTATGAGGTAACGTGCTCTTGTAGTGGTGTAAAAGCGGGTTGATAAAGGCTTTTACCCCTTTAGATGTGTACTGATTGCCTGAACGCAGTTCAGCTTTTAAGAAATCTCCGGTCAGTCCATCAAAGGCAACTAATGGGTGATAGCCGTAGGTTTGATAATGGGCATTATAATCTGTTTGTTCTTGGCGTCCAAAGGTATCCGAATGTGTGGAATCGACATCAATGATTAACTCGGTGTCATTGCGAATTAAACGTGCTTTATCAATCAATGACTGATTTAATGCTTGGAGTTGATCGATGTTCTCCTCGGTGAAACGATCCAGAAACCGTGAGATTGAGGATTGTGATGCCAACTGTTTTTTACCGAGTACAGCTTGAAAGACAGGATCCCGTCTTAATAGATTAGCTGATGAGTCTGCCGAGTAACCAGCAATTAATTGCATAATAAGCTGTTCCAATATCGCTAAGTTATCATGGGTAAAATAAGCCCGATGATCTGTAATATGGAGCCATTGTTTAGCTAAGTGCGAAAAGCCGAAGGTATTCATTAATTCTTTAACCAGGACTAACCCCGAATCACTTGATAGACGACCACCGGTATGTGAAATAGTGATATTTGAATTGAATTTAACTTGATTTTTGTGTAAGCTAGTCATGAGAAGAACTCCTTTCTTATGGTTGGTTTCGTCACCTTTACCATAGCAGAATGGGGTTCTTTTTTCATCACTTAAGGGGTGAAACTAAAAAAGTAATTATCAGACTGCCGTTAGGCAGTTTCAGACGGTTTCAATTAAAAAGTATGAATTATTCAGGGTAAACATCTTTCGTTGTATTGTAAATTAACGCCATCCAAAATTTTGATTCAAGATTTTCTTTCGGTTTATTATATGTTTGAGCCAATATAAGCTACTTTATTTTGAAAATCCAATGATAGTACTTTTACAATTTTATCAAAAACGGTTTTATGTGTAAAAATAGTTAGTAAATCATATTTTCCAATTGAGTTACGAGGTAATATACCTCTAATTTCATTTATAACATCAGTACTTTCCATACATTTACACCCCTTGCTTATGGTTAATAATCTTTGCTAATCTTTAAAAATAGTCATTTTCAACATATTTTTTATACATGTCCTCGGTATATCTTGTTATGTTCTTACCATACTCTGGATAATCAAACCCCAGTAGTTCTGCTACCTCTTTGGACACTTCCCTGAACAATTGGTGGCATATAAATAATGACTTCCAAATATTTTCATAGGAATCCATGCGATATGTAGATAATAATCTATTCCATAGATCTTCATCAATGTATTTGTTAATATACTTATAATTTTTCCCAACACTTAATGAAAATTCTGTCTTTATCCCAACCTTCCACGACATCATCCTAAGTAGTTCAAACCGTAGAATCTGGTTCAGATGATCGATTGCAAACAGTATCTCTTTGCGGCACAATCCTTTAATAACATAAGGTGTTACATTCCAAAATTCATTGCAGCAATCATCATACTCCCTTGCGCTTGGCTTTCTTACATGATAATCTATATCAGTCGGAACTATGTCCCTTTTAATTCTACAATCTTTATCAATTAGAACCTTTATTAATTTATCGCCCTTTAGGTAATTATCTAACTCTTCCAAGGGCAATAAGGTAAGATCAATTTTATTGTAATCATCAAATAGCATAAGATAGGAAAATCCCTTTTCTTCAGGTGGGAATAATTCCATATCCTCCGGCTTTTGCATCATTATTATATTCCCAAATTGATTAAGCCAGTCATCATTAGATATAAACGGTTCTATATCACTTACAAAATATGTAATATCATAATCCTGAAATTCATCTTTAGGTATATTAATATTTGCGCGTGACCCCTCAAGGGTCACAATTCGAATACGTTCATCCTGTTCTGCTAAAGAAAGTACTAAATCCATCATTTCTTTTTCTGATCTCATTTACATACTCCTCGTTTATTTTTTCTATATTATTACATCTTCTTTTTTGCCGATACAATCAGCATCATTGGGCGTCGCATTTCATCCGCCATCCCCGGAATATCCATCATGTTCTCTGGCGGCTGTGGCTCCACAATCTGATTTATTATAAAACTATTTGAAAGCAGTGTATTTAGATATGTGGTCAGTGTTCTATGATATTTTGTAACCTTTTCTTCCAAAAACATAGCTGTCCGTTTGCCCTCATAATAATAATTGTCCACCGGGAAATGCAGTATTTCTCCTTTTTCGTTATAATACCAGTCTTGTGTTCCATGAGCAGTAAAAACAGGATGTTCAACTGTAAAAACTAAATTGCCACCAGCCTTCAGCATCCTATATATCTTTTTTATTAAATTCTCATAGTCTGCTACATAATGAAACGCAAGCGAACTTAGTATTACATCAAAGCTCTCCTCTGGGAAATCCACATCTTCTATGGCACAGCATTCATATTCAATCTGTGGAAAATGGGTTTTTCCTTTTGCTACTTCGAGCATTTTATGAGAAATATCAACACCTACTACAGAGGAAGCACCGTTTTCCATCGCATATATACAGTGCCATCCATAGCCGCATCCTAAATCAAGCACACGCTTACCCTTAAAATCAGGTAGCATCTTTTTCAAAGTCTCCCATTCTCCCGCACCAGCCAGTCCTTTCTGCGAGCGACTCATTTGACTGTATTTTTGAAAAAATATATTATCATCATATTTGTTTTCTTTCATCTGAACTCTCCTCGTTTAAAAAGTTATTTATCTCCGATACAATTTCATTCACTTCTTTATAAAGTTTCTCGGTCATATCGTAGCATTCAAAAAGAGAAAGACCGAGTACTTCAAAAATATGATTAACTCTTTCGGCATATTTTTCAGGTTTATATTCAAAAGTTTCAAGCAGTTTTATAGCTTTCTTTTCGTTAATGCAATAAGCATTATTACATGCAAATAGTACTTGATTTAAGCATGAAATAATACGAAAAACATGGCCTGCAATATAATATTTATCCTCTACCCCCGCATTTGCTTTTACAAACATTAAAGAGAATTCAGCTTCAAATATAAAAAAGTTCATCAAGCTTTTCTTTAGAGCAGTAGGGTAAATTTCTGCCTGCTTTTTTAATTCGCATAAGCTTTCGTTCTTAGCATATAGTATTTTACTAATCGCTAATTCTCCACGATACATTGCACTTATATAACCATGGGGATGCCCGGTCTGATAATTGGCAGTAACAATTCCTTGCTCCGTATCTTTGATTATTTGTTCTACCCGTTTTATATCACGTAAAATCAAGTCAACATGATACCCATTTATAAATAACCATCCGCCGCCATTAATCCAATCACCCCACGCTCCGGGAGGCACAACAAGGTTGTTTCTATTTTTATCATCCAATTCTGTAGCAATTTGATTAATCGCTGTCAGGTCAAATGAGTCTGAATTGTAATAGATTCCGATATCTATATCAGAATTTTCTGTATGGGTGCCTCTTGCACGTGAGCCCCCTAATACGATGCCTTCTATAAAAGGCAAAGATGATAATTTCTCTGTTACTATTTGAATAACATTACCTACCATATAAACATCCTCCTTTATTCGTTAGATATTTTTATTTCTTCTCCATCTGGTAAAATAAATGCCTGCACAAACTTGACACCTAGCACATCAGCAATGGCCTTCAACTCATCCAAGGTTACTGTTTCTCGTTGTAATTTTTTATTGAAATTCTGTGGAGTCTGGCCAATACGTCTAGCAAGTTCGGAAACACTTATATTCATTTGCTCACACAGTTCTTTAATCATTTCTGCCGTAGTCATACAGCACCTCCAAGTTTACGCTAAGAATATTATAAACCATTTGGTTGATAAACACAATAGTTATTAAAATATTATTATAATCAGCAAGCAAAAGAAAACCCACAACTCTACTGTAGAGTCATGGGCTATTTACTTCTGGTTTTCATATTTCCATTTCGATGTCAGATTTGAAGGCTATGACGAAGTGGCCTTCATAGACTGTAACGCTCTGGATTATCTTCCTTACAAGCTTATCATCATATTCTAAGGTGCGGAATTTGTTCTTGCGGATAAATTCAATCAGCTCATTGATTCGCTCGTTCTCGCCACTGAGGGAGGCATCTTCTACTAAAAGGATCTGTCGCTTGTCTCTCAGCTCATCAATCTCATCTGCTAAGTGGTCATAGTCTTGACCCTTGTTCGCCAGCTTGATTAGTTCTTTTTGTTTTTCCTCTAGTGAGTTGTTAATCTCTGAAATTTGGTATTCTGTGGTTTCGCCAATCACAGCATGAATATTCTCTTCCAGTGTCTTTATCATATTGTTCCCACCTGCAAGTAGCTTATTAATCGCAGTCATTACTGCACCATAAAGTTCATCTTCTTTTACGGTTCGGTTCTTACAAACTTCAGGACCTTGCTCGATTCTAGTCACGCATCGCCAGACAAATTCTTTTCTTCCGTGGATATTCCAATAGACCCGTCTATAAATATCGCCACAATCTCCACAGAAGGTGATGGCACTTAAAGCGTACTTGCTACTGTAAATTCTTTTGTTCTTGCCTTCTCCTGTGTAGATATTGCTTCTCCGATGAATTTCTTCTTGCGCCTGCAAAAATAACTCTTTAGGAATAATCGCTTCATGGCTATTTTCAACATAATATTGGGGAACATGCCCTTCATTTTTCACTCGTTTCTTGGTCAGAAAATCTACTGTGACAGTCTTTTGCAGAAGGGCATCTCCGATGTATTTTTCGTTTTGAAGTATCTTCTTAACTGATTCTGGTCGCCATCTTGGTTTTCCCGCTGCTGTTAAAATACCATCCTTTTCAAGGGCTCGACCAATGCCCACTAGACTCTGACCCTCAAGGTATTCTCGGTAGATGCGTTTGATAATCTCAGCTTCTTCGGGGACAATAGTTAAATTTCCATCTTCATCTTTCGTGTAGCCCATAAATCGCTTATGGTTGACCTGCACCTTTCCTTGTTGGTATCGGTACTGTAGCCCAAGCTTAACGTTTTGTGAAAGGCTCTGGCTTTCCTGCTGTGCCAAAGATGCCATAATAGTCAGCAAAACCTCACCTTTGGCATCCGTGGTGTTGATGTTCTCTTTCTCAAAATAAACTGATATGTTCTTATCCTTGAGCTGTCTAATGTATTGAAGGCAGTCTAGGGTGTTACGCGCAAATCGGCTGATGGATTTTGTAATAACCATGTCGATGTTACCGTCCATACACTCTGCAATCATGCGATTAAATTCGTCACGCTTTTTAGTGTTCGTACCAGAGATACCATCATCTGCAAAGATGCCAGCAAACTCCCATTCATTATTTTTCTTTATAAACTCTGTATAGTGTGAGACCTGAACCTCATAGCTAGAATTTTGTTCTTCTGTTTCTGTAGAAACACGGCAATAGGCAGCAACACGAAGTTTCTTTATCTTTTCTTTTGCGGCTGTACTTCCTACTCTTTTACGAGCAGGAATAACCATTATATTTTTCTCTGTCACTTTATTCCTCGCTTTCTATCAGACTGTATAAGTATTCTGCTCGTTCAAAAGGATCCACTGGCATCTTATTATCTGCCTTTTTCATTTTGAATCGTTCTTTGGGAGGGGGAGAGGTGAAAGCGGCAAGCTCTACCACTCGTCCTAAATCCTTTGCACGTTTATCTCTAACTTCTTCAGCTTTATCAAATATCTCTTTATCAATAATTGCTGGATACGTATCATTTCCAAGGTAGTTGACGTTTTTCAAAATGCGCCCCATCACAGAATGTGTCTTTTCAATACCTGCCTGTTCGCCAGCCACTGTAAGGGATAGTCCTGATATGTATTTCTCAAAGAATACCTTTACTTGACCTGCTGCCTTTTCATCGACAGTAACCACTCCATCTTGAATTTTGTATCCATATGGAATATATGCCATTTATCTCACCACCTTTTCTTTCAGGGAAAGACCGCATTTCAAATTGAATGTCAGCTCATCCCTGGAATTTACAATGATGTTCACTACAAATTCTTCAAATAGTTCTTCCGTGTAGTCACCATTAAAATTATCTGCTGACACATAATTAATGAGGTCCTTTATCTCGTTTGCTCGCAAAACCCCACTCGCAGAGTTCGTTACCAGGTTTGTTTTTTCGGTAGTAAGATTTTTAATCTCACTATCTAAAACATTTCGTTCCTGATTAAAAAGAGCAGGTTCTAGGAAACCTTTGGACATCAGTGCAATAAGGGTATTGCGTTCTTCCAATAGTTGCTCCATTAGCTTATCAATAGCGTCCATTCTTTCACGGTCGCTTTCTTCATCGATTTGGCTAACTGACTTGAAAAGTGGTTCTAGGATTAGCTTATGACTGAAAGCAAGCTTATTCATCATGGTTGTCAATGTGGCTTTGATTTCCCCATCTCGCAAAAACAACATGGAGCAACTTTCTTTATCTTCGATACTATCTCAACATGTGTCGTGGATAAGGTAAGTATGTAAAATGGTATGTGGAACATAGTGATTTGCTGTAAATGATTTGCTAACTACTTTAGTTCTTTATACAAAGTATAAATCGGATATTTTATTATTTTTTCTTTTATATCTTCTGAGATTAGGTCAAAGTATTTGTCCGCTAAATCAGAAAGGGGTTCTTTTTTCATCACCTAATGGGTGATGAAGCAGAATACTTTAAAGACTATTAAATCAATGTTAGGAAAGACTATTAGTAAAACTATGAATTATTCAGGAAGTAAATATCAACTTAAATTAATAATGCTTTTTAGATAAGGAAGATAAAAATGAAATATAAAGTTATACCACAAATAGGTGAAGAAGATTGCGGTGCTGCATGTGTAGCAATGATAGTAGAAAACTATTTCAAAAAAAAAATATCAATTTGTGAAATAAGACCGTTAATTAAGAATACAAAAATGGGGACTTCTTTCTTTGACTTAAAAAGAGGACTAAAGCGTTTGGGAGTTGATTGCAAAATTTCGCAGGCAGTAAAGCAGAAAGACGTTTTTGAAGAAATTACATACCCATTTATTACACAAATTTACAATGAGACAGGTATTCATTACATTACAGTATTCGAAAAAAAAAGAAATAAATTAATTGTTGGAGACTCTAGTAAAAATAGACAGCTTTCAATTTCAATTAGTAAGTTTCTAAAAAAATGGATTCCATATGTTTTAGAAATGGATTTTAAAAGATCAAATATAGTCTATCAAATTGAACAAAAAGCTAAGGAAATAAGTATTTGGAAAATCATGAATAGTCTAAAACTCCAACTTTTTCTATCATTATGTCTATCTATTATAGTGTATGTAGCTAGTGTAATAATAGCAAATATATATACTTTGTATTTTAACATTTTGATACCACAAAACCTTGGAGAGTTAGCTTTACAGTTAATGTTTATATATATATTAATAAACTTTTTTAGCTTTTCTTTAACATTTATTAATAATTTTATTTATAACTCAATGAGTAAGAAAATTGATGAAAAAATTATAGGAAAATATTTTAACGGTTTACTAAACAAACCTAACATGGCTATAGAATCTTATGAAATAGGAGAATTGCTTACTAATCTTTCTAACGTTATTTTGATCAGGCAAAGATTTCTGACATATCTGCAATTACTTCCAATCAGTGTTTTGACTATTACTGGTAGCTTTTATTTATTATACCTATCTGATGAAAAATTATCTTTTTTTGTTATATTGCTAGTAATTGTTCTTAGTCTAATTATATATTTATCTGATAGTCACTATGAAAAGCTAAGCAAGGAATTAATAGAAACAGGTCAAGATTTTAACGATTCTGTAATTGATACATTTACTAATGTAAGTATTATAAAACAACTGGGACTTGAAAAAGAATTTGGTAATAGAGGTAAAAAAAAGCTTACCAATTATATTATTTCTCGAACAAAAATGTTGAATTTTGACTCGATTCTAAATCAAATAAAGTCTTTTGTACTATCGTCATTCAATATTATTTTATTTTCAACTGGTGTATATTTGATTACTTTAAATCAGTTATCTTCAGGTGTCCTGCTTACATTCAATGCTCTACTAGCATACGTAACTAATCCTATTTTGAATCTTGCTAACTTACAGTCGGTGTTAGTACAAGGAAAAGTAGCACAAGAGAAGCTTTATAATATTCTAGAATCACAAATAGTTTTATATGGAAATAAGTCATTGGTAATAGAAAATGACGATATTTTTATCAACTTTGATTTAGTATCATATGATTATGATTCCAACTCTAAAATTTTAAAAGATATCTCAATTAATATATGCGGAAACAACATCGCATTAAGCGGAACTAATGGAGTTGGTAAGTCTACAATAGGAAAGCTTATTGCTCGTCTCTATATTCCAGATAGTGGAAGTATAGAAATCAATGGGCAAAACTTGATTGACATATCAGAAGAGTCTGTTTCTAAAAATATTATTTATGTAGATGGTAGAGAAAGTCTCTTTTCTTCTTCTGTATCAGATAATATTAAGCTTGGGCGAAATATTAAGGATAAAGATATATACGACACGTTAAGTAAACTAAAAGCTAATTCAATTTTTCAAAATCTTGATTTTGAAAATATTAGTGATAAGCAATTAAGTTTAGGGCAAATGCAAATAATAAAGGTTTTAAGAGCAACTCTTTCTGCAAAAAATATATATATTTTTGATGAAATCACTAATGGGCTTGATGAATGTGTAAAGCAAAATGTTGTAGATTATTTATTTGGGTTAAAAGGGATGAAGATTTTTATAACACATGATAAAGAGGTTATTTCAAAGTGCGAGAAAGAATATACCGTAAAAGACATGAAAATTGTGAGGAGGCGATAACATGAAAAAAATTTTTATTAGTATCTCTATACTTGTAATAACAGGAATTCTAGGAATGCTTATGTATAACAACATTACTAGTGAAAAAACATATTATACAGAAACTAAGTTTGGCAAGATTTCTGAATTAGTTAAAAAAAATGATAGAATAATACTATTTGTCGAACAAGATGGATGTTCATCGTGTAAACTTGTGAAGCCAATTATAAATAACTATGCAAAAGAAAATAAAGGAATAGTTTATTCCGTTACAGCTAATAAAGAAAAAGACTACAACGTGCAATCAGAAAAATATCATATAGAAGGTACTCCAACATTAATATACTTCAAAGAAGGCAAAGAAGTTTATCGTACAAACACCGGTTTTACCGAGGATGAGTTTCAGAATACTATAAAGAAAGTGGAATTTTAATATGAATAAGAAGGAATATCTAGGTATCATACTAATTGCCTTAGCAAGTATAAGTATTATTCTTTTTCTATACAGTAATAACAGAGAACTTAAAAAAGCTAATACAATGCTACAGCTCGAAAAACAAGTCTTAATAGACAACACAGATTCTTTTGAATATCTAAATTCGATTACTGTAGATACTTTTGAAAATAGAATTAAAAATAAGGAAGATATTTTTGTCTATATAGGAAATAGTGAGTGTGCGGACTGCTCAACTTTTTCAAAAAACCTAAAGAATGAAGTGAATAATTTCCCTCTTAAGAATTCATTGTATTTAGTAGAGATAAGTAGACTTCATAGAAATAAGAAGAAATGGACAGAATTTAAGTTAAAATATGGATTTGATCAGACTCCTGCATTTATATTGTTTAAAAATGGAAAAGTGAATAGTATGATTCAGTGGGATGAAAAAAAGGGTTTAAGTTCTGATTCATTCCATAGGTGGTTAGAAGAAAATAGAAATGATATAGAAAATCTTAGTTAATAATTCAGAAGAGTTAGATCATATGTATTGAATAAATTCAGAAACAATTTAGTGCATAGTTAAAAAGCATGTAAGCTATTCCTTGGAAGGTCAGAAACTTAAAAGTTTTTGACCTCTTTGTTTTTTCGTGCTATACTTGGAATTATCCAGTGTCAAAAACTTATGTTCAGAAAAGG
>OLPZ01000114.1_pt1 | contig 64390 bp, 62 predicted proteins | sample 1672711 | NCBI WGS metagenome assembly OLPZ01 (sample SAMEA3136716, study PRJEB25190) | human gut metagenome
CGAAGCATTTCCTAAAGTGTGATTTAGTCAAAACAACACCATTTGACAAAGAGCCTTTTTTATTTATAGTTTAGTAACCATTGGTTGACTAATAAATCATATTTTTGTATCAAGAGTATATTGTTGGGAATATCTGTAAACATTAAATTTAGATTATTTTCATGAGTTTGAACTAGTATTGCTAAGTTAGATTTTTTTCTTCTCATAGCACTTTGAAGGAAATTTAAAGAGGAATATAGATCTTCATTTTCTTTTTGAATTTTTATAGGTACTGGGAAACCATTGTGATAATTTTTCAAAAATCCATCAATTCCTTTATTTCTCTGTACCACAGTTGCATCAAGAGATTGTAAAATATTTAATTCCAAGTCTGTTTTTGTTTTATAACTGCTTTCCCCTTTTTTTAGTAAATTCGATTCAGTTTTAACTACATTTTTAAGTCTTTCTTCTGCTAATTTTATTGCATCTTTTGATTGATCTATGCCAATATATCTTCTTTTTAAAATTTTTGAAGCGACTAATGTCGTACCGCTACCACAAAAAGGATCCAAGATAATATCATTTTCTTCCGTTGTAAGTTTGATAATCTGTTCAAGCAAAAGGATGGGTTTTTGTGTAGGATAACCAGTACGCTCTTTAGCTTTTGGATTCAAATATGGAATATTCCATACATCTGATAAGGGGACTCCCTTTTTTTCCTTGCCTATTAAAGGTTCTCCGTTTTCATCTAGTTTATACTTTGTTTTAGAATTTTCATCTTTAATTCTATCGGCTAATATTTGGTCAATATTTGTTGTAGAGGAATAGTCTGTGTATATAGTATTAAATTTAAATTTGCCAGTTTTTGAATAGAAATATATATTCTGATGGTTGTTCAAGAGTCCTTTTTTTGAATTAGACCATCTTTTATAATTCCAAATAATCTCACTTTGAAACATGTTCATCCCGAAAACTTCATCTAGGCACACTCTTAGATAATGAGAAGCAGTTTTATCACAGTGCAAAAAAATACTTCCAGTTTCTTTCAAGACTCTTTTACATTCAAAAAGTCTGTCTTTTATAAAGGTAGTATATTCAGCTATAGATTCCCAAGAATCATCGAATGAATATTCTTTATTTTCTTTGTTTTTAAGTTTTTGCTTTTTTTGAGTGAAGAAGGGGGGATCTAAATAAATTAAATCAATAGAATCACTTTCTATTTTTTTTAATTCATTCAAATTATCCCCTAAAATTAGACTCATTTTAATCCCCCAGATCTATTTTCTTCTGCTATCTTTATTAGTATATCTTGTAAATCGATATCAGTGACTTCTTTTAAATGTTTCCAAGCTGATTCCCCATAATAATACTCTCCTCCAATTCCAGAGTATAGGGTTTCGAGAGTTTGTTGAATTCTAATTGCTTGTTTGCGATTTGGATAATAGAACATCAAACGAATTGGTTTATAATTAGCGGAACTAATTACCTGTATTCGAGTATGCTCTTTAGTTATGTGATCTCCATCCGTAGTTGCATCTCGCCATTTTATTTCGTATGCATTCGTTTCATTTATTAAACAATCTATTTCAAATGTTTTAGGGCGACTTCCAATAGTATTTGGTATTTTTATCTTATAAGCATTATCTATGCCAAATTTTTCTACAAAACATAATGTAGCAGCTTCTTCTAAGAAAGAACCAGCATATTTATATAAAAAACGACCTTTGTTTTGGTATAAGTCAATTTGAAATCCTTCTTGCTCCATGATACCTAGAACCTGATATATAAGATAGTGGCTGTTATCATCATTTTCCATTTCTTCGATTCTCAACTTAACTTTATTATCAAGGTTAGTTGCGTATTTTTTAGCAAGAACTCTAATTTTTTCTTCTATATTAGTCATATTAAGTTATCCTTTCAAAGTTAAACTAAGGATAATTATAACAATTTTTCCTTTGTTTATCCATGAGACAGAATAAATTAATCTAAAATGTTCATATATGGCTTTTCGAGGTTTTGGACTATTATCGGGTGGAATTGGTGTAAAAACTCAACTTTCTTATCAATTCAAAAGCAAAAGATATCAGTACTTTATGAGTGTCTTTTTTGGATATTGACCACTTTATAAATAAATATCGGCTTCATGAACATGTTTATATAGAGTATCAGTTGTAGCAACATATACATCATATGAATGGAAGTCACCTTCAAACCAACCTCCAAAATCTAATATCTCTATAATTCCTTGTAGAGTCTCGCCATTAAAGTCAAATTTAACTTCTTGACCTTTGAAGTACTTCATTGGTGGCAAATTATGGTTGTTTTTAGAAAACATATTTAGTCCTCATCTTTCAATGAATTTAATAAATCTAAAGCCTCTGTATCTTGCAGATGTTTTTTCTCTGGCATTAACTCAAGGTAGTAATTCATAGTTGTTTGCAAATTTGAATGCCCTAAGCGTTGAGAAATATAGTCTAGTCTAATATTATCGTTTGAAAATAGAAATGAAGCATGAGTATCTCGAAGCCCGTGAAAAGTAGTTCTAGGAATGTTTAATTTCTTCAATAGCCTTGCTAATTTCGCTGATTGTTGAAATCCGTCTGGATCAAATAAATAACCATTCTCTTTTGGTATCAGAGTGTTAATAATTTCATAAACATCTTTATTAATGGTTACAGTCCGTTTAGACCTCTTTGTTTTAAGGCGAGTATCGGGGCTTGTGGGGCTGACTGAGCGCTCTATTTTAATACCATACTCAATTATATCATTCTTAGTCAAGGCGAGCAGCTCGCCACGTCTAGCGCCAGTTTCAAGTGCTAAGAGTACCATAACATAAAACTCCTTATTATAATTTTGAAGGAGATAAGAACGTAATTTCTTAAAATCAGAAATAGAGAGGGCTTTATTTCTTTTTTCAAGTTCTTTACCACGAGTTTTTACAAGACCAGCAAAATCTGAAACAAGAAGATTTCTTCCGTAAGCGTAACGAAGAGAAGTCCGTAATTTTAACAATAATTCGGTTGTTGTTTTACGAGAATGAGTTTCTCCATATTCATCTATCTTCATTTGTACTACTAAGTCATTTAACTCATTTAGTTTTATATCTTTGAATAATTTTTTTACTACAGGAATAGTCCTAGTATAGTTTATAAAGGTAGCGGGTCTTACATCATTCTTTTTTACAATATAAACCCAATTTTCATAAAAGCTTGAAAAACTATCTTGCCTTCGTGCGAGGTCTATACCGTCACCTTTTGCTATCTCGTGTTGCATAGCCCAACGTTTCGCCTCAGCTTTAGTTTTGAATGTTTTTGTAATCCGATTATTTACGCCATGTTTATAGTTAGAAATTTCTGCACGATATGAATTACCTCTTTTAATTATTGTTGCCATTTATCTAACCTCGCTTAATGGATTGAATGATTAACAATAAATTTTTCAAGTTCATTGATTGTATAACGCTCCTGTTTTCCAACCATGAACCTTTTTAGCTCGTCAGAACTCCTAACATATTTGTCAAAAGATTTTGGGTCAATCCCTAAGAAATTAGCTGCCATTTCCCTTGTCAACAATAAAGGGAATTTTTTTACTTCACTATTCATTTTATTTCCTCACATTTAATCAATTTTTATTTTTTTATATTTGATACGGTTTTCTAAAAGTTCTCCATTCTTGAAAATTTTCCCTGAATACTCTGTTTCGTATAGAACTTCATTATGTTTGATGATATTTTCAGTTTCCTCAAACGTAACGAATTTAAGTATTTCAGGTTTTTTCAAATTTCTTGAAGAATAAAAAGCTTTCTTTCCGTAACTTTCAAGAAGTTCTTGTCCAATACCTTTTTCAAAGTATTTACTGACATAACGACCTCGATTTTCTTTTGAATCAACATCAATTTTATTTATCCAAACTCCTCCAAGCCCCCAAACTTTTACTAAATCATGTTGAGGAACAAATGGAAAATCAAAAAGCATAATATGAACGTGCCAAGCACCTCTTTTTTGCTTTTCTAATACAGCAAGATATTTAAGTAGTCGTTTTTTTGAATTGAAAATTTTATAGTTTAAACGCTTGATGAATTTGTCGAAAAGTAAATTAAATTGATTTCTATCTTGAATATTTTCTTTTGTTGTAAGTGTGAGGAATGAAGTTTTTTTATCGAAATTAGTATCAACTAATCTCATAACTTCCCAACGTGAATTTTTTCTTGTTTTTGAAATTCTTTCTAGTCGTTCATTTTGTTCTTCAGTAGATAATTCATCAAAATTTCGTTTCTTTTTTCGCTCTTTTTTCGGTTCAGTATTTTTAATATTTTCATCTTGAGTAAAGATAACTTTTTCATATTCATATATTTCAATATATGAACTAGTTTGGATAATTTTTCGGTTATAACTCACAAAAAATCACCCATATTTTCTCGTAATGTTTGCTTATATAATAAATAAACTAGGAAGCGAATAAAATTCGCTTCCGTACCTCTAAATTTTGGATCAAGAATGTCGTTCCACTAACACGCTCCGCTTGCCCAACGAGTTGGGCAGTTCCATTCTTGAACCAAAATAAGAGATACAGAGGCTAGAAATTATTTATTAGCTGGTAGGACATCAGCACAAGAAAACCATAAATTTCCATTAAATTGTCCCACATTTAAGTCTTGAAGCAGAACAGGAGTAGTTTTATTATTTTTTAAATCTTGAACACTTAAGCTAGGAGCGACATTATTAACTTTAACTTGAATCATTTCCATGAAGAAGTCTGAACTCTCATCTTGAATAGACACATTTAAACGGTAAGCAGATAACTTCTGTGTTTCACGGTCTAATACTTCTGAGTATCCTTTTACTGCTAAGAATTTATTTCCAAGTAACTCAGGTTTCAAAAAATCATTTAATTTCATATCAATATTCCTTTCGTTCCAGCTTTTATAAGTCGTTCAGGATTGGACGTACATTTTAGTATTTTTCAGCTTTATCAAGCTGACCGGCCCGTCATTCCGCCGGCTGCATGAGGGCATTTCATAGACAAACAAATCAAAAACCGATTTATTTATCTATGAAACGCTGGTATATTTTGTTATCTCCTCAATAAAATTATATTTTTCTCTATCGACCCATGGTGCTTCATAATATTGAGCTGTTTCTTTACCGCTACCTTGCAAGTATAAGAATCCAGCCCCTTTTTCTTCAATTGGCTGAGGTGTTGGACTGGCACTGCCAAAGACCATTTTATATCCCTCTTGAGAATTAGCTCCTAAAGCCACTCTTAGCCCTAGATTATCCCTAAGGTCAGTGTTGAGCGTATTTGCTGACATCTGCTGGCTTTAAACCAAGATGAACACACCAGCTTGGCGCCCTTTTAGAATTATCTGCCTAATATAATCCATTACTTCGTTGACTATTGCTTTGGAATTTTTATCGGTTCCATTTGCTTGAAAGGCGCCCATTTCGTCAAACACAAGCCAGACAGGTAAAAGATCATGGTCTACATATGAGCTACCATATTTGAAGTTCTCTTGCATAAACTCATAGCGAGCCTCCATTTCTTCGGCAACTAATCTACAAATTTTAGCAATACCATTTAGTGAACTACTAACATGAGTTTCATCAAAATAATGCGATAGTTGAGATAAATCGCTGTTTTTTGGGTCGCAAATATAAACTTCTGGTATATCATCACCAACATCACCGACCTGTAAAAACTGAATTATCAGCGTTTCTATGAAAATCGACTTCCCGCTTCCAGTACCACCTGCTACTAAAATATGTGGGGATTTTGCGGGGTCATATTTAATACCAAAACCTAAATTTATTATTTGGGTTGGATTGCGTTCAAGACCATTTGTTGACTTAATAACCAGTCTTTCAGGTTTAACAGTCAGAAAGTGATACGCACAAAAAGAAGGCTTATCGATTTTTTCGTATAGTGGGTTACCAAATAGGGCAGAAAGCTCTACATCAAGGTTCATCATTTTTGAGGTGTAGTTGTCTCCATTTTTTATTGAGTAGACAATAATTCTGTCTTCTAACACTTTATAAGTAAACTCGGCTGAGGCTGTTACCTTTTTTACTTTCCTTGTCTTGTATGTTCCATTGCTTTGGCGTTCCTCCCATTCTGAGTAACCCTCTTTGTATAAACCGTTATCGTAAAGGAATCTTATTAAGATATCACGATAAAAGAATTTATCTTTAAGCCAAAATTTTATCTTTTTGAAAACATAATAGCCCCAAATTCCAACAACCATTGACATAATAGGAACAAGTAAAACTAGATTTGATTCCCAAGAACTAAAAGCAGAAATGTTTATGACAAGTAGAGTGAAAAGCAAGAAAATCCCTACTTTATTTAATCGAGCCACCCAGTTGGTATTTTTATTTAGCAAAGATATAATTTCAAAATCTTTTTTTTGAATGAATGGAATTCTCATAAATCTCCTTTTCATATTCGGTTGCCATTAGAATCGTAGCTATGATATTTAGCAATGAAATCATTCCAAGTCTTGACCCTATCCTCGAAGTCCCAGCAAGGATTATCTGAATCGGGTAAAAATTCAATTTGCCTTGTATTTGTACTGAAGGTCTTTATAATGCCGTCATCTCCCATAATGGATATATCTCCGAAATAGGAAACGTACAAAATGCCACCATACCGGATTTCAAAATGTTTTTTGAAGTGTTCGAGTTCTTTCTCGATAGGAAAACGAAGATATGTTTTATTCATAGCTTCCAATACTTTATAAACATTAAATTCTCCAAGAATGGCTTGCCAGGGTTGCCATTGATCTTTAGAATTTTTAGTTCTGATTTCAAGAACAGGGGTGCCACTAGGAAATTCCAGTGACTCCTCGCTCAGAACGAAATCATGTGGCAACTGATTGATAAATGCTCTCTGCCCTTGATTTTCTTGAATGATAAAATTAAATGGGTTAATATCTACTTGTTCTTTATCATCAAGTTTTAATAAGTAATCGTCTTGAGCCAAGTATGGATACTTTACAAGTGTGGGTTTGTAAAATATTCTATCAGCGATATTCCCAAAAGGAATCCAATCCTTTTCAGGCTTATTCTTATTTGAAAAGTATTTGAATTGCAGGGCGTTATTCTTGATGGTTATTGTATTATTAGTCATAAAACTCTCCTTAAATACTGATAGTGGCCAAGAGCATCGCGTGGTCTGGAACGCCAATTTCATTTGGCTGATAATTATTGTTTTTAGTAAATCCCCAATCGTAAATAGGATTGATTAAATTCAGTCCTCTTGTAAGAATATGATCCAACTTCATATTTTTCCAAGAACCATATTCTTTAGGAGTATGCAGATTAAGTCCAGCAACTTTACTTTCCTCTTTTAATAAAGGATAGCTATAAAATTCCCTTGACTTTCCGTTGTAACTAGTAGATGTTTCTCCATCTTTAAAATAACCATTATTAAAATCTCCTGCTAAAATGATAGAGCCTTCAATTTTAGACATATATCTAATCAGTGAATCTAGTTGTAACTTTCTTTTTTGATAATCACTAGGACTGGAGTTCCTAATTCTGATTCGAATTCCTATAATGTTTAATTCTTGACCATCATATTTTAAGCTCACATGTAAGAAATTTGGATATAGAGAAGTTTTTGTTTCTACATTAGGTAAAATATTTATGGTGAAGGTCTCGCCTTTTAAAACGTCTTCTTTTACAGCGATTAATATCTCATTAACATCCCTATCACTTCTAGGGTCACACATTACAATATAGCCAATGTTTTTAAGCTGACTGATAAATGTAAGATATCCAGGAAATTTAACAAACTCAGATAAAATTATGAGGTCAGTATTATGTTTATTTATCTCTTCAAAAACTATTGGTGTAAAATTTTCTTTGCAACCAAAACCAGAGCGCTGATTGATGTTCCAGCTCATTAAAGATAATTTATTGTTTAATATAATCATTACTTCCTTTCACAAAAATAGATAGATTTCTCTACCTATAATCAGATATTAGTATGCCCTTGCAGCGAAGAATCCAAAAGTACACCCACGTTTCGGTTTATTATTTCCATAGATGGCATTATCAAGAGTTTCCTTCGGTGTCAAACCAGTGCTTAACAGTTTGCTGTAAAAATCATTGCTGGTTGCAACATGGGGTTTGATTGATGCGATTACAGTAGTAACTGCTTTGGTATTTTTCTGTGACATTTCAAATGTCCTCCTTTTTGGATGGTTTTAGATTAAACTAAATAATTTTAATCTACAATCATTGTATCTTTAAAAAACATTTTTGTCAACCATATTTGTTTTAAGTAATCCAAAACCATATTTATTGAACAAAAAAAGAAAGCTTATTGCTTTCTAAATTATAGGTTTATTTTATTTTTGAAGTCATTTAGTAAGTTTATCAACATTTCATGATTGATAGGAGCAACCATATTTTTTAATTTACTTTCAAAAATTTCAAATTGATAATCTAATGAGCCTGATTTATCTAAAGATACTTGTCCAGTCTTATTTAAAATTAATGCTCCTTTTAGCATATATTTAACGGTCACTCCCAAAGTTACGCTTCTGGTATTTGTAAAAGAAGGAAATAAATATTTCAAGTTTCTAATTCCTTTTTCTGTATCATCGCTAATTTGAGCCTTAATGTTAGTGCCACTGCCACTTATGTATTCTAAATTAGTTAGTGGAATTGTATTAACGTCTTCTATAATAGGGGTCCAATTTGAGATGCTCTTTGTTTCTTCGAATGCTCTTGTTAAGATTTGACTTCTGGTAATCTCTGTATCAATATTAGTACCATAGACTTTCTTAAGTTCCTCAAAATAATAAATAACCTCACTTGCAACTCTTACTTGAAACTCTGCCATATATTCTGCTCCTTATGTGTGTGTCATATTTGTTTGTATTTAAATATTATATCATGTACCTAAAAACTATTCAATGCGGTTGCTCTTCAGATAGTAGAGTTGGGTGTGAATTGGCGTAAACATCTTACATCTTTATCTAAAAATATCCCCTCATATTAATTTCTGGAATAAAGAAATATTGATATAGAGGGATTTTTGAGTATATAAATGCCTTAGTATAAGAACTAATATTGCTCAAAACGTTAATTATTTGGAGTCGTTGCGAACGTGTTCGCTTACGAATCAATTACAATGTTTCAAGACACTTTCCATTTTTTGGAAGGTGTCTTTTTTTATGGTAGCGACAGTGTGTGTTCTGTCATAAACCAGTATATAAAAATTCACATACTGACAATATGTTTATCTTTCTTACCAAGAGAATAATTGATTCCGATTTCAGCAAGTATACTCATTACGAATAACGCACTTACGCAGATGATACATTTCTTTTTAGTTGATTTCCTCATTTTGATCGCCGCTATTTCTTTTTTCTTTGAATTCATCATACGTTTTTGGGAGATATTTCTTTATTAACTTTTTCTCTCTTGCGTTTTGGAGGGAGTAAGTTGCGGTTTTTTGAGAGATTAGTATGTTTAAACTGAAGAGTTATTAAATAATTAAAGTATAGTAAATCAAAAAACAAATATAATAAATGAAATTTACGCCACTAATATTGCAACCATAGCTTATTTATGCGATCCTAAATATAATAAAACTAACAAAATCAATTAGATTAGAGGGTTAAAATATATGAAAAAAGAAATTCACGTAGTAGGAGCAATCATAGTGGAGAACGGGAAAGTTTTGTGTTGTCAAAGAGGACCTGAACGTGCATTAGCAAATCTTTGGGAATTTCCTGGTGGAAAAATCGAGAATGGTGAGACGAAAGTTCAAGCGCTTGAACGTGAATTGCAAGAAGAATTAAAAATAGAAGTAACGATCGTCAAGGAAGAGTATGCTTTTTGTCGATATGAGTATGATTTTGGTTTCGTTAATCTAACTACATTTATCTGTTATTTAGAATCAGGTGAACCTCAGTTGACAGAACATCTACAAATTAAATGGCTGACGCCAAATGAATTAAACCAACTTGAGTGGGCGCCTGCTGATATTCCTACTGTGGAAAAATTAGTAGAAAAAGGTGTGGGAACTGAACAAAATGGATAATTTAGAATTGGCGTTACAAAAGGCATTTATTAATAAAGAAGCTCTAGGTGACGATCTTACACCTAAATTTATTGTGAACAATCCCAAAAAACATGATTATTTATTGAATACATTGAGTAAAGATTTGAAAAGCTGTAAGACTTTTTTTATAGCCGTTGCATTTATAACACCTAGTGGTTTAAATGCAATAAAAACACAACTGGCTGATCTGGCTTTGCGTGGAATCTCTGGAAAAATCTTAACATCAACATACTTAAATTTTAATGATCCACACGTATTTCGAGCATTGTTGAATATTCCAAATGTAGAAGTACGAGTTTCTAAAAAAGAAGGTTTTCATTCAAAAGGATATTTGTTTGAGATGGAGGATTATCAAAGCTTTGTTATTGGTAGTTCGAACCTAACAATGTCTGCTTTGAAACTTAACTATGAGTGGAATGTTAGATTAACTTCAAGAGAGAATGGCGAGATGGTTTCTTCTATTCAAAAGCATCTCATTCAAGAATGGCATGAGGCACAGTCGCTAACCCTAGAATGGGTAGAAGCATTTAAAAAAAATTATCATCCTATTGTTAATAGAAAGATGTTAGTACAAGATGTTTCTGAAAACGAGTGTTTAGATACGCAATATATTTTGCCGAACTCTATGCAGAAAGAAGCGCTTAGAAGTTTAAAATCGCTTAGAGAAACGGGCGCAACTAAGGGAATGATTGTTTCTGCGACTGGTACAGGGAAAACGTATTTAGCAGCATTTGATGTGCAGCAATTCAATCCTAAACGTGTATTATTTATTGTTCATAGTGAGCTAATTTTAATGAAAGCATTAGAATCATTCAAATTGATTTTAGGTGGAAAAGATGATGATTATGGTGTTTTATCAGGGAATTCTAAGAATTTTGATGCAAAATATCTATTTGGAACAATTCAAACAGTATCTAAAAGTGAATATCAAGAGCGTTTAGGAAAAGAAGCGTTTGACTATATTTTGATTGATGAAGTCCATAAAGCTGGAGCGAAATCTTATATTAAAGCCATTGAATTTTTCAATCCCAAGTTTTTATTGGGAATGACGGCTACACCTGAAAGAACAGATAATTTTAATATCTTTGAGCTATTTGATTATAATGTAGCGTATGAAATACGTTTGCAAGCCGCTTTAGAAGCAGAACTGCTTTGTCCATTTTATTATTTTGGCGTAACTGATTATGAAAAAGATGGTGAAATAATTGATGAAACAACCGATTTAAAACGTTTGCTACAGGAAGAACGAGTTGATTTTTTAATAAAAAAAATTAACTATTATGGTTATTCGGGAGATAGTCCTCGAGGCTTGGTGTTTTGTAGTCGTAAAGACGAAGCAAGGCAGTTAGCAGAGATGTTTAACGATCGTGGAATTCCGAGTGCTTATTTATCTGGTGACCATAATTTTGATAAAAGAGAAAAGAAAATTAAGCGTTTAGATACTGGAGAGATTCATTATATCTTCACGGTTGATATTTTTAATGAAGGCATTGATATCCCTAAAGTAAATCAAGTAATTATGCTGCGAAATACGCAATCTAGTATTATTTTTATTCAGCAATTAGGTCGGGGGCTAAGAAAAGACCCATCAAAAGAATTTGTTACGGTAATTGATTTTATTGGTAATTATAAAAATAACTATATGATTCCTATGGCTTTATCTGGAGATAGTTCTCAAACTAAGAATAGTTTACGTCGCGATGTCAGAACTAAAAGCTAGTTATTTTAAGTTGAAAAATCGGTTGAATAGGGTTCCTTACCTGAATGATTTTCAAGTGTTAGATGGCGTGGATCCATTGTTGATTATAGGTAAAGAAAAAACATACTATAATTTCTTGGAGAGAATTGGGGAAACAGAAGCTAAATTAAGTGAAGAAGAAAACGGTGCACTAAAATTTGTTTCTGTAGAATTGCTATCAGGAATTCGCCCGCATGAACTTTATGTTATTGAAGAATTTTTAATGACAGATAAAGAACAGTTATCTTTAGAGGAAATCACAGCGCTGTTTGATACGTTTAACCTGACGTATACGACAGATACTCTAGCATCTGTTGTTAAAGTCTTAGATTTATCTTTTTACGAGTCAACAATTAAAAAACGTTATTTGTTATCACAAATGTTTAAGATGAAAGAGAATTGTTTACAAATAACAGAAAAATTCAGAGAGTTTAAAAAGAATTCTTATTTTATCAATTTGATGTTAGATGTAATCCATACAGGGATTAACAAATCTATGGGGTATGATTTATCACAACCGTTAAATTTATACAAAAAATATCGTCGTAAAGATGTTTTACGATTATTAAATATGAATTTTAATCAAAATGAACAAAGTATTGGTGGATATACAAACAGTAACAATCATTTTGCTATTTTTGTAACTTTGGATAAAGGCAAAGATTTTAAAGCTGCACGTATTGCTTATGAGGATGAATTTATTGATGAACGAACATTCCATTGGTATACAAAAGCGCCTAGAAATCTACACTCACCAGAAGTTCAACTTTTGCGAAATCCTGGGGAATATAAATTTCATTTATTTGTGAAACGGAAATATAATCAAAAAGAGAATGAAACAGATTTCTATTATCTAGGCGAAGTAGTCCCTCTTCAAGAAACTATCCAACAAGTCGAAAAACAAGACAAAGAGGGTAAGAAAAAAAGCGTCGTTAAACTAGACTTTACCTTAGAAACACCTGTAGAACCTAATATGTATGAATTTTTAACGCAGAACACAAACTAAAAAAAGCCACTTTCCAGAGGAAAGTGGCTTTTCCCATCCCATCTCACCGAGAAGACAAAATTTCATAAATCACATAGAGTTCCCAGTTGGAAATCTCTATTCGATAAAACTGTTCTAGGGTATAGAAAATGTTTTTAGCATTTTGGAAAAATGGTTTTTGATTAATGGTTAGTTCCTCTAGGTTAGCAGGGATTTCATAGTCTTCAACGCCGAGCATTGTCCGCTCTACCATGAGCGCGTTGTGCATCATTAAGTTAAATTTCATTTTGCCGCTGAGTGTGAGGTCGAAACGTTTTTCAATGTTTTTTGTAACGTTTTCGACTTGTTTAATAATGACGTCAGGATTTAGAAATTCTAGTTTTTCTGACAAGCCCTCTTTCGAGAAGAAGTGAACAAATTCGTTAATCATGCTATCAATGTTATTGGGATGCATCAAGTTTTGGAAAGGTTCCATCAACTGGGTTCCTGCATCTTCGTCTAACATGTCTAAGAGATTCACGCTAGCGACATTCGTATGATTGTCTAAGTAGGACGTCGTCAAAATGAGCGAGGTTTCTTTTAAATAATTTTCTTCGGCGTTGGCAATGTCTAACGTGTTTACCAAATCTTTGTATTTTAGAGTAATGACTTTAATATCAGTATACAGGTATTTTTGACAGATTTGTTTGATTTGCTTGGCAATATCCAGACCTGAAATACTAGAGACAATGATATTTTTTTCCACTGAAAAGCCTTCAAAGTACTGTACATCGGTTTTAAATTTTTTTTCAGCGGTTTTAGCAATACCATAGAAAAGTTGTTCGTTCATTAATTGATGACCAATTTCCAACGCATAGGCAGTGGTCAGGTTGTTGATCACCAAGAGTTCTCCAAGAATTTGCGGTTTCAAACTTTTATAAAGTTGTGTCAGAGAACCCATATCGACGAGCATAATGACGCCTTGTGATGTGTCCCGCTGAGAAAGCCACTCTTTAACTTCGGCGACGATATCTCTGACCGAAGAGGTTAAGGGCATGTTAATCGCATCAAAAATATAGGTACCACATAATTTGTTGGCAACGGCTTGAATACTTGTGGCAGTCGATTCACCATGCGCCACGAGGAGCGCTTGGTAAGGAATCGTTTCAGAAATTTCTCCGCTAAGTAATACAGATAAGAGTACCTCTGTCAAGAAACGGTATTCTTCTGGCAGCGGACTGACTAAGTTTTTCACGAGGGAAACCGTTCGCGGATAGTGTTCTTTTAACTGTGTTTGGACTGGAAGGAGCACTGTTTCGTTAAATGTTGGCGGTAAAATTTTCAGCAATTTGGCAACATCTTTCATCGGTTTTTCAGTTTGTTCAGGTTGGTTAATAATTAGTTTGTTTTTGGTTTGGACTTCCGTGACTAGGTTTTGTAAAAAATAATCATTTTCCAAGGTTATTTCATCGTCTAAACAATATTTAATGAATTGTGTCAGTTCAGTTTTTAAGTGGGCCAGTGTTTTTTCTTTTGTAAATAAGGCTTCAAATGTTGCGAAAATATCGGAAGAAAGTGTGTCTTCTTCTAACACTTCTTTATCTAAAGGAATCGCAATCATTGGTTGAGTCGCATCGCCAATGACGACGGGTTGATTGGGCAAAGTTTTTCGTAATTGTGACGCGCAAAGGAGCTGCACTTTGTTGGATAAACTCCCCACGTTGCCAGGTTCGTCATTTTCTAATAATGCCGTAAAGATTTCTTCGTCCACGTTGATGTCTTTGGTCATTCGTTTCGCTTCTCGGTGGAATAAGTTTTTCAAAATCGCAATCCGTTCTCGAATGGGGCGCTCTTTGAAGTTCGGAAGTGAGACGATTACGGAAATTCGGCGATAAAAGGTTGGTAATAAGACTTTTTTCGGGTTTTCGGTGGTCGCAAATAGTAGTCGAACCTTGGAATGCACCATTTTTCCTTCTTCACCAATGGGGCGGAAGGTCCCTGTATCCATAAACTGAAAGAGTTTTTCTTGGTTTTCGTTGGATAATCGATGTACTTCATCTAAAAAGAGTACGGAATTATTAGCTTGGGCCAAGAGTCCTTGCTTTTCTGATTCAGCTCCAGTAAATGCGCCTTTGGTATGGCCGAAGAGAATGGATGATAGCAATTCGGGATTATTGGCATAATCGGCACAGTTAAAGGTGTAGAATTTTTCCAGGCCAATGATTTGTTCGTTTTTTAGATACTCATAAATCAGTTTTGCCAAAAAGCTTTTGCCGACGCCACTGGCTCCATGGATTAATAAAGGCATACCCAATGGGGGATACAACATAGCGGCTTTGCATTGTTCGATGGCTTTTTTGGCGCTGCCTTGGCTACCGATGTATTGTCGAAAAACATCGGTCGTGGGGGTTGTTGCACGGGTTAATTGCCAATAAACGGGTTTTTTTCCCGTTTGTTGGACTTCACCTTTTTCCAATAATTTATTTAAATATAAGCTGGTTACCGAGCGGCTTAATTGAATTTTTGTGGCAATTTCTTGTGTGCTCATCGGGGTGTTGCTGGTTTCTAAAATATCAACTAAGTGTTGGTAGGTCTCCAAGCGCATGATTCATCGTCCTTCCAAAAGAGAGGTCGGGACAGGGGTTGCTTCTGTTCCCGCCGTTTATCAGCTTTTAAGCCTGAGATAAAAATCACTTTGGATTTTTGTCTCAGGCTCTAAGTGTTTAATAATTAAATGTTTATTGTTTCAATTTTAACAGATGCCTAGTAATCCTAGCAAGATGCCTAAGAACATGATACCAAACATCACCACGTTAACATTGACTTTTTTGCGTAATAGCCAGAAAGCAAGTAATGTCACGGCTAATGGTACGATACCGACGAATAGTTGATCCAAATAGTCTTGGATTTTAACTACGTCTTCGCTTCCTTTAACGGAAACTTCAAGAATCGTTTTGAATTTTACATTTGAGGCAGTCATACTGCCCATCATCATTAAGCCTAGCATACTTGATACTTTTGTGAGTATCTTCATTCCGCCTGATTCGTACATTTTTTGGATAAAACTTTCACCGATTGAGTAGCCGCTATACAACGCATAATAGTGAATCAGGAACGCAGGAACGTTGTATAAAAGTAAGAAGACAATCGCCCCTAATGGCGAACCAGTGCTGGCTAATGAAATCCCAATACCTGCAGCAATGACACGTAAGATGCCCCAGAAGAAGGAATCACCGATGCCTGAAAGTGGCCCCATTAGTGAGGCTTTAACTGCTGTAATAGAGCTAGCATCAAAGTTTTCGTCTTCACTGTTTTGTTTTTCCATCGAAGCAACGAGCCCCATGATGAAGTTATTGATATGCATGGTTGCATTGAACCAAGTGGTGTGACGCACCAATGCCTCGGCCTGTTCTTCCTTGGTTTTATAAAAACGATTGATAACTGGGAGTAAAGTGTACATGACACCCACTGCGTGGTATTGTGTAGCTCCTGTCCGGCTAGCGTTCATCGTCCAAGAACGCCAGAAAACAGAGCGCATCATTTTTTTCTCTTCTTTAGATAAATTCTCTTTTAACTTCATGCGAAAAAGTCCTCCTCTTCGATTTCTTTCGCGCTGCCTTCAACCGCAGAAGACGCCGCAGGTTTTCTTTTTAGAATGTCGCGAAATTCTACATCCCGTTGGGCACTCACGACACAAATTACTGTCCCGATGACCGCCACCGCAACGGCTGGTAATTGTAGGTACGCGGTTAAAACAAAGCCTAAAATGTAAAAGACGGCCAATTTATTATCCCATAATAGTTTCATTAACATAGCAAACCCAACGGCAGGTAAAAGTCCGCCAGCTGCGCTTAAGCCGTTCATCAAATTTTGTGGGATACTTTCAACAAACAGATTTACTGGCCCGCTTCCTGCTAAAATTCCGATAAATGAAATCGAAGCGATGATTAAATAATAAATAATCCACGTTCCGTAATGCAGTGTCACAACCATTTTTTGGTTGCCTTCACGTGCTGCTTTGTCAAGAGAAGGAGCAAAGATATTCATAAAGACATTTTTTAAAAACATCACCACGAAAGCGGCTAACATCCCAATTGGTACGGCTAACGTCATGGCGGCTTTTTGTTCGACATTTGAAATAATTGCAAACGTTGTGGCTAAAGTAGTCGCAGTTACAGGTTCCGCTGCGATAACACCACCGATATTAACATTTCCTAAGAAAATTGCTTCCAGAGAGGCCCCCATTAAGACCCCTGTTTTCATGTCGCCCATTAAAATTCCTGTGACTAATCCAACGACTAAGGGACGTTCCATCATACTTTGACCAGTTAAATAATTCCCAGCAAAACAGATAAATACAGCTAAGGCTGCCATTGTTGCATGCATAAGCATTGTTCATTTCCTCCTTTTAATTGACGGCTTGTTTTAGACTTAATTTTGAGTTGGTTGGCAGGACTTGGTTATAGCTTTCCACGTGAGTCAAACTGGCTAATTCTTTGGCAGCTTCTAACTCTTCAGGGTTTAATTGGACACTTGGGAAAACCATTGTTTTGGTGGTTGGATCTGATTTATCAAAGCGGCCAGCGTTGGCAACATTCACACTTTCAATATCTGTCACGTTTTTCGCAATTTTAGTAGCATCCGCTACACTGTTCACAATTACAAAAATTCGTTTGTCTTTGCCACGAGGATCATTGAAGACATCAATCGCATCATCGACTGAGCGAATTAATAGTTTCATGCCATTAGGGACAGCCATTTTTAACGTCATTTGCATTACTTCGTTTTTGGCTGCTTCATCATTCGCTACAACTAATAAGGGGGCATTCAATTCTTTGGTCCAAACTACGGCTACTTGGCCGTGAATTAATCTGTCGTCTACTCGTACTTGTGTAATCATTTTAATTTCCTCCTAAAAAAAGTTTTCTTCTTCATTTGATGGGTTTAATTCAACGAATTGAATTTGTGCTTCAGCAATTGCTGCTTGAATATCTTCTTTGGTTAGCTTTTCGCCTTCTTTTAAGAAAATCAGCGACAAGGCAATGGCTAAGTTGGCATTGGAAATGATAAAAACATTGTCTGGTTTTGTCGTCATGACTTCTTGAACAATTTTTTGATTGACACTACCACCATATAAGTCTGTTAAAATAATAGCTTGTTCTTCTGCGCCAAGGGACTGAAGAAACGTTTGAATAATTGGCGTATAGTCCTCAGGAGTCACATAGGCATTGATGACCGCCAGCTCTTTTCCTTTGTCTGCGAGAATATCCAAGGAACTTTGGAAGCCTTTCGCTAAGTTTCCGTGACTAGCAATTAAAAATTTTCTTTTCATTCTTTTCACCTCACTTTTATATAAAGCAAGTTCTGTGCCAAAAAAAAGAACTCTAAATCCTTGATTTGAAAGGGTTTTAACGCTCTTGAAACTGTTTAAACAGTTTCAAGTCAAAATAAACACGTTAATCGTTGGCTAGTTTGTTGTTGAAAAATAGCTAAGCAAAACTGTGAAATTTAATCAAAATAACCCCCGTTTTTATCGAGAAGTGTTACAATAATATTCATGAATATTTATACATTAAGGAGAGTTACGAATGACTGATGCTCTTGTGATACAAGATTTACGCAAAGTGTACGCTTCAGGTGTTGAAGCGTTGCGGGGGATTGATTTAACAGTCGAAGAAGGCGATTTTTATGCTCTTTTGGGACCGAATGGCGCAGGAAAATCAACGACGATTGGGATTGTGACCTCGTTAGTTAATAAGACTTCGGGGAAAGTCAAAATTTTTGGGTATGATTTAGATACGGAGATGGTGCGGGCGAAGCAACAGATTGGGTTAGTGCCGCAGGAGTTTAACTTCAATCCGTTTGAAACGGTCCAGCAGATTGTGGTCAATCAAGCGGGCTATTATGGGGTGTCTCGTAAAGAAGCCATGAAACGGAGTGAAAAGTATTTAAAACAATCCAATTTATGGGAAAAACGGAACGAGCGGGCTCGGATGCTTTCTGGCGGAATGAAACGTCGCTTGATGATTGCTCGCGCGCTGATGCATGAGCCGAAGTTATTGATTTTAGACGAACCAACTGCAGGTGTCGATATTGAATTACGCCGTGAAATGTGGGCCTTTTTACAAGAGTTAAATGCGCAGGGAACCACGATTATTTTGACGACCCATTACTTAGAAGAAGCTGAGATGTTGTGTCGCAACATTGGGATTATTCAGTCTGGTGAATTGATTGAAAACACCAGCATGAAGCACTTGTTAGCAAAATTACAATTTGAAACGTTTATTTTTGATTTAGCACCTTATACGCAGGCGCCAGTTATTGAAGGCTATCAAAGTGTGTTTGAGGACGAGTTAACGTTAGCGGTGGAAGTGGAACGAAACCAAGGAGTCAATCACTTGTTTGAACAGCTAAGTCAACAAGGAATCAAAGTATTGTCAATGCGGAATAAGTCCAACCGTTTGGAAGAGCTCTTCTTGAAGATTACCGAGGATACGTACCAAAGGGAGGATCAACATGTTTAGTCTGTATTTTACTGCTTTAAAAAGTTTAGCTGTGAAGGAAACCAACCGTTATTTACGGATTTGGGTCCAAACACTGGTACCGCCAGTGATTACGACGTCCTTATATTTTGTGATTTTTGGGAAAATGATTGGCGGGCGAATTGGCGACATGGGCGGTTTTTCTTATATGGAATTTATCGTGCCAGGTTTAATTATGATGTCAGCCATTACAAGCTCGTACGCCAATGTTTCATCTTCCTTTTTCTCACAAAAATTCCAGAAAAATATCGAAGAAATTCTCGTGGCGCCAGTTCCAACTCATGTGATTATTTGGGGATTTGTGATTGGTGGCGTTGGTCGTAGTATTTTGGTCGGTGCGTTAGTCACCATCATTTCTCTATTTTTTGTGCCATTGCACGTTGTTTCTTGGCTGATGGTCATCATGACTTTATTGATGACAGCGATTCTTTTTTCTTTAGCTGGTTTGTTAAATGGTATTTTTGCGCAATCCTATGATGATGTATCGATTGTGCCGACCTTTGTGTTACAGCCTTTAACCTATTTGGGTGGGGTTTTCTATGCCATTTCCATGTTGCCGCCATTTTGGCAAGCTGTCTCAAAAGTTAATCCGATTGTTTACATGATTTCTGGGTTCCGCTACGGTTTCCTAGGGGTTCAAGATGTGCCAATTGGTATTTCTATGACCATTTTAATCTTATTTATTGTCGTTTTATATGGCATTTGTTGGTACCTTGTAGAAACAGGGCGTGGCTTACGTAGTTAAGCCGTAAAAAGATTAAACTGTCTGAATCACTCATTCTAGCGAGCAGATTCAGACAGTTTTCTTGTTTCTAAGTATGCTTTTTTGATTCTTCGTGCATTTCCCTGTATAATAGCAATGTTTCGCACCAGAATATGTCGACAAGTTGTCGTTGAAAATAAAGAAAAAGTCAGAAACGGAGTATATGAAGATGAGCAAGAATTTTTGGGCAACATTGCCAAAGCCCTTTTTTGTTTTAGCACCAATGGAAGATGTCACTGATGTGGTCTTTCGTCATGTCGTGAAAGAAGCCGGAGCACCAGATGTGTTTTTTACAGAGTTTACTAATTCAGATAGTTATTGTCATCCTGAAGGAAAAGATAGTGTGCGCGGGCGCCTCGTTTTTACAGAAGATGAACAGCCGATGGTGGCACATATTTGGGGGGATAAACCGGAATTTTTCCGTGAAATGAGTATCGGCGTAGCGGAGATGGGCTTTCAAGGATTAGATATAAATATGGGCTGTCCTGTGCCCAACGTGGCTGAGCGTGGAAAAGGCAGCGGGCTGATTTTGCGCCCAGAAGTCGCGGCTGAATTGATTGACGCCGCCAAAGCAGGTGGCTTACCTGTTAGTGTCAAAACACGCATTGGGTTTACTGAAATGGCGGAAATGGAGGCGTGGATCACGCATTTATTAGAGCAAGACATTGCGAATCTATCCATTCATTTGCGAACACGAAAAGAGATGAGTAAAGTGGATGCCCATTGGGAGGTCATTCCGCAAATTATGGCTATTCGGGACCGTGTCGCACCGCAAACGACAATTACGATTAATGGGGATATTCCCGATCGTCAAAAGGGCCTAGAATTAGCAGAACAATATGGTGTAGATGGCATCATGATTGGTCGGGGGATTTTTAAAAATCCTTATGCCTTTGAAAAAGAACCCAAAACACATACGCCACAAGAATTGCTGGGCTTGCTACGTTTACAATTGGATTTGCAAGACAAATATGCGGAATTGGTGCCTCGCTCCATTGTTGGGTTGCATCGCTTCTTTAAAATTTATGTCAAAGGCTTTCCAGGTGCCAGTGATTTAAGAGCACAATTAATGAATACAAAATCAACGGATGAAGTGCGCCAGTTGTTAGCGACGTTTGAAGCAGAACATGGTGTGCTTGACTAAATAAAAAAAGAGAGGAGGTAGCATTAGCTAAAATGCTACCTCCTCTCTTTTGAATGCTTAATGCGCAATCATTTCTTGGGCAATTTCTTGTTTGCTTAAGTCGTTTGGATAATACGTTGGCCAGTTGTCCATTTCATTGAACAGACTTTCTTGGCTATCGCCGCCGAAGAAGATGTGGAAATGAGCGGCTTTCGTTGGTGCGATGTTGTGGTCGCTAAATTGGACGTATTTAAACCGTCCAGCATTGGCATCGTCTGTTTCAAAAAGGAAACGGACGCCACGGTTGCCTTTTGCATAGTTTAAAATTTTATAACCGGCTGCTTTATAGGTGAATTTTTGTGGTTTGCCATTGACCAGAAATTCAATGGTGGAATCAGTGATGTTGATGTGGTCGACATCGGTTTGATAGCCGGCATCATAGTAGGTTTTGTATTCGGCTGGTGTTTTATCTTTTTTCAGTTTCGCTTTGTAATCGAAGACTTGGTCTAATGTGCCATCTTTTAATAAAGGATAGACGGATTGCCAATTTCCAGCGTAATCTGTCAGTGTTCTCTCAGCCACCTCACTGTCTTTGAAATAGCCGTTAGCCACGGTTTTTTCTGTTTTTTCAGAGGTTTCTGGCTGAACCTCTTTCCCAGCTGTATCTGTTGTTTTTTTCAAAGCAGTTAAGTTTTCTTTCATTACAGAAAGATAATCTTCGCCATTGTCCATTTGTTTTTGTGTCAAACTTTCTAGCGGGTTTAGGACCTCCAATTGAACATTTGCTTCGTCAGCTAACGTTTTAGCAATTTTATCGTTGGCATTTTTTTCAAAATAAATATAGCGAATTTGATTGTCTGTGACATATTTTTTCAACTCTGCCAAACGCCCTGCAGTTGGCTCTTGTTCAGGTGTTAAACCAGCTATTGGCACTTGTTTTAAGCCGTAATCTAAGGCAAGATAACCAAATGCAGCATGTTGGGTAACAAAACTTTTTTGCTTAGCGTCTTTCAAAGCTGTTTGGAACTCTTTGTCTAAGGCTGTTAATTTTGTTAAGTATTTTTCTGCGTTTGTTTCAAATGTTTTGGCTTTTTTAGGGTAAAGTTTGACTAATTGTTCTTTGATGTTTGTAACTTCTTGGATGGCACGATGGGGTGAAACCCAAGTATGCGGGTCTAATTCATGGTGGTGGCCTTCTTCGCCATGTTCGTGGTCATGGTCGTGTCCGTCTTCGTCACTGCCAGGAAGTAAGACCATGTTTTCGGTACCTTTAATGACGTTCGGGGCTCCTTTTTTCCAGCCTTTAGCAGCTTTTGGTACCCAAGATTCCATATTTTCATTGTGGTAAACGAAAACATCCGCATCATGGATGGTAGCCATATCTTTGGCGGATGGTTCATAATCGTGTGGTTCAGAACCAGCAGGGATTAACAATTTGACGTCTCCTTCATCGCCTACAATATTTTTAGTGAAATCGTACATAGGATAAAAAGTCGTGACAATGGATAGTTTTTCTTTACCGTCAGCGGTTTTATCAGAGGTGTTTGTTTTGCCGCAAGCGCCGAAAAGGATTAGCGATAAGGCGGCTAACAGGGGAAGAGTAAATTTTTTCATAGGTGTGCTCCTTTAGTGAATTACGCAATTTTCTTTTGTTTATTGCGCTTATGTTCTTTAATGATTTTAAGTGCGCGTTTTCGTGTTTTGATGTTGGGACTTTTCAGTCGACGATAAGCGCTAGATAAGTCAGTTTTTTCCATTATATATAGGACCTCCATTTCGTAAAAAATAATTTACGGAGTAGCTATTTTGTTGAGGGTTTGAAAGGTTTCTTGGATTTTTTTTGTCTCTAATTCTTTGCCAATCAGAACAATTGTCGTTTCTTGAGGGGGTTGATTCGTCATTTGAAAGGCCACTTGCTGGTTGACGCCTTGCATGGCAATGGCCAAGTCATGCTCCTGTAAGGCGAGAATCCCTTTGAAACGGTATAACTTTTCCTGATGCGTATACATTAACCAATCAAGCCAACGAGTGAAAAGAGGTTCGTTGATGGCTGAGGACGCCGTTAGCGTGAGGGAGTGAAAGGTATGGTGATGATGCTCGTGGGCGTGCTCATGCGGGGAATGAGTCATTTCGTGTTCTGTAAGTGTCGCCGTAAACTTATTTAATTGAAAAAAGTCACTAGCCAAAAGAGGCTCGTTGGCTTGAAAGGATAAAATATCAGCAAAAGGATTAATGGTACGAAGGGTTTCTTGGAACGTTGGTAGCTGAGTGCTGTCTGCTGGTTCCTTGACAGAAAAAAAGAGGCGATCTGCTAAGGCCAGTTGTTTGATGGCTTCGGCTTCTTGAAGCTGCTGTTGCCAATGATGCCCATCAACGACCGTTAAGAGACTGTCTATATAGAAATGATTTTTGATGTGCGGGGTCGTTAAAATTGTTTGAATGATTGGTTGCGGATCAGCAATGCCCGTTGTTTCTAAAATGACTTGGGCAACGGTTTGTTGTTCTTCTTGGTACACTTCTAAGATTGCTGATAAAGAGGCAAGAAGATCTCCTCGTAAGCTGCAACACATGCAACCGTTATTTAATTGAATAATTCGTTCCGTGGTTTGTAAAAGTAATGCGTGGTCAACGCCTGTTTGACCAAATTCATTTTCAATAATAATAATTTCTTCTTTAGGAAACGGTGACTGCGCAAGCGCATGGTTAATTAAGGTTGTTTTTCCTGCGCCTAAAAAGCCAGAAACAATGGTGATTGGAATGCCCATCAAGTTTTCCTCCTGTTATTTGACTTCAGTGAAAAGTGCGCGGCGCCGTAATTTTGGTGAATATTTTTTCAGCTGTAATTTTTCTGGTGTATTTCGTTTGTTTTTACTTGTTAAGTAAAGGCGCTCGCCAGTTTCAGCGCAAGCTAACGTAATGGTTTGGCGCATAGTGCCGTCCTCCAATTTGATTTTTTTAATTGCGTATAAAAGATAAAGGGGGCTGCGAGGTCAGCCCAAATGCGACTGTCCTCGCTAGTTGTCTTTATCGAAATAATGAGTTACCAGCTTGCTTTTTTGACGCCAGGAATCAAGCCTTGGTGAGCCAATTCACGGAAACGAATCCGAGACATGCCAAATTTGCGCATGTAGCCACGTGGGCGCCCATCTGTTTGATCGCGGAGTTTTAAGCGACTTGGATGAGCATCTTTTGGCAATTTGCTAAGACCTTCATAATCGCCAGCTTCTTTTAAGGCTTGGCGAATAGGCGCATATTTTGCAATCATTGCTTGTTGTTTTTTTGCTTTAGCAATTTTGGATTTTTTAGCCATAAGGCACTTCCTTTCTTTTTGGATTTATAAAATCTAAATCGTAATGGTTACGATTTGAACGGAAGTATATTATCAGGTGTTGCGTTGTTTGTCAAGTGAGAATTTTGTTTTTTTTAGGACTTGCTAAGTTGAGAAGTTAGAAATGTTTGTTTTAGCGCTGTTTTGTAGTATCTTTTAAGAAAGAGTAAAAAGGAGTGAAGATGGCAATGGTAGAACGTTTGACGATTATTCGTGGTGTGGAAAAATTTGAATTACAAACGAAAACAGCGCACTGGGTGTTAGCAAAAGAAGAGGGATATTCGCCAGTTCAAATGCTCGTTTCGGCAATTGGCGCTTGTGGGGGATACGTGTATCAATCCGTTTTGGAAAATTCGCACATTCCCTTTGAGTTTGAAAAAATAGAAGTCACGTATTCAAGAGAAGTAGAGAGACGCGCACAACCATTAAAACAGGTGACGATTCTCTTTTATGTGTCTGTTCCAGAAGACTTTCAAGCACGGGCGACACGGTGTTTGAAGCTTGTCTCCCCAAACTGTCCAGTGATTCAATCATTGGCTGAAAGAATTACTGTCGAAGAAACAGTTGTATTTAAAAAGTAAACTATTAGAGACATTATCGTTACGAGCGCTTTTCCCTTTTTGGATGCCTCGTTTCTGAGAATGTCTTTTTTTAGAGTAGCGTAGGGAAATAGCTGTAGAAACAGGAAATTTTTAATTCATTTGTACAAAATAATACAGACAAAAAACAGATAGTGTTTTTTTCACAAATAAAAAGGTTGCTTTTTTTTCTGTTTTATTAGATGATGTAAGTAGTTACATCTCTGATATAACGCTGTTTTTCGAAACGTGTGTTATTTTTTAATTCGTAATAGTTTTTTTAAATCGTTTCACAGAATTACTTTAATTGTTATACAGTTTTTTTAGTTGTTATAGTTTGTTTGTCGGCCTTTAGGAGGTAATCATGATTGAGTTAGTGAATGTGTCGAAAGTCTATCAAGAGACACACGCGTTAAAAAATATTCACTTTTCTGTCCAACCAGGAGAAATCGTTGGGATTGTTGGGAAAAGTGGCTCTGGCAAGTCCACGTTGTTACGTTTGTTGAATTTAATGGAACAACCGAGTGAAGGGGAGATTCGTATTGATGGCAGAAATGTTCAAACCTTCTCTAAAAAAGAAGTTCGCCAGCAGCAACAACAAATGGGGATGGTGTTTCAGCATTACAATTTGTTAGAAAATTTGAAAATTTATGATAATGTTGCGTTGCCTTTGAAACTTTTAAAAGAGAAACAGCCTGAAAAAATTGAGCGTTTATTAACGTTTGTTGATATGGCCCATAAGGCAGAAGCGTATCCTGCTCAGCTTTCTGGTGGGGAAAAACAGCGCGTCTCTATTGCTCGAGCGTTGAGCCGTAATCCAAAATGGTTATTATGTGACGAGGCAACGAGTTCATTAGATGAAGAAAATACAGAAAGTGTCGTTCGACTATTACATAAGACGCATCAGGAATTCCGACCGACTATTTTCTTTGTTAGTCACGAATTAGAAACCGTGAAGCGCTTATGTAATCGTATCTTAGTGATGGAAAAAGGTCAGTTAATTGGCGAATTTCTGAATAATCCTCAGCAATATGAGGAAGAACCGCTTTCCTATTTAGAAAAAGTGGAAAGGAGTTTGCGTCCATGACTTTTTCAGAAACCTTTGCCGAATATTGGCCATCTATGCTGATTGGTTTAAAAGAAACAGGGATTATGATGTCGATTTCGATGGCTATCTGTTTGCTTGTTGGCTTGCCTTTAGGCTTAGGACTATTTTTGGCTAATCCGAAAGTCAAAGGGCATCAACCTTGGCTGTACTGGGTTTTAAATTTCATTGTAACTGTTATTCGCTCGTTTCCTTATTTATTATTTGTGATTGCGTTGATTCCAGTCACTCGTTCTGTTTTAGGAAAGGCGTTTGGCCCAATTCCTTCATCTGTGCCATTGAGTATTGTTGCGATCGCGATTTTTGCTCGCTTGGTTGAACAAGTGCTGTTGGATGTTCCAGAAGAAATTTATTTTTTAGCTAATTCGTTAGGTACCTCGAAAGTCCAATACATTTGGCACTTTTTATTGGTGGAAGCACGTAGCGGATTGGTTCTTGCTTACACAACCACGACAGTGAGTATGGTTTCATATTCCACGGTGATGGGTGTTGTTGGTGGCGGCGGGATTGGCGATTTTGCAGTTCGTGTCGGGTATCAACGGTATGAATACGGTATTATGTATGTTGCCATTGTGATTATGATTGCACTGGTCTTCATTTTACAAATGCTTGGGAACTTCATTGCCCAAAAACTAGACAAAAGAAAGTAGGAGGACAAAAGAATGAAGAAGTTTTATTTAGCAACATTCGCTGTTATTGCAACAGTTATTTTAGCTGCCTGTGGGGGAAATAAACAAGCAGACCAGAAAGAAGACAAGGAGATTACCGTGGCCGTGCAATTGGAATCTTCAAAAGATATCTTGGAGATTGCCAAGAAAGAAGCTGAGAAAAAAGGGTACAAAATTAACATTATGGAAGTGAGCGACAATGTTGCCTACAACGATGCCGTGCAACATGACGAAGCGGATGCTAATTTTGCGCAACATCAACCCTTCATGGAAATGTTTAACAAAGAGAAAAAAGCTGATTTAGTGGCTGTTCAACCGATTTATTATTTTGCTGGTGGTTTCTATTCAAAAGAATATCAAGATGCGAAAGATTTACCTGAAAATGCCAAAGTGGGGATTCCTAGCGATCCAACCAATGAAGGTCGTGCTTTAGCAATTTTAAATGCAAACGGCGTGATTAAATTAAAAGAAGGTGTCGGCTTTAACGGCACGGTGGCAGATGTCGTGGAAAATCCTAAAAACATCACTTTTGAAAGCATTGATTTACTGAATTTAGCTAAAGCCTATGATGAAAAAGACATCGCTATGGTGTTCTGCTACCCAGCCTACTTAGAACCTGCTGGTTTAACAACGAAAGATGCGATCTTGTTAGAAGATGAAGAAGCAAGTAAACATTACGCATTGCAAGTTGTGACACGCAAAGGCGAAAAAGATAGCGAAAAAATCAAGGTTTTAAAAGAAGCGATGACAACAAAAGAAGTTGCTGAATACATCAAGAAAAATTCTAAAGGCGCCAATATTCCTGCATTTTAATGAATAGAAAAAATGAAGCCTCTTTTTGAGAAGCTTCATTTTTTTCTTTTCCTTGATTTATAGTATAGTTAATAGGAAGGAGGTGCCGGTGTGGTCGAATTATTTATTTTAATGATGGAACGGGTGGGCTTAATTATTTTACTGGCCTTTCTTTTAGTGAATGTGCCTTATTTTAAGCGTGTTTTATTAAGTCGTGAAAAAATGTCTTCAAAAGTTCAGTTGATTTTGATTTTTGGTTTATTTGCTATTATTTCTAATTTTACAGGTATCGAAATCGCTAAGAATCAGATTGTTCCCAATAATTTACTAACCTATTTAAGCAGCAATGCTTCCATTGCAAATACGCGTACGTTAGTAATTGGCGTTTCTGGATTAGTGGGTGGTCCGATTGTCGGCAGTACGGTTGGTTTAATTGCTGGCTTTCATCGGGTTATTCAAGGCGGGGGGCATAGTTTCTTTTATGTGCCTGCTTCTTTAATTGTTGGCTTAATTGCCGGTTTTTTAGGGAGCCGCATGGCAAAGCAAACTGTTTTTCCGTCTGCCGGCTTTTCTGCCATTGTCGGAGCGTGCATGGAAATGATTCAGATGATTTTTATTTTCTTTTTCAGCGGTGATCTATCGGATGGGGCCACGTTGGTTCGTTTTATTGCGCTGCCGATGATTTTGTTAAATAGCGTAGGAACGTTCATTTTTATGTCGATTCTAACGACGACATTGAAACAAGAAGAGCAGGCCAAAGCGGTTCAGACGCACGATGTTTTGGAATTAGCAGCGGAAACACTGCCATATTTTCGAGAAGGCCTCAATAAAAATTCCAGCAAAAAAGTTGCGGAGATTATTAAGCATTATACAAAAGTCAGTGCGATTAGCATGACAAACAGTCATCAAATTTTAGCTCATGTTGGCGCAGGAAGCGATCATCATATTCCAGAGCTAGAAGTCATTACAGAGCTTTCTCGGGAAGTGTTACGGACGGGCCGAATGACCATCGCACATGCCAAAGAAGAAGTCGGTTGTTCGGACCCTAATTGTCCGTTGCAAGCGGCGATTGTGATTCCATTATTTTCCCATCAGCAAATTGTTGGCACCTTAAAAATGTACTTTACGGATCCAGCGCAGTTAACGCATGTCGAGGAACAGTTAGCAGAAGGTCTTGGGACAATTTTTTCTTCACAAATTGAATTAGGTGAAGCGGAAGTACAATCAAAATTACTTAAAGAAGCTGAAATTAAATCCTTGCAAGCGCAAGTGAACCCGCATTTCTTCTTTAATGCCATCAATACTATTTCCGCATTAATGCGGAAAGACAGTGAAAAAGCGCGGAAACTATTGCTCCAATTAAGCAAATACTTTCGAGGCAACTTGCAGGGAGCCGTGCAAACTACGATCCCAGTTTCACAAGAACTAGAACAAGTAAAAGCCTATTTGTCATTAGAACAAGCACGGTTTCCGAATCGTTATCAAGTAACATTTGACGTGGAAGAAGCGGTTGCTTCAGAAAAAGTACCGCCGTATGCGATTCAGGTGTTAGTGGAAAATACCATCAAGCATGCATTTGGCAGCCGGAAGGAGAACAATCAAGTTCGGGTAGTGGTCAAAGCAAAACAACATAAATTACATGTGGATGTGTATGACAATGGGCAAGGGATTCCTGAAGAACGCCGCTTGCTATTAGGAAAGACGACAGTGACTTCGGAAAAAGGCACCGGCACGGCACTGGAAAACTTGTCCCGCAGAATGGCGAACCTTTATGGATCAGAAGGTTGTTTTTTAATTGAAAATTTAGAGACAGGCGGGAGCCATGTTCATTTAGAAATCCCGATGGAACAGGAGGAATTAGATGCACGTATTAATCGTTGATGATGAGCCCTTAGCACGAGAAGAATTGAGCTATCTTGTTTCCCAACATCCGCAAGTGACGAGCGTTGCAGAAGCGGATTCTGTGGCGGAGGCAATGGAAGAGATGATGGATCAAAAGCCAGATTTGTTATTTTTAGATATTCATTTGACCGATGAAAGCGGGTTTGATTTAGCGGAAAAATTAACCCATCTTAAAAAAGCGCCATACTTGGTCTTTGCAACCGCCTATGATCAATATGCGTTAAAGGCCTTTCAAGTGAATGCAAAAGATTATATTTTGAAACCTTTTGAAGAAGAAAAAATAACACAAGTCATTGAAAAAGCATCGAAAGAAATGGGTCAAGCTGTCCCAGAAAACACTGCCGAAAAAGGACCAAAATCTGAAGCAATACCTATTCAAGGGGAAGACCGCATTTATCTTGTGGCGCCAGAAGATATTTACCTCGTTTCTGTCGAAGAACGGCAACTGAGCATTTTTGTGGATCAACAGGTCTACAAGATGACAGGGACCCTCAACAGTATCGAACAAAAATTACCTGCCACGCTCTTTATTAAAACGCATCGAAGTTTCATCTTGAATCGAACAAAAATTCAAGAAATTCAGCCGTGGTTTAATAACACGTTGCAAGTAATTTTAACCAACGGCTCAAAAGTACCTGTTAGCCGTTCATACGTCAAAGAATTTAAAGAAAAACTTGGCTTAAGTTAAAAAATCACCACTTGAAATGTCGAATGCATTTCAAGTGGTGATTTTTGCATTTGGTGAAGAAATTCTGGCATTTCATGAAAAAAAGCCCTTAAAAAAACGTTTTCTTTATATACTTAACCCATAGAAAACAGACAAAAGGGAGCGAAGAAGAATGGAAAAGAAAGTATATTCATTTTTACAACAAGCAGCAGTTTTTGCCATTATTATGTTAATCGCCAACGGCTTGGCGTTCATTTCCCCAATACCAATGCCTGCTTCAGTAATTGGCATGGTGTTATTGTTCATTGGTTTATGTACAAAAGTTGTTAAATTGGAGCAAGTGGAAGGGCTAGGTAATAGCTTATCAACGGTTATTACATTTTTATTTGTTCCTTCAGGGATTTCCTTAGTTAATTCTTTAGGGATTATGCAACAATTTGGCGTTCAAATTGTTTTTGTTATTTTAGTAGCAACATTAGCGTTACTAGCAACAACTGGTTGGACGGGCGCCTTTTTATTGCATATGAAAGATGCTCGAAAAGAAAAAGAACCCGCAGCAACGAAGAAAGCGAAAGGAGAGGTTCGCGCATGAATCCGTATGTTGGAATTATTATTTCATTAGCTGTATTTGGCATAGGTACTTGGTTGTTTAAAAAAAGCAAAGGTTTCTTCTTATTTACACCATTATTCGTTGCGATGATTTTAGGCGTTGTCGTTTTAAAAGTAACAGGAATTAGTTACGAGCAATACAATGAAGGTGGCAAATATATCAGCTTCTTTCTAGAGCCTGCGACAGTAGCGTTTGCGATTCCTTTATATAAAAAGAGAGACGTGTTGAAAAAATATTGGTTAGAAATTTTAACGGCGTTAACAATTGGTTCTTTTGGTTCGCTAGTGGCTGTTTATTTTGCAGGAAAAGTGATTGGCATGGATAATCATTTAGTGGCCTCAATCTTACCACAAGCAGCTACAACAGCGATTGCCGTACCTATTTCTCAAACTGTTGGCGGCATTGCTTCCATTACGGCGTTTACTGTAATCTTCAATGGTGTACTAACCTATGCCTTGGGTCGAATTGCATTGAAATGGTTTAAAATTAACAATCCAATCGCCAAAGGTTTAGCTTTAGGTGCGGCCGGACATGCCCTAGGTGTGGCAGTTGGCATAGAAATGGGCGAAACAGAGGCTGCTATGGCTAGTATTTCTGTCGTAGTGGTTGGTGTAGTTACTGTTTTAGTAGTTCCTTTCTTTGCAACGGTCATTGGTCTATAAAAAAGTGGGATTCCTCACTTTTTTATGAGTAGCTAATTTCTATCAGCTAGCAGTCTCTGCTTATTCTGTGAATGCTAGTTATCACTAATCCGCTGGCTCGGAGTTAAAATGAGCATAAAAAAGCCAACCTTATCCATAGTAAGGTTGGCTTTTGTGTTGTTTACACGATTTTTTGAGTATAGATAGGGCGCGTGGAAGGATTGACCAATCTTTTTATAGAATGGTTGCTCCTAAAGTTTGTTTAAAGTGGCGTAATGCCCATTCGTGTCCTTGTTCATCAAAACTAGCAACGGCATTCTCGGGAATCATTAATTGATAGCCTAAATTATAGGCATCGACAGCCGTATGCAACACGCAAATATCTGTACAAACACCAGTTAAACAAAGCTCTGTAATTCCTCGTTCTCGTAACCGAATGTCCAAATCCGTGCCACTAAAAGCAGAATAGTGCCGTTTGTCCATCCAATAAACGCTTGCCTCATTTTTGTGAGCTTGATAAAAATCAGCTAGCGAGCCAAACAGATTACGCCCGTCAGTTCCTAAGACATTGTGGGGCGGGAAAAGTTTATTTTCAGGATGATAGCGATCTAGGGGGTCATGCCCATCAATGGCAAAAACCACAAAATCGCCATTGTCAAAATAGTGCTTTGTTTGTTGAACAAGGGCCGTTTCAATGGCTTGTCCAGCGGCACCAGTGGTTAGTTTTCCGTCTGTGGCGACAAAATCATTCGTATAATCAATGGAAATCAGAGCTTTCATTTGGCAACCTCCTAAAGGTTAAAGTCATTTTGTTCATTTTACAGCTTTTAAGAAAGCATTTCAAATGATAAAAGTACATCAAATTCTAAAAAAGCTGTTTCAAAATAAACGCTTTGGCTAAAAAACATGCTATAATTTTGCTACAAATTAAAGCAGGTGAATAGAGTGAAAAGAAAAATCGTACGTTTTATCCTTTGGTTGTTAGGAATCCTTGTGGTTATTTGCTTAGGCGTGTTTCTCGCCTTTCAATTATCTCCTAAGCCAGGCGCTTGGGTCATCAACCAGTTATTCGCAGGTGAAGTTGAAATAAAAGATTCAGCTTCCTATGATAAAGCATTGCCCAATGTCCAATTGCAAGAAAATCAAACATACCCTTCTTCAAGAAAAAAGAATACCTTTGATTTGTATTATCCCCAAACGTCAAAACAAGCGGTACCAGTCGTTTTATGGGTCCATGGTGGTGGCTATGTGGGAGGAGATAAGTCTGGGATGAAAGAGTTTGCGACACGTTTAGTGGCTGATTCCTCAGTTGCCTTTATTTCAATGAATTATGAATTAGCACCAGATACACCTTATCCAAGCCAGCTCCAGCAGGTCAATGAACTTGTTCAATTTTTATTAGAAAAGAAACAAGCGTATCCCATGTTAGATTTATCTAAGCTTTTTATTGGCGGGGACAGTGCGGGTGCACAGATTGCTCTACAATATGCAACAGTTCAAACCAATGCCAACTATGCCAAAGAACTAGGGATGACTGCAGCATTGCCGGCTAGCCATTTAAAAGGCACGCTCTCGTATTGTGGTCCGGTGGATTTGAAACAAATGGCCAACCAACAAAGTGATAATCGTTTTATGAAATTTTTCGTTAAAACAGTGGCTTGGTCCTTGCTCGGCACTAAAGACTGGCAGACGAGCGCGGAACTGCAAGAAGTGAGTTTAGTGGATAAAGTCACCAAAGAATTTCCCCCGACGTATCTAACAGACGGCAATAGCTTTTCATTCCAAGAGCAAGGACTAGCCTTGGTTCAGCGGTTAAAAACTTTAAATGTTCCAGTTTCAGCTCTCTTTTTCAAAGATAAGAAAGCAACGATCACCCATGAATATCAATTCGACTATCAAACAAAAGAAGCTAAACAATGTTACCAAGAAACAGTCCAGTTTGTGAATACGTATAAATAAACAGAGGCCTTAGAAATATTTCTAAGGCCTCTGTTTATTTATTTTTGTCATTTTTTTAGCTGGGAAATATGTATAAATTAAACAAAAATGTTTATTTAATGATGTTTACATGAGAAAAAATCCGTGCTATACTACGAACTCGTTTGTTAATTTTAATGTTAAAAACAACGTTTTTGTTATTTTTGTGAACAAATTAACATTTTTATCTTACAAAAACAGCAAAAAATTCGTTTAGTTAACAAAAAGAAAATTAAAAAATAAATTTTTTTTTTGAAATTAAGAAAATATCTTTAAAAAAATCAGAAGAAAACTTCGTATACTTGAGCCATAGGTTGGTTGTGGAAAGTTTACTTCGAGGGAGGAGTGATGAAGTTAATGAAAAAGAAAATCGCTGTTTTATTGGCAACTTGTTTACTTGTACAACCATTTTTATCTGTTTCAGCGTGGGCGATTGAAGGGGATCAACAAACAGAACGTACGCAGACACAGCCAAAAACAGCAGAAACCAGTACAAGTGAAGCAACAAAAGAAAGCAGCGCACATTCTATAGAACAGTCATCAATGACGGAATCTAGTGCTATCACAGAAAAAGTAACCACCTCTTCCACAGAAACAAAACCAAGCGAAGAGCAGAAGCAAATCACGTTGACCTTTGAAACAACGGATCAAGCTTTGTTTCTAAATGATGCCAAAAGTTATCAAGTGGTAAAAGAAAAAAATCAGCCACTTCGGACAGAAGAATTACCAAAATGGGCGAATAGTGAGGAAAATGCGACTTTCGTTGGCTGGTCTTATCAAGGCAAAACATATACAAATGAAGAACTTCTTCAATTAGAGTTTTCAGAAGATACACAACTTACGGCTGTCTTTAAACAGAAACTGACACGCATGGCCAGAGCTGTTTCAGTTGATCAGTCCATTGCGGACACAATTGCCCCTGCGGATAAAACAAAAGTGATTGTTGTGCCAAGTCCTGCAGGAGATGGAGCAGCGTACAAAGAATATGCATCGACAGAGGCTGGCTTGAAAGAAGCCTTGTTTGATTTGTATCAACAGGGGAACAATGGCGATTTCACTCTTTATATAGGAAACAATATTACGACGAGTGCGGCGACCACCGCTAAAGTGATTCCTGACACCGTTACGGCAAGTAATATGACCTTTTACGCCTTGCAAGGCAAGGTCAATCATTTAGTGATTACTGGAAACAGCGCGGATCCGATTAGTATGGATCAAACGGCGCCAACGGGTTCTAAGACGTTAGGATTTAATCAAAATATCTTTTTTGGCTCAAACATCACTTTGAGAAATCTAAACTATACAGGTACGAATATGTATTTAAATGGTTACAGTTTGAACTTGAATGGCGGTTCTAGTGGAAACGGTCTGACCGTATACGGTGGAACGGATACAGGAGATGTTTCAGGAAACCCAACTTTAACAGTAAATAGTACAGGTACAGGGACATGGAATTTCTATGGCGGAAACCAAAATGGTGGTAATTTAGCTGGAAATCCTACGATTGTTATTAACAATACACGGAGCGGACTAAATACATTAAGTGGGGGCGCCAATATTGGGACAGTGACTGGGAATACTTCATTGGTTGTCAATGATTCTGGTGGCAGAATTGCTTCAATTTATGGGGGCGGTTATGGGACCAACGCAACCAACACAGCGAATGTTACTGGTAACGTCTCAACAAAGGTTGCGATTACGAATGCTGCTACAGGTTTCCAATTAAGTACGTATTATGGCGGTGTTCAATACGGAAATATTGGTGGAAAAGTAACAAACGATATTTCTGGATATGGCCGTTGGTATACAGCGGGTCAACGTTTTATTGGTGGCTCTTCCCGTGGCGATATAGGAACGAATCGTACGACTGATGGAATTACTACAAATTTAAATACACAGTTGTATAGTGCGGGTCGTGCAGATTTTGAAGGAGGCAACCAATATTCTGGAACGATCATCGGAGATATTACGAATGTGGTTACAGCAGGAACGAATTCCGCTGGTGGTATTAATGATTTTAACGGCGGTGCTGGTAACAATGTTTCGAAATTTAACAAGAGTCAAATTGGGGCCTCAAATGAAGCAACGTATGATGCTTATACACCACAGCAAAGAGCAGAATTAGCCAAATCAGCAGCAGCTTTTAAAGTTTTTGGAAATATTTCTTCTAAATTAGTCAGCGGTTCGTTTAATAATGGTGCAATTTATTCAACTGCAGCTGGCCGCGGCGGCTATATTGAAGGAAATACAACAATTGAAGTGGGAACAGCGAATGGTGATGGGTCTTTAGGTGGCGATGGTATGGCTTATTCAGGCGCAAAACCGACGAGTTTAGATTATTCAACGACCGATAAAAGTCGTGGGTATAGTTCAGGTTGGGATATTGTTGGTGGCGGCGGCTATCCTGCTAGTAATGATACTTGGGATATCTATATAAAAGGAGATACTAAGACTGTTTTAAATAATACCATTGCTCGCTGGACATATGGTGGCTCTTTTTCAGGTGTCGTTGAAGGAAATACTTCTAACACATTGAATGGCGGGATTGCTGACACATTAGAAGGAACAGGCTATCAAGCAGCTAGAGTTTATGGGAACGGTCAAACAATCGTTAATAATGGTCAAGTCGATTGGTTTCTTTCAGGCGGTGGCTGGAATGATGCCAAAAATGTTGGGAATGTCGGTGTAACGGTTTATGAAGGAGTAATTAATGCTTCAATGGGCGCTTCTTATGGAGCAAGCGGTGGTCATACAATTACTGGTAATTCAGACAACCGCATTTACGGAGGAAATTTCTCAGGAACTCCTCGGATAGGCGCGAACGGTTTTTCAGGTGGGATTACCAATGCGGGCTCACTTCTTGGAAATGCCAAACTCTTAATTGATTTAAGAAACTACAACGGAGAGTTTAAGTTGCCTGGTAATACCTACATTACTGGTGGTCGGCCCTATGGTCAAAATACGACACTAGGAACGGATGAATCAAACACAATTACTTTAAATATTTTCACTAAAACAGGTGTGGAATCTTTAAATGGGGCCAGCATTTACGGTGATGGTGGAACCAATGCTGCGTATACCAAGAACGGCAAGATTACAATGAATATTCAAGCAACGGGTTCTAGTATTGGAAATTTATATGCGACACAGTATTCCAATATCAGTGGCGGAAAAATCTTACGTGATGTTACCGCAAATGTTCAAGGTGCAGTTAGTATTAACGGTTTATCCGGTGGTTCATCAACAGATAATTTTACTAATGCAATTGTGAATGCTAGTTCAAATAAAGTGGCCTTTAACTTTGGGACTAACGTTGACGGCACCAATAACTATCAAACAGAACCACTAAATGCGACAGGCTTAGGCGTTGTCAACTTTACGGAATTAAATGTCACCAATGGCATTAAATTAATGGCTAATGGTGGGAACATCAAAAATGGCGTTTCTGCTACTGCCGCGAATCATAGTACGACTTACAATGAATTCGGATCAATTCATCTATCTAAAAACGCTGGAATTGGGATTACCAACACGGCCAATTTAATTTCAGCTAGCAAACTAACGGTTCAGGATCATGCAACATTAGAAACAATTCCTGGTACAGGTAAAGTAAACATTGCGGATTTTGAAGCTGTCGATCCAACAAAAGATGAACTTTTATGGATCAAACCAACGACAGATACAACTGCTTTGGTGGATAGCACAGGGACTTGGTTTGGAAATGTCAAAGCCTATCAGGTCTTGACGATTAATCCAACGGTCAATAATGCTACAAAACTTATGTCAACAACGTTTCATGGGATTGAAAAAGCGACTGGAAAAACATTTATTGGCGATAACGATGTGACCAAGGGCGCCAATGGCTATGGAATAGCAATTCCTGGCTCTATCATCGATTATGAAGTGGAAACGCCTGGAATTGTGGCAGGTGCAGGTACTATTTCTCATGATGTAAAAGAGGTCAAAGCTGGCAATGCGCCGTTAACCTTACAAGCGTGGGGCACAGAAGTAGCTGGACAAAAAGTTCAAAAAGGACGTTTGATGATTCCGACCTCAAGTGCTTTAACACCAACCCTAAGCTTCCTTCCTGACGAAGTAACAGGTTCTTGGTTGCACCAAGGAACGGTTAAGTCTAGTGAAGTTGGGAGCGCGATAGAGCAAATTCCAGAGCAAAAAGATACCACCCCGCTTTCATGGAAAGCGACGAATATGAACTACAGTTATCAGGTGAAAGTTCAATTTTCAAATAAAGTGGAACTTTCGGGGCAATCGGTGATTGTCACAGAAGATGAGGCAGCGCAACTAACGACTGTCGATAAAGTAATAGAAATGCTTGGCGCAAAAGGTCGGCCGTTTTTCAAGACCTCATTAAAAGAGACGGATTTACCACAAATTCAAGCACCGTTAGCAGAAAAAACTGTATCGCGGACACATGATATTCAATTAGAAGCAGGGACGTCAGGAGATAATTTGCAAAACAAAACGGTTCATTTAGTTGTTGTGAAAAATGAAAGTGTCCTTGCCAAAGATCGTTCGTTTGCTTTGTATGCGACAAGTGCGCATTTGAAATTAAAAGAAGCAAATGGCTTAACGAATTCAGACGAGTTGGCACAATGGACACAAGCAACGGTGATTTTCGCAGATGGTCGGGCCAATCAAACACCAAGTCTTGATGCCGCAACCTTCCAAGCCATTCAGCAAGCGAAACCAGAAGAATTAGCCAAAACGGTGCCAGCCAATTATCAATTTACAGAAGCTGGTGAAACGTTAAATAAAAAAGTCAATGTGTCTATTTCAGGTGAATTAACGTTAGAAAAAGTACCTAAAACAATTGATTTTGGCAAACAAAAAATTTCTGCCAAGCCAGAAGTTTACTGGCCAACTCTTTCAGATGATTTAGTCGTTCAAGACACACGCGGAACAGAAAGTACGCCTTGGAAACTGAATGTTCAGGTAACGAATCCCTTAACGAACGGCACAGATCAATTGGAAGATTTGTCATTGGTTACAGACAAAGGAGAATTTTTACTCAATAAAGGAGATACGGTTGTTACAGAAAATGAAGGCTCCGGTTCAGGTAGTTATACAATTAACCAAGGTTGGGGTGCGGCAAACCAACGGGGACTTAAACTATCTGTGCCAGTCGAGAAACAAAAAGTTGGCGAATTCAAAGGGACATTGTCATGGTCATTAGTCATGGCACCATAACAAGGAGGAGAGAAGTGAGATGAAAAAATACCTTTTGCTTAGTTGTTTTTTAGGTCTTTTCAGCTTCTGTCATTCAGACACTGCGTTTGGGGAAGCAGCTTATGAAAATAGTGGTGTTGTCTCCTTTTATGGAACGTATGAATATCCCACAGAAGAGTCGACAACAGCGACTAGTAATTCTTCCACAACGACCGAACCCACCAAGCCAGCTGACGGAGGCGCTTCATCCGTCCTTTCTTCTGGCGTATATGGGTCGCGACAAGGAAGATTACCAGCGACAGGTACCACCAATCAAGCACCATTTATTTATTTGGGAATCAGCCTTATCACTATAGGCATATTATTTATTAAAAGGAGAAGAGAAGATGAAAAAAACAGTATTAGCAGTAGTAGGGATTGTAGGATTTAGCGGTGTCCTAGCGACACAACAAGCATTTGCGGAAGACATTAACGTGAACTATACAAGTAATGGCGCCATTACATTTGAACCAGATACAGATCCAACGAAGCCAGTTAACCCAACCAATCCAGATGAAAAAGTTGAACCAGAAGATCCAACTGACCCAACTGGACCAAAACCAGGGACTGCAGGCCCCTTATCAATTGACTATGCTTCAAGCTTTCAATTTGGCGCCCAAAAAATCACTTCCGATACGAAAGATTATTACGCACAAATTCAAACATTTAAAGATGGAACAACAGGTCCCAACTATGTTCAGGTAACGGATAAACGTGGGACACAAGAAGGCTGGACGTTAAGCGCTGTACAAAATGGGCAATTCAAAACAGCCCAAAATGAAGAATTAGTGGGGGCCGCTTTATCGATTGCCAATGCAGGTGTGACATCGATTGTTGATGCCACATACGCGCCAACACCAACAGCAGCACATACCTTTGTTCCTGGAACAGAAGTAGAATTAGTCAAAGCAGAAGATGGCAAAGGGATGGGGACTTGGGTCTATCGTTTTGGGAAAGATGCGACAGAAGGTGCTACTGCCGTGAAATTAAATGTCCCAGGTAAAGCGATTAAATTAGCAAAAGAATATCGTACGACCTTAACATGGACATTGAAATCTGTACCAACGAATGTTGGAGGCTAAGTAAATGAAAAAAACAGTCGTCTACTCCTTGTTATTCGGAACAATGTTGCTTGGCGCCACTGTTCCTGCTGAAGCGGCGACGGTCGTTTTTGATAGCGAACAGTCGATTGTTTTTACCCCAAGCACAGATGGGACGGATCCAGTGAATCCAGAAAATCCCGATCCAGAAAAACCAGTTCGACCAGTCGATCCAACGAATCCTGATGGACCTAATCCAGGCACCCCTGGGCCACTTTCTATCGATTATGCCTCAAGTTTGGATTTTGGGAGTAATGAGATATCGAATAAGGATCAAACGTATTTTGCCAGAGCGCAAACCTATAAAAATCCAGATGGTTCAGCAAGTGAATTGGCAACTGCTAATTATGTACAAGTAAGTGATTTACGGGGAACCAATGCTGGCTGGGTTTTAAAAGTGAAACAAAATGGTCAATTTCGTAATGCAGAAACATTACACAAAGAATTAACAGGCGCCACCGTTGCCTTTACTGAGCCCAGTGTGCGCTCAAATGCGACGGACGTATTGCCGCCAACTGCTACCGCAAACATTCAATTAGATGCTGCGGGCGCAGAAACTGTTGTCATGCAAGCCCCAGAAAAGACCGGCGCCGGAACGTGGATCACGCTGTGGGGGCAAGCAGAAAAAGTGACCGAAAAAAATCAACAAGGACAGCAAGTAAATGCCACAATCACACGGGCAATCTCACTAACTGTTCCCGGGAAAACCCCTAAGGATGCAGTACAATATAAAACAACTTTGACTTGGCTACTTTCAGATGTACCAGTAAATAATGGAGGGAAATAAATGAAAAAGACAAAAGTAATGACATTGATGGCAACCACAACTTTAGGTGCATTGGCACTTGTACCAATGAGTGCATTAGCGGTCGACGGTGGTGAATACCAAACAAACGGAGCGATTCAATTTGCACCAAATACGAACCCAACGAATCCAGTTGATCCGACGAATCCAGATCCGGATAAACCAATTACGCCAGTTGATCCAACTGATCCGACAGGGCCTAAGCCAGGGACAGCAGGCCCGTTATCCATTGACTATGCATCTAGCTTATCTTTTGGGGAACAAACGATTACCTCAAAAAATATGACCTACTATGCAGAAACACAAAAATACAAAGATAATGCTGGTGCCGACCAAGAAGGCCCGAACTTTGTTCAAGTCTCAGATAATCGTGGGACTGAAACAGGTTGGACGCTAAAAGTAAAACAAAATGGTCAATTCAAAACTGAAGCCAATCAAGAACTAACAGCGGCCAAAGTAACTTTAAGCAACGGACGCGTGGTTTCAGCTTCACAATCTGCAAAACCAACGACAGCGCCAGCTACGATTGAATTAAACCCAACTGGGGCTGAATCAGTGGTCATGGCTGCTGGCGATAAAGAAGGTGCGGGTACGTACTTAATGAGCTGGGGCGATAGTGTAGATGCCGCTAAAACAAGTATTTCATTAGAAGTACCTGGTTCAACCACAAAATATGCGAAAAAATACACGACAACTTTTACTTGGACTTTGACAGATACACCTGCTAACACAGGAAACTAAGAACGACAGCATACACGCAAGATCGGGATATAAGTCAAAAATTTTTGGCTTATCTTTCGGTCTTTTGGTGCTTATAATACAACAAAGAATGACAGACATAGGAGAATGAATATGAACAGATGGAAAGTATATGCAACGGTAATCGCTTGTATGTTATTTGGCTGGATTGGCGTGGAGGCGCACGCTTCTGAATTTAATTTTGCGGTCACACCAACAATTCCCGAAAATCAAGTGGACAAATCAAAAACCTACTTTGACTTAAAAATGGCGCCTGGTGCCAAACAAACCGTAGAAATTCAGTTACGCAATGATACAGATGAAGACATTACCATTGAAAATACGGTGAACTCAGCGACAACAAATTTAAATGGCGTAGTAGAATATGGCCAAAACGGGATCAAACCTGACAAAACTTTACGCTTTAACTTAAAAGATTATGTGGAAGCACCGAAAGAAATCATCTTGCCGAAGCATTCCCAAAAGACCTTACCTTTAACCATCACAATGCCTAAAGATTCTTTTGATGGCGTGATGGCTGGCGGTATAACACTCAAAGAGAAAAAGAAAGAAACCACGACTTCTGCGGATCAATCAAAAGGGTTAGCTATTAATAATGAATACTCCTATGTTGTGGCTATTATTCTTCAGCAAAATGAGACAAAGGTTCAACCAGATTTAAAATTACTAGGGGTTAAACCAGGCCAAGTCAACGCGCGAAACGTCATCAATGTTTCTTTACAAAACCCACAAGCGGCCTACTTAAACCAATTACATTTAATCAACACTGTTTCAAAAGGAGGCGAAACGCTTTACCAATCCGATACTGAGGATATGCAAGTGGCGCCAAACTCTAACTTTAGTTACCCAATTTCTTTAAAAGGGGAACGATTAACGCCAGGGAAATATGTCTTGAAATCAACGGCCTATGGTGTAAAAGATGAAAAGGGCACCTATCAAGTCAAAGGCGCCAATGGTGAAGAACGGTACCTGTACAAATGGGAATTTACAAAAGAATTTACTATTTCTGGGGACGTCGCTAAAGAATTAAATGAAAAAGACGTAACCATTAAAGGAACCAATTGGTGGTTGTATCTACTGATTGCATTAATCATTCTAGCGCTGCTCTTATTGATTTTCTTCTTGTATCGTAAAAAGAAAAAAGAGGAAGAACAACAATCTGAGTAATAAAAAGGGCTATCTATTGACAAAAAGGGTTTTCCTTGTAAAAGTAAAGGTACTTTTACAAGGAATTGCTTCCCATAAAGTAGAGGTAGAGAGAGTGAGAAGCCATGAGAAAAAAGTATCTTTTTTTATTTAGTTCTTTGCTAATTTTTACGGCTGTCGAAATAGAACCAATTCAAACATTGGCGACACCTATTTATAATCCCTTAGAACCAACGGAAGAAATTCAACCAAAACCAGAATCAATCACCCCTCAGGAAAAGTCAGAACCGGAACAACCTGCGCCAACCCCTCCGGAAGATCAAAAAACTACGGTTCCTTCTGAAGAAAAAAAGCCTTCACCCAAGAAAAAAGACAAACCTGTGGAGAAACCGGCAATGTCAAAAGAAAAAAAGAAACAAACAAAAGAAACAACGGCTCATCCCTTACAAGTAAATAAAGATTTTGTCTTTCCTAACGGACTTGGTGCAGGCGGCGATGAAGAATCTGAAAGCTATTTAGCAGCGGTTGGGTACTTTCTTTCAGGAAATGGATTGTATGGGAAAAAAATGGATGTGAGAGAAGTCTATGATATTGATGATGTTTTTAAATAAAGTTGATAAAAGAAAAATCGCCTTATTTCAGTTACTGGAAAATGCACCGATGTTAACAGAGTCAAAAGAAACTGTAATGCAGGAGTTAGAATTATCTGAATTTATCGTGAACAAAACGGTCGCTGAATTAAATGCCGATTTTATTGAATTTGGTTTATCAGAGGATTTTCAAATTGTGAGCGATGGTATTTTCTTAACTCTTAATGAATCAGGAACGGAAACTTCCGATACTTTGATTGATTGCTATATTAAAGAGTCGTTACGTTTTGCTATGTTTCAAGATTTCTTTTTTCAGCGTTTTGATTCTGTGAATGAGTTTGCTTTAGAACACTTTGTTAGTCACACATTGGCTTATAAGGAGTTCAAGGAATTAAAGAAAATGCTGGAAAATTATCAAATTACAATTAATAAAGAATTTCACTTGGTGGGAAATGAAACCAATTTACGCGAAGTAACAACACTGGTTTTTTTACAATTATACCAACGTGATTTTTCATTGTACGGTAAAAAAGTTTTAGAGCAGATTCGGAACTTTGAGCTATTTTTTTCTGAGAAGGTTCATCTTAATCAGCGTGCGGGCTATGCACAAGCTAAATGTTTTCATTTTTTGGCGGTTTCTTTAGTACGAACGCAGCAACAGTTTTATGTAGAGAAAAAAGTAGATTCGCAAGTGTTAAAACAATTAGCCGGTGACAATCAGCAGAATGTTTTCAATTGGTTAGAGAGTCTTCAAATCCCAGAACCACAACGAACAAACGAAGGCAATTATTTACTCTTATTTTTAATTGCTGAAGAGTGGCTTCAAGTAGCTTCAGCAGCACTTTGCCAAAGATTTGCAGAAATTCAACAATTGAATCGTGACTTGTTAAGCTATTTAAAAATAAAATTTCAGCTTTCTGAGGAAGTCCTGCAAGGTTTTGAACAAAAAGTAACAATCGTACATTTTAAATTGTTCCATTTTCCAATAGAAGCAAACTATAGTTATCGCAAAATGGATATAACCTACTTTGCAGAAACGTATACAGAGTATTTTTCTGCTAGTCGACAATTTATTCAAGAACAAAAAACGAATCCCGCTGTTTGGGATGCCAGACAGTTTTTATTTTATCGGTATCTGTTGTTAATGGTGGATGCGTTACCATTGAAAAAAGTTTTGGCTCCGATTACATTGTGTGTCGACTTTTCCTTTGGTGAAGCCTATAATCGTATGATACAAAAAAATATTGAAAAAATTACGGAATGGAATATCATTTTCAAAGCACATGTAGATGAAAGTGTACAATTAATTTTATCGGATATTCATTTTGTCGATTGGCCTGAGATTACCCAAATTATTTGGCTAGCGCCACCACGTCCTGTTGATTGGTCGCATTTTATTAAAACGCTGAGTGCACTAAGACCGCACTCGGGAGAAGAAAACAAGGTCGGGACAGCACCGCTTAGCTCCGAGAAATAAGAAGAAATTTCCGAAAATTGTTCTTTAATTTTTGGATAATTTCGGCTTATTTCCGAAGGAGCTGGTTCTGTTCCCGCCGTTTATCAGATTTTGAGCGTGAAGCAAAAATCCAAAGTGATTTTTGTACCACGCTTTTTCTTTTAGAATATAAAAATTAAAAATAATAAAAAAGTTGAAACTTTTTATGCTTGTGATTCGTCTATATAAGTGTACAGGAAAGGAGGTTCCAGAAATCGATGGTTTTCGATGGTTGGAAAAGAAAAAAACAAATTCGCGCGTTAGAAACGCTTGTGGATACCAAATATGAAAAAATGTATCGCATTGCCTTTAACTATACACATTCGAAAGAAGATGCCTTGGATGTGATTCAAGAAAGCTTTGAAAAGGCACTGAAGGCCATCCAAAAAGGACCCGATATTAAGGATTTTGAAGCGTGGTTCTTTCGAATTCTGCTTTCTGTAGCGACAGATTATTGGCGTAAAAAGAAACGAGAAGCTGTTCATATTGAAAAAGATGAACATGTGTTAGCCCTTTTAAATAATCCCCAACGCAGTTTTTTAGAAATTGAAGAAATTATTAATCAATTAGATAGTCCCAATCGTGAAATTATTCTATTAAAATTTTTTGAAGGATTTACGCTAAAAGAAATCGCCTTGATCCTGGATATTAACGAAAATACGATTAAAACGAAGATGTACCGCAGTTTGAATGAACTCCGAAGTCTATTGAATTAGTAAAAGAAAGGAAGCGAAAAAATAATGGAAGATTTTGTAAAAAGTGTTGTTAAAAACTTTTCAAAAGAATACCGCCAGCAACCGTTGCCAACGGATCTACAAGCGGAAGTCAAAGCGCGTTTTCATAAAGAGAAAAAGCGGTACACCTGGCTTCGTTTTAGAAACCGCTCACTGCAAAGTAGTGTAGTGGTGGCTTGTGGCTTTGTCTTATCAGTCAATTTGTTTCCAGGTTTTAGTGAAGCAGCCCGCAACATTCCTGTGTTAGATAAAATTGTTCAATTAGTCACCATAAAAACGTTGACAGCGAAAAAACAGGAAAGTGAAGTAAACATCGATGTCCCTAAAATCCAAACATCCCAAGAATCTTCAGTAGCCGACACGCTCAATAAAAAATACTTGAAAGAAGCCCAAACAGAATTTCAACAAGTCAAAGGGCAATTGTTTGATGGTTCTCGTGTTTCAGTCACTGGAGATTATGAAAAAGTCGTGGACGACCGTCGTTTCCTAGTGGTCAAACGAACCTTCACAGAAATTAAAGGCAGCTCTGCGACGACAACGAAATATGACACCATCGACAAACGAGCCAATGTTGTCGTTTCACTCCCCTTAATTTTTAAAAATGATTTTTACATTGATGTCATTAGTAGTGAAATTAAACAACAAATAGCAGACCAAATGAAGAACGATAGCAATAAAATATACTGGTCCGAAAAAGAGGATGCCCCCAGTGATGTTCAACCCTTCAAAAAAATTAAAAAGGACCAACCTTTCTATATCAATGAAAAACACCAATTAGTGATTGTGTTTCCTCAAGGAGAAATTGCGCCTTACTATATGGGCACCCCTGAATTTGTGATCCCTAATCAAGTCATTGAGAATGAATTGGCAGCGCCTAATTATTTAAAATAAACTCAGTAAAAAACACGCGACATTTCTTAAAACTGTCGCGTGTTTTTTGCTGACCTAACCAAGTCAGTTGCGGTTTTACTGAGAGAAGCGTACACTAGAATTAAGCATAACAAGAAAGGGCGAATGGCAATGGAAAAATCAGAAAAAATTAGTATTTTACAAGATGTGGTTAAAATTAAATCTGTAAATGGAAACGAAGAAGAAGTGGCAATCTATTTACAAAATCTTTTGAAGAAATATGAGATCCCTTCTGAACTTGTTTCTTATGCACCAAATCGTAGTAGTTTGGTTGCTTATTTAGGTGAAAACCGAGAAAAAGTCTTAGGGTTTAGTGGCCACATGGACGTGGTTTCTGAAGGGGATGAAAGTCAATGGACTTTCCCACCATTTGCGGCCCATATTGAAGGAAATAAATTGTATGGCCGTGGCGCAACGGACATGAAAAGCGGCTTAGTCGCAATGGTTTTAGCAATGATTGAATTAAAAGAAAAGGAAGTTCCATTAAATGGAGCGGTTAAATTTTTAGGTACAGTTGGTGAAGAAGTCGGTGAGCTAGGTGCTGGCCAATTAACTGAAAAAGGCTATGCGGATGATTTAAGTGCCTTAGTCATTGGAGAACCAACCAATTATAACTTGATGTATGCGCACATGGGTTCAATTAACTATTCTGTTGTGTCACACGGAAAAGAAGCCCACAGTTCGATGCCGGAAGAAGGCATTAATGCAATTAATAATTTGAACGAATTTATTACAGAAGCAAACCAACAAATGGCGGAAGTCACAGCAAACTATGAAAATCCTGAATTGGGTCGAACGATTCACAATGTAACCGTCATTAAAGGTGGCACACAAGTGAACAGTATTCCAGGTCAAGCAGCCTTGCAAGGGAATATCCGTTCAATTCCAGAATTCAGCAACGACCAAGTCATTGCATTATTACAAAAAATTGTCGATGAATTGAACAAAAAAGAAAAACATCAGTTAGAATTAACGATTGATTACAATAAAATTCCTGTAAAAGCTGAGAAAGATTCTGCGTTAATTCAAGCCATTCAAGCCCAATTTGATCAACCATTACCATTAGTGACAAGCGCTGGGACCACAGACTTAGCTGAATTTACTAAATCAGACAATACATTTGATTGCGTTGTCTTTGGACCAGGTGTGACCACTACTGCACACCAAGTCGACGAATATGTCGAAATTGATAATTATTTAGATATGATTGATAAGTATCAAGCGATAGCAAAAAGTTATTTAAATTAAAAAAATGTCGCGCCTGAATCATAAAAATCAGGTGCGACATTTTTTATAAGGTTTATTCCACCACAGTCCATTCATTTAAAGTTTTGCCGTTCTCATCAACTAGCTCTAACCAGCTGTTTGTTCCAGCAAAATAGAGAAACAAGCCGACTTCATTAACGCTTTTTAAGACGATATCTTCCGTTGTGACAAAGTCTTTAAATTGGCCCTTGCGTTCATCACGAAGTTTTTCACCAAATCTAGCGGAGAAACCGACAGACCCGTCTTTATTTAAAGGGACTTCTGGCATCATTGTTGCGCCAGCTTTAATAAGCATTTCATTGCGCTTTTGCCAAAAAACAGTTGCTTTGCTTTGTCGAGTATCAATATAAAAAGGAATTTGGCTGACTTCTTTTGTCCATTTGTGGCGTGCTTTGGCTGGTCTGGCTTTCTTCGGCGCCGGTTTTTTAAACAGAGAGTAGCCAAAACGTTCCAAGATAAAGGTGACTGTTTCTTTATAGTTAGTCACTGTCGCTACCGCACTTTTCGGAATTTTGACTGTCGCTGGGGTTGCTTCCAATGTTAAACCACTTTCTTTCGCATCATCTAGGAAAGCTTGCGCTAAATAGGCAAGTTCTGTGTCCCAAGTCGGTTTCAATAAAATCGAGTGATCAAAAGAAACTTCTTTATATGTAGCTTTTTCTTCAGCAAGTCCTAAAGCAACTAGTTGGTTATCTCTTAGCAAGAAAAGAATCGCTGCCTCTTTTTTCGGTAATTTAGTTGTTTGTTCAATGATTAAGTGGGCCTGATCGGCTAAATCAATGAGTGTCTTTGTTTTTTTTAGATCAACGGTTAAATGTAAGTCCATGAAGTCTACTCCTTTATCGTTAGTTTCTTCATTGTATCATGAAACAGCGTCTTCGTCTTTTAACGAGTCAGCAACCTTACAATATTGTTTGAAACAAAAAGAAGCTTTCGTGGTATACTTACTCACATACATAATTTTTAATGAGGAAAGTAGAGGAACAAGAATGAAAACACTTGGCAATATTTTATGGTTCATCTTTGGCGGCTTTTTTGGTGGCTTATCTTGGCTATTCGCAGGCGTGATTTGGTGTATTACAATTATCGGTATTCCGATTGGTTTACAATGTTTTAAATTAGCGGGGTTGAGCTTTTGGCCGTTTAAAAAGCGAGTCGTGTATAGTGATAGCGGCGTATCTTTGGTGGTAAACATTATTTGGCTGATTATCAGTGGACTACCATTAGCAATTGGGCATTGTATTAGTGGCTTGTTGCTTTGTCTGACAATCATCGGTATTCCGTTTGGGCAACAATCCTTTAAATTGGCGAAATTAGCGTTAATGCCGTTTGGAGCCCGTGTTGTTTCAACAAATGATTTTTATTTTGAATAGTCAGAGGTTTCTCATTGACAAATAAAACGAAACAGCGTATTCTGTAAATGTAACAAATAGCGTTACATTTAGTTTGGAGTGATTAGACATGGCCATGTCAACGAAATTAAGTGTTGCGATTCATATTTTAAGTTTGATTGAAACAGGTCCTCAAGAACAAGTGACTTCTGAATACATTGCTTCGAGCGTGAATACGAATCCAGTCGTTGTTCGACGACTAATGAGTCAGTTAAAAAAAGCCGGCTTGATTCATTCCATGCGTGGAGCCAATAAAAATACCTTATTAAAGAAACCAGAAGAGATCTCACTGTATGAAATTTATACAGCGGTTGAATTGGAACGAGAGATTTTCAATATCCATCAAAATCCTAATCCAAACTGTTCCGTTGGGGCAAATATCCAATCGGTACTAGAAACTGAATTTACTAAAGTGCAACAAAAAATGGAAGAAGAATTGAAAAGCATCACCTTAGCAGATGTGATTCATGAAATAGAAGTTAAGAGAGATAAGTAATCTCTCTACTTTTAAAGTATCAAATGTAACTATCTTAGTTCTATTTAAAAATGAAAGGATGATTTACATGAAAGTAGCAGTATTAGGAGCAACAGGAAAAGAAGGACAATTACTTTTAGCAGAAGCTAAACGTCGCGGGATGGACGTGACAGCCATCGTTCGTAATGCCTCAAAAATAACAGATGGCACACCGACCATTGAAAAAGATGTTTATCAATTAACAACAGAAGATATTCAAGCGTTTGATGTATTAATTAGTGCCTTAGGATTCCCTGATGTGCAAGATTTCCCAAAATCTACCCAGCATTTGATTGAGATTTTAACCAATCAAAAAACGCGCTTGTTTGTCGTTGGGGGCGCTGGAACCTTGTATGTGGACCCAGAACACACAACTCAATTAAAAGATACACCATCATTTCCAGCAGAAATTCAGCCATTAGCTTCGGCGATGGGTGAAGCTTTAAACTTATTGAAAGAAGCTCAAAACATCCACTGGACCTATATTAGTCCTGCAGCCATGTTTGATGCTGAAGGTCCTGCGACAGGCCATTATGAAGTCGCTGGCGAAGAATTAACAACCAATAGTCAAGGTGACAGCTACATTAGTTACGCAGACTACGCCGTTGCCATGTTAGATGAAGTGGAAAGTAATGCACACCCAAATCAACGAATTAGTGTGTATCAATAAAAGAAACAAGAAAAATGGGGCCTCCGTTAAAACAACGGAGGCCCCATTTTCTTGTTTGATTAATTATTGCTAATGTATTTACTGTTTGGGTGCTCGGTATCCTGCTGCTTCTGCTTCTTCAACAGTAGAGAACCAAGCTACTGGATTCGTAGTTCTATTATAATATCTACTTCCAGGTACATGATAAATTCCATTACGTGACCCTTTAATTAAGGCGTTACCGCTTGGTGCTTCCGCAGCAGCCGTCTCGACTTCCGCCGGCGCCTGTGCGGCTTGTTGCGCCTCTGCTTCAGCTTGCGCTTTTGCTGCCGCTTCGGCTTGTTCTTTTTGCGCTTTTTCAGCGGCTAGTTTCTGAGCTTCTGCTTCTTTTCGTTGTTTTTCTTTGTGGGCATCTAATTGAGTTTTAACAACGGCTACCCGTTTTGTTAAAGCTTGATTTGGGGAGTTTAAAGCGTCAATTTGTTTGACCGCTTCATTATAGTAAGCTTCATTGGTTGGTTCTTGTTCAGCTTTTTCAACAGCGGCAGTTGCACTGGCGACTAATTGTTCATTTTTTTCTTTTTCAGCGATAGCGGTTTGAACAGTCGTTAATCGTTGTTGAAATCCTTCTTTGCCAACTGGGGCAGCAGCTACTAATTTTTCAGCTGCTTGATAATCGCTTTTACTTTTAGATTTTTCAGCAGTTGTAACTGCTTCATCAACAGGTACTGCTTCTTTGATTTTTTCAAGGCGATCATTGTATTCCTCGTATTCTTGACTTAATGAAGATACTAAGGTTGCGGCTTCATCATAGTTTTTCTGAGAAGGTTGTTTTTCAGCGTAAGCTAAGGCTTTTTCTGTTTTGGCCAATTCTTGCTCAGAATCTGTGATGCTCGCAATAAATTCTTTTGACGGTGTGACTTCGACTGATTTTTCAACTTTGGTATCTTTCTTCTCAGCAACAAAAGTGATTTTTTGCGTTTTTTCATCGGACAGTTTTACTTTGTAAGCAAACGTTTTGTCTTTCGTTTTTACTTCCTTGCCATTGGCCGTTAGTTTGCTGTTGCCGTCGTATTCGCCTTTGATGGTGGCTGAGCCATTGGCATCGGTTTCAACACTCTCTGCATCAAGTGAAAGTGTCGGGGAAGAATCTGTCGTGGCAACCCCACCAATAAATAGAGCGGCACTTGCTAATGCGGCATAGCCATATTGTTTTTTCGGTTGTTTCTTAATTAATGCTTTGATAGTCAGTCCCCCGCTGACAAGTAACCCTAATAGACCCAAAAGTACTAATACTACACTCATTCATTTCTCTCCTTTCGATATAACGTTATTATACAATGTATTGTGAGGAAATGAACATTTTTTTCGTAATAATTAATAAATTTCCTGATAAAAAAATTATTTCCTGAAGCTCAAATTCTTTTGTAAAAATTTTGTTGTGCTAAAATGGAAAGTGAGTTTAACTACGTATGTTATTAGAGAAGGGGAAATCAATGAAAGCAGAAATCATTGCAGTCGGAACAGAATTATTACTGGGACAAGTAGTGAATACCAACGCCACCTTTTTATCAGAAGAGTTAGCTGCGCTAGGCATCGATGTTTACTATCAGACCGTTGTTGGCGATAACGGCGGCCGCTTAGAAACGCTACTAACAGAAGCAGAACAAAGAAGTGATTTAATTGTCCTTTGTGGAGGGCTAGGACCTACAGAAGACGATTTAACCAAGCAAGTTGTCGCACAACATCTCCATAAATCATTAGTAGAAGATCAAGAAGGATTGAACCGCTTGCACCAGTTTTTCCAACAGTCTAAGCGGCCAATGACGGAAAATAATCTACGACAAGTGTTAGCCATTGAAGGTGGACAAGTTCTTCAAAACCCGACAGGATTAGCGGTTGGTTCTTTCGTAACAGAAGGCACAACAAGCTATTTGCTCTTACCAGGGCCGCCCAATGAATTAATTCCGATGTTCCAACAAGCGGCACGACCTTTATTGATTGATGCGTTTCCACAAGAAGAACAATTGATTTCGAGAGTCTTGCGTTTTTATGGCATTGGTGAATCCCAGCTGGTGACCGAGATTCAATCGTTGATTGCGCACCAAACGAATCCAACCATTGCGCCTTATGCTAAGCCTAATGAAGTGACACTTCGTTTAACAGTTAAAACAAAAGACTTAGTAGCTGGCGAAGAATTATTAACAGCGACGGAAGAAAAGGTTTTAGCTAAAGTGGGAGACTATTTTTATGGGTATGGGGATGACAATAGTTTAGCCAAGGTAACAGTGGATTTGTTATTACAAAACGGACAAACCGTCACGGCTGCTGAGAGCCTCACCGCTGGCCTATTCCAAAGTACACTGGGGGAAATTGCGGGCGCTTCGAAGATTTTTAAGGGAGGCTTCGTGACGTATTCGCAAGAAACAAAAGAGAACTTTTTAGGAATTTCTCATGAACTTTTAGAAGAACATGGCACGGTAAGTGAAGCGTGTGCCAAAGAAATGGCAGAGAAAGCGCGTCAGTTAGCTAAATCTAACTATGGTTTATCATTTACTGGGGTCGCTGGTGACCCACTCGAAGGTCAACCGACAGGCACTGTTTGGATTGGGCTGGCGGAAGAAGGCCAACCAACCGTTGCAGAATGTTTCCATTTTAACCGTGACCGAAATTATATTAGACAGAGTGCGGTTATGCGAGGGTTAGATCTTTTGCGGCGCCGAATCATTAATAAAAAATAAATATGCGAATGTTTGTTCGGTTTTTTCTTGCTTTTTTGGTACAAAAGAGATATGATAGACCTACTAACAGGAAATGAAAAATAAGTTTATATAAATTAAAGGAGGATTATCCATTGGCAGATGATCGTAAAGTGGCTTTAGATGCCGCACTGAAAAAAATTGAAAAGAACTTTGGGAAAGGCTCTATTATGAAATTAGGCGAAAAAGCTGATCAAAAAATTTCAACCATCCCTAGTGGTTCTTTAGCGTTAGATGTTGCATTGGGCGTAGGTGGGTATCCACGTGGCCGAATTATTGAAGTATATGGTCCTGAGAGTTCAGGTAAAACAACTGTTTCTTTACACGCAATTGCAGAAGTGCAACGAAATGGTGGAACAGCCGCTTTTATCGATGCTGAGCATGCATTGGATCCTCAATATGCGGAGAAACTAGGCGTTAACATCGATGAATTACTTTTATCTCAACCAGATACGGGCGAGCAAGGCTTAGAGATTGCCGATGCCTTAGTTTCAAGTGGTGCGATTGACATCGTTGTTATCGACTCGGTTGCTGCGTTAGTTCCTCGTGCAGAGATTGATGGTGAGATGGGAGCGAGCCATGTCGGCTTACAAGCTCGACTAATGTCTCAAGCACTACGTAAATTATCAGGCTCAATTAATAAGACAAAAACAATTGCTATTTTCATTAACCAAATTCGTGAAAAAGTTGGCGTGATGTTCGGAAATCCTGAAACAACTCCTGGTGGACGTGCATTGAAATTCTACGCAACGGTTCGTCTAGAAGTCCGTCGTGCAGAACAGTTAAAACAAGGAACAGACATCGTCGGTAACCGCACAAAAATTAAAGTCGTTAAAAACAAAGTGGCGCCACCATTTAAAGTGGCAGAAGTTGATATCATGTATGGCCAAGGTATTTCCCAAGAAGGCGAATTACTAGATATGGCTGTGGAAAAAGACCTTATCAGTAAAAGTGGTGCTTGGTATGGCTACAAAGAAGAACGAATTGGCCAAGGCCGTGAAAATGCCAAACAATACATGGCGGATCATCCTGAAATGATGGCAGAAGTGTCTAAATTGGTCCGTGATGCATACGGCATCGGTGACGGTTCAACCATTACAGAAGAAGCAGAAGGTCAAGAAGAATTACCCTTAGACGAATAAATAACGAGTGAATACGACTCGTTAAGAAGAAGGACAACACTTACTGAACAGGACAGGTGTTGTCTTTTTTTGTTTAGAACTAAATTGTTAAATAGACTGTTGTCCATGTCCGAACCCATCCACATCAAGCAGCTTAGTCAAACAGCAGACTATGCGGCGTTTGTTCTAAAATTTAAACAATTCGTGACGGCGGAAACCTAAAAATGTGACGTTGTCTAATATTTGCTGCCCTTTCCAAAAGAAAGGGCTTTTTTAAGTTGACACCTTTCGCGACAAACATTAGAATAAAATTGTGTGTATGCACAAATATGCAAGTAGGCATATTGATAATTGATTTTAGTTTATCAAAAAACTACAAGATATGAATTAACAAAAAGATAGTATGGAGGTGGAAATATGGTTTTAAATATTCTCCTCGCTATCGTCGGTTTGATTGTCGGTCTTGGTTTAGGATTTGTTATTGCAAAGTCACGTCATGATAAAGCAATAAATGGTGCAAAAATTTCAGCGTCGAGTATTCTCGAGAACGCTCGGAAAGAATCAGAAACACTGAAAAAAGAAGCATTGCTAGAAGCTAAGGAAGAGAACCAGAAGTATCGTTCAGAAATTGAAAGTGAGTTGAAAGAAAGCAGATTAGAACTTAAATCTCAAGAAAATCGTTTAATTCAACGGGAACAAACGTTGGATCGTAAAGATGACTCTCTTGAAAAACGTGAAGGCTCACTGGAAGAAAAAGAAGAGAAACTTGGTGCTAGACAGCAATTAATTGATGAGCGAGAAAAAGAAGTAGAAAACTTAATTAATCAGCAACATCAAGAATTAGAACGAATTGCTTCCCTTTCAAAAGAAGAAGCAAAATCGATTATTATGAAGTCAACAGAAGAAGAGTTGAATCATGAACTAACCTTGATGGTCAAGGAGTCAGAACAACGTGCCAAAGAAGAATCTGATCGCAAAGCGAAGAACTTGCTTTCCCTAGCAATTCAACGTTGCGCCGCCGATTCTGTTTCTGAAACAACTGTTTCCGTGGTCACTTTACCAAATGATGAGATGAAAGGTCGCATTATTGGTCGTGAAGGACGTAATATTCGTACATTGGAAACATTAACAGGGATTGACTTAATCATTGATGATACGCCAGAAGCGGTTGTGTTATCCGGATTTGATCCAATCAGACGAGAAATCGCTCGAATGACCTTGGAAAAATTAATCCAAGATGGTCGGATTCATCCCGCTCGTATCGAAGAAATGGTAGAAAAATCACGTAAAGAAATGGATGAACGGATTCGTGAATACGGAGAACAAGCAGCCTTTGAAGTAGGTGCTCATACGTTACATCCTGATTTAATTAAAATTTTAGGCCGTTTACGTTTCAGAACAAGTTATGGTCAAAATGTCTTGAACCACTCAATCGAAGTAGCAAAACTGGCTGGCGTTTTAGCCGCCGAATTAGGCGAAGATGTTCAATTAGCCAAACGTGCAGGTTTACTACATGATATTGGGAAAGCATTGGATCATGAAATTGAAGGTTCTCACGTTGAGATTGGCGCAGAATTAGCTGCGAAATATAAAGAAAATTCAGTAGTTATTAATGCCATTGCCTCGCATCATGGTGATGTGGAAGCAACCTCAGTTATTTCTGTTTTAGTGGCAGCCGCAGATGCGTTATCTGCAGCCCGTCCAGGTGCACGTAGTGAATCGTTAGAAAACTACATTCGCCGCTTAGAAAACTTAGAAAATATTTCTAATAGTTTTGAAGGCGTTGATTCAAGTTTTGCTGTTCAAGCAGGACGTGAAGTTCGTGTCATGGTGAAACCAGAAGAAATTTCTGATTTAGAATCTGTTCGTTTAGTTCGAGACATTCGGAAGAAAATTGAAGATGACTTGGATTATCCAGGACATATCAAAGTAACGGTTATCCGTGAAACACGTGCCGTTGACTATGCGAAATAAAATAAAAAGCGAATAAGTATCGCGTGTAGTGTCTCAACGAACAATTGCAAGGATTGTTCGTTGAGACACTTTTTTTAATCTTTTAAAACCAAAACTTTCTTTTCAAAGCGAAAACAACTATAATAAACAAGAGATGTTAAAAAGAGAAGAGGAACCTTTTTGCGTATATTATTTATAGGAGATGTTGTCGGTTCTTTAGGAAGAGAAGCCCTAGCAACGTATGTCCCTAAATTAAAGAAGAAATATCGTCCACAAGTGACCATTGCCAATGGTGAAAATGCGGCATCTGGTCGGGGGATTACTGGCAAGATTTATAAGAAATTTTTGCAAGATGGTGTCGATGTTGTTACGATGGGTAACCACACGTGGGACAACAAGGATATCTTTGAATTCATTGATGATGCGAAGAAAATGGTTCGTCCAGCGAACTTTCCAGAAGATGTGCCTGGTCAAGGAATGGTTTTTGTGAAAGTCAATCAATTGGAACTAGCGGTGATTAATTTACAGGCCCGCACATTTATGGTGCCATTGGAAGATCCTTTCAAGAAAGCCGCCGAGCTAGTGGCTATCGCTCGCAAACGGACACCGCTCATTTTTGTGGATTTTCATGGCGAAACGACGAGTGAAAAACAAGCCATGAGCTGGTTTTTAGATGGCCAAGTTTCAGCCGTTGTTGGAACACATACGCATGTTCAAACAAATGATGCTCGGATTTTACCGAAAGGGACAGCCTTCTTAAGTGATGTCGGTATGACCGGTCCTTATGATGGGATTCTAGGAATGAAGCGTGAACCGATTATTGAGAAGTTTATGACAGCATTGCCGAAGCGCTTTGAGGTAGTCGAAACAGGGCGGACGATTTTATCTGCCTGTATTTTAGAGATTGATGACCAAACGGGCCAAGCGAAGATGATTGAGCCGATTCAGATTAGCGAAGATCGCCCGTTTCAAGAATAATAGAAGAAAAGTTAATCTCGGATCATTAAGAGGTTAACTTTTTCTGCTCTTATAGAAAAAGTGCCGGTGAAAGATGAAGGTGAAAAAAATGGAGCCGTTGAATTTAGATGCACAAAGTAATAAAGAATTAGAAAAATTGTTACATTTAATTGGACAAGATGAAGTCATTCAGCGCTACCAAGCGATTGAAGAAAAGGTAAAGAAAAACAAAAAGCTGACAGAATTAGTGGAAGAAATTAAAGCTGCGCAAAAAGATGCGGTTCAATTTGCTCACTATGGCAAACCAACTGCTGAAAAAGAAGCCATTCAACGAGCTGATGCGAAAACAAAAGAGTTTGATGAGCACCCACTCGTTGTAGCCTACCGCGAACAACTGATCGAAGCCAATGACTTAGTCCAACATGTCACGGCGCTCATTCAATACCGCGTGAACGAAGAGCTAGAGAAGGAAGGGAATTAAATGCCACAAAAGACAAAAAATACACCCATGATGGAACAATATTTGTCCATTAAGGCCCAATACAAGGATGCGTTTTTATTTTATCGCTTAGGTGATTTTTATGAATTATTTTATGAAGATGCTATCAATGCAGCGCAAATCTTAGAATTGACGTTAACCAGTCGTAACCGCAATGCGGATGATCCGATTCCTATGTGTGGCGTTCCTTATCATGCCGCGCAAGGCTATATTGATACGTTGATTGAGCAAGGCTATAAAGTAGCGATTTGTGAGCAAGTGGAAGATCCAAAGACTACCAAGGGCATGGTCAAACGAGAAGTGGTCCAGTTGGTAACGCCAGGAACGGTGATGAATAGTAAAGGCTTGGAAGCCAAAGACAATAATTACTTAACCGCTGTGCTAACAGATGGTAATCAGTTCGGTTTTGCCTATGTAGATTTGAGTACAGGCGAATTAAAAACAGCAGTCTTGGCTGATGAAGAGGGCGTTTTAAACGAAGCTTCTGCGTTGCAAACAAAAGAAATGGTCCTAGGTTCAGGGATTCCTGAATCGTTAAAAGAGAACTTAAGTTTACGTTTAAATATTATCTTTTCGACACAAGAAACGGTGGAAGAAAATGCCGAGTTTAGTTTTTTAACCAATGAACTGATTAATCCATTAGAAATTGAAATTACAGGCAAGTTATTATCTTATTTATCCGTTACCCAAAAGCGGAGCTTGTCCCATATGCAGAAAGCTGTGGAATATCAGCCAGATCATTTCTTGAAAATGGATCATTATTCTAAATTCAATTTAGAATTGAGTCAGTCGATTCGAACAGGACAGAAAAAAGGGACTCTTTTGTGGCTATTAGATGAAACGAAAACAGCTATGGGCGGCCGTTTATTAAAACAATGGTTGGATCGTCCGCTGATTCAGGAACGTCAAATTAAGGCGCGTCAAGAAATGGTGCAATCCTTATTAAATGCCTATTTTGAACGCTTAGATTTGCAAGCAGCATTGACGAACGTTTATGATTTAGAGCGATTAGCAGGACGCGTGGCATTCGGCAGTGTGAATGGGCGTGATTTAATTCAATTACGGACTTCTTTAGAACAAGTACCAACGATTCGACAGTTAATTGTCGGGATCAATCAAGGGGAATGGGATGATTTGTTAGTCGACTTAAACCCCGTTGAAGATTTAGTGGCATTGATTGCGACGGCGATTAATGAAGAAGCCCCTTTACAAATTACTGAAGGAAACGTTATTAAGGACGGCTATAACGACCAATTAGATGAATACCGTGATGCCATGCGCAATGGTAAGCAATGGTTAGCGGAGTTAGAAGCGAAAGAACGCCAAGAAACAGGGATTAAAAACTTGAAGATTGGCTACAATCGGGTCTTTGGTTATTTCATTGAAATCACTAAGTCAAATTTAGCGAATTTAGAAGAAGGAAAATACGAGCGTAAGCAAACATTAGCTAATGCGGAGCGCTTTATTACGCCCGAACTAAAAGAACTAGAGCGTTTAATCTTAGAAGCCGAAGAAAAATCAGTTGAACTAGAATATCAATTGTTCTTGGCCGTGAGAGAACAAGTGAAAACGAATATTGATCGATTGCAAACACTGGCTAAAACCATTAGTGCGGTTGATGTTTTACAATCTTTTGCAACAATTAGTGAACGGTATCAATACGTTCGACCAACGTTAAGAAGTAACACGAAAAATTTGGCGATTGTCGAAGGACGACACCCAGTCGTGGAAAAAGTTTTAGGGCACCAAGAATACATTCCAAACAGTATCCGCATGAACCCAGAAACAGATATTCTCTTGATTACTGGACCAAACATGTCAGGGAAAAGTACCTACATGCGTCAATTGGCTTTGACGGTGGTCATGGCGCAAATTGGCTGTTTTGTACCAGCGGAAAGTGCTGAAATGCCAATTTTCGATCAAATTTTTACACGGATTGGGGCCTCTGATGATCTAATTGCAGGGCAAAGTACCTTTATGGTAGAAATGATGGAGGCTAACCAAGCACTGCGGCACGCCACGCCTAACAGCCTAATTTTATTTGATGAATTAGGACGCGGCACGGCAACCTATGATGGAATGGCGCTAGCGCAAGCCATCATTGAATATATCCATCGTGAAGTACAAGCCAAAACGCTATTCTCTACACATTATCATGAACTAACTGTTCTAGATGAAACCTTAACAGGCTTGAAGAATATTCACGTGGGCGCTGTCGAAAAAGATGGCGAAGTGGTCTTTCTTCATAAAATGATGGAAGGACCTGCTGATAAGAGCTATGGGATACATGTTGCTAAAATCGCTGGTTTACCAAGCCCGCTTTTAGAACGAGCAGCCACCATTTTATCCGCTTTAGAAGCGGAAGAAACAACGATTCCAAGTTCAGTTCATCATGAAGAAGTTTCAGAAGTCCATGAAGAAACCGAGCAACTTTCATTATTTAAAGAAGTTTCAACAGAAGAATTAAGTGTCATTGACACATTGAAGAAAATGAATCTATTAGAAATGACACCACTAGATGCGTTAAGCATGCTTCATCAATTGCAAAAACGTATCTAATTAGGAACCGAACCGGTTAGGAGGTCGTGAAATGGGGAAAATTCAAGAACTATCCGAACAACTAGCCAACCAGATTGCTGCTGGTGAAGTTGTTGAACGTCCCGCTTCTGTCGTCAAAGAATTGGTGGAAAATGCACTGGATGCAGGAAGCACCCAAATTGATATTTTTATTGAAGAAGCTGGCTTGAAAACCATTCAAATTATTGATAATGGTGAAGGAATTGCCAAAGAAGATGTACTGAATGCCTTCAAACGCCATGCCACAAGCAAAATTCATACAAGAGATGATTTGTTCCGAATTCGCAGCTTGGGGTTCCGAGGCGAAGCCTTACCAAGTATTGCCTCAGTTTCTGAAATGATTGTCGAAACTGCCACAGCTGAGGAAGAAGAAGGCAGCTATGTGATTCTAAAAGGGGGCAAGGTCGAAGAAAACCGACCAGCAGCCCTCCGTAAAGGCACAAAAATGACCGTTTCTAATTTATTTTATAATACGCCCGCTCGTTTGAAATACGTCAAAACGATCCAAACGGAATTGGCCAATATCGGTGACATTGTCAATCGTCTGGCGTTAAGCCACCCTAAAGTTGCTTTTCGCTTAGTTCATGACGGCCACAAAATGATGAGTACAACAGGCAATGGCGATTTAAAACAAACGATTGCGGGAATTTATGGCATTAGCACCGCAAAGAAAATGTTGAAAATTGAAGGAAAAGACCTTGATTTTACTTTGACAGGGTATGTCTCATTGCCAGAAGTCACACGGGCCAGCCGCAACTATTTATCAACGATTATCAATGGTCGTTATATTAAAAATTTCGCGTTAAATAAAGCAATTGTAGCCGGCTATGGTTCGAAACTAATGGTGGGGCGTTTTCCAATTGCTGTGTTAGAAATTGAAATGGATCCGCTGTTAGTCGATGTCAATGTCCATCCTACTAAGCAAGAAGTTCGTTTAAGTAAAGAAAAAGATTTAATGGCATTAATTGAACAGGCGATTCAAGAAGTGTTGAGCCAAGAACAGTTGATTCCCAATGCGGCAGACAACTTGCGTTTTAAAAAGAAACTACCGCCAGAACCTAAAGCCGAACAAATGGAAATTCCTTTATCGACTGAACAACCTGCGGTAAAACAACGACCGGGCAGCTTAAGCTATAATCCCGCAACAGGTCGCTTCTATGCGGAACATGCGACAGACGAAACACCAGTCTCAAGCGCCCCTGAAACTGTCAACCAGACAGAAAGAGCAGTGGACCCAATGGACGACCCATTTGCGCCGCCAGTGCCAGAATCAACGAGTGTAGCGGAAGAAACGTCAGCTTACGAAACCTCTTCGGCAGCTGTTGATTCCGCAAATCATTGGGAAACAGCTAGTAATGAGCAACAGATAATAGCCAAAGAAACGAAAATAACTGAAGTATCTGATTCAGAACCTTCTCTGCGTTCGTCAGAGGCTGCTGACGAGGTTTTCCAAGAAGAAATGAAACTTCACCCGGAATTCGATGCCAATAGCGCTACGAGCCAAAGAGAACTGAAACAAGCCCTGAACAAGTTGGAAGAAGAACGACCGACAGAACGTTTTCCTGAGCTAGAATACTTCGGTCAAATGCACGGAACTTATTTATTCGCACAAAGCAAAGATGGCCTGTTTATTATCGACCAACACGCTGCTCAAGAACGAATTAAATACGAGTACTTCCGTGAAAAAATTGGCGAAGTCAGTGATGATTTACAAGAACTATTGGTACCAATCGTTATTGATTATCCAAATAGCGATGCCTTGAAAATTAAAGAGCAGAAAGAAACCCTTGCGGAAGTTGGCATCCATTTGGAAGACTTTGGACAAAATAGTTTCATTGTGCGGGCGCACCCAACTTGGTATCCTGCAGGCGAAGAGGAAAGCATTGTTCGCGAGATGATTGACATGTTGCTAACAACTGGCTCGGTCAGCGTGAAAAAATTCCGTGAAGCAACTGCCATTATGATGAGCTGTAAGCGATCCATCAAAGCCAATCATTACCTCAATGAGCAACAAGCACGCGTGCTATTAAAAGATTTAGCCTTGTGCGAAAATCCGTTTAATTGTCCGCATGGACGTCCGGTGCTGATTCATTTTACGAATTCAGATATGGAACGAATGTTTAAACGCATTCAAGACCCCCATTAAAAAGAAACGAGGCGTCATCAATTTATGCAAATTATTTTAGCATCCCAATCTCCTCGCCGTCAGGAGTTATTAAAGCGTGTGGTCCCAACTTTTACGATTGCACCAGCCGATATCGATGAAACTGTTGGTAAAGACGGCTTACCAGCAGAATATGTAGCGCAAATGGCTGCCCAAAAAGCAGCGGCTATAGCAGAGCAATCCCCCGAAGCACTAGTCATTGGCTGCGATACAATTGTGGCATTGGCGGGAGAAATCCTCGGCAAACCGACTTCTCGGGAAGACGGCTATCGCATGTTGCGCCTCCTAAGTGGCAAAACACATGACGTGTATACAAGTGTGACGTTGAAACAAGGGGAAAAAGAGCGCTCCGCGACAGTTCATTCAACCGTGACGTTTTATCCACTGACAGACACGGAAATCCATGCTTACTTAGATACCGCAGAATATGCCGACAAAGCAGGCGCTTATGGTATCCAAGGACAAGGGGCATTACTAATTGAAGCAATCGCTGGCGATTATTACGCCATTATGGGCTTACCAATTGCCAAAGTAGCCCGACTGCTAAAAGAATTCAACTAATAAAAGATAGTCCTTTTCATTCGTCAAAAAGAGAAAGGACTGTCTTTTACTATGCAAACTATTAGGTGCCTGTTTGGCAAACGTGGTATCATTGAACCCAATAAATTGAACAGAAGAAAAGGAGTGGACAGAATGACAAAACCAACAGAAGAAGAATTAAAACAAACCTTGACGGATCTTCAATATGCCGTCACACAAGAAAACGCAACAGAACGCCCTTTTTCAGGAGAATATGATGACTTTTACCAAGACGGAATCTATGTAGACATTGTTAGTGGCGAACCGTTGTTTAGCTCCCTGGACAAATACGATGCTGGTTGCGGCTGGCCATCCTTTACCAAACCAATTGAAAAACGTGGCGTCAAAGAAAAAGCTGATTTTAGTCATGGTATGCACCGAGTAGAAGTTCGCAGTCAAGAAGCGGATTCACATTTAGGGCATGTTTTCACTGATGGCCCACTCCAAGAAGGCGGCTTACGTTATTGCATTAATGCGGCAGCTTTGAGATTTGTGCCAGTGGCAGATTTAGAAAAAGAAGGCTATGGCGAGTACCTTTCTTTATTCAAATAATCCTCATTTTTTAGACAAATACGATAAAATAGTTAGAAGAAAGCGACTTTTGATGAATATCTTGTATGAAATACAGAAAATCTCTTGATTTATTTGGCTAGGACTACTATTATTTTAGAAGGAAAGTATTGTTCAGTTTTAACGAATTGGCTGAAATAGAAAGTGGAGGTTCTAATGTCGAAACATTATTTTGATCCAAGATTGAAAATCTTTTCTTTGAACTCTAATCGTCCCTTAGCAGAAAAAATTGCGGATGCTGTGGGTGTGGAGCTAGGAAAGTGCTCTGTAACACAATTTAGTGATGGCGAAATTCAAGTGAATATTGAAGAAAGTATTCGTGGTGCACATGTTTACGTCATTCAATCAACAAGTAGCCCTGTTAACGATAACTTAATGGAACTATTAATCATGATTGATGCGTTAAAACGTGCGAGTGCTAAAACAATTAACGTGGTTATGCCTTATTATGGGTATGCACGTCAAGACCGTAAAGCACGTGCCCGGGAACCAATCACTGCTAAACTTGTTGCAAACATGATTGAAAAAGCTGGCGCAACAAGAATGTTGACATTGGACTTACATGCGGTCCAAATTCAAGGATTCTTTGATATTCCAGTGGATCATTTGATGGGTGCACCATTAATTGCCGATTACTTCATCGAACACGGCATTCAAGGCGATGACGTCGTTGTTGTTTCCCCTGACCATGGTGGTGTAACGCGTGCGCGTAAATTGGCAGAATTCTTAAAAGCACCAATTGCGATCATTGACAAACGTCGTCCAAAAGCGAACGTAGCAGAAGTAATGAATATCATTGGTCATGTGGAAGGCAAAACATGTGTCTTAATTGATGACATGATTGACACAGCGGGGACAATTTCTCTTGCTGCAAACGCATTGAAAGAAGCTGGAGCAAAAGACGTTTACGCTTCTTGTACACATCCCGTTTTATCAGGACCAGCCTTACAACGTATTGAAGATTCAGCAATTGAACGCTTAGTTGTAACAGACTCTATTTACCTATCTGATGATCGTAAAATTGCTAAAATTGACGAAGTCAGCGTTGGTGAATTAATCGGAGATGCGATTAAACGTATCCACGAAAACAAACCAGTTAGTCCGTTATTTGAAACAAAAAATAAATAATTACAAAAAACCGCCCACATCATTTTTCTGATGTGGGCGGTTTTTTTT
>OLPZ01000119.1_pt1 | contig 62906 bp, 59 predicted proteins | sample 1672711 | NCBI WGS metagenome assembly OLPZ01 (sample SAMEA3136716, study PRJEB25190) | human gut metagenome
GTGTATTATAAATTATTTAATAGCAAATGAATCGCAAGAGGATACGTGAGATTGTTATTACAGAAATAATAGGTAGAGGCTAAAACCCAGCCCATTCCACAATAAAAAAGCATGGAAATTGATGGTAATAGTCCATGGCTAAGACCAAAAAAAAGACCAGAAAAAAATATTTTACATAAGACACTTCGAGAGGTGTTTTTTATAAAAAATAAGTTCATAAAAATGCCACGAGTCAGGAGTTCTTCTATTATAGGTGAAAAGAGTCTAGTATGAAGGGCCATTAAAACAGGTGCTACATTTCGGACTTCATTAATATAATGTTGATTTTCTGGAGTAGGAATGCGTGAGAAAAGTAAATTTAGAATAATAGAAAATAAGAACATGCCAATAGCTAGTAATAGACTTTTAAAGATAGCTTGCTTTTTTTCTTTACTATTTTTTTATAGAAAACTGACAGCACGATAATAATAATTAAAGATAGTATACTATCAAAGATAATCAAGGTTTTTTCGTTATTTTTTATAGCTATTAAGCTCATTCCAGTTAATGCTTCTATGCTGGGTAGGGCTGTCAAAAAAGTGAACAGGAGATAAAGAAGTGTTTTTTTCTTTGTAAATAATTTTGTTTCGATACTATAACAACCCCCTTTTCTATTTTGTCAGAATGATATGTTTACAAATTGAACTACTAATCAAGGAATAAAAAGGAAATGAAAAAATGATGCTTCCTCTATTGTGACTTTTATTATAATTAGATAAAATATAGATGTCAAAAAGATTAAAAAGGTTGAAGCTTTAAAAATATTGGAAAGGAGTATACAAATGAAAAAGATAACTGAACGACCAAACATCAAAATCTTAATTAAAATTTTGATGTTTGCCCTATGTTTTTATGCGGGGATAAAATTCGTTGATTTCATTTTTCCGTTAGTAGGATTTAAGCAATAAGCAAAAGAAATGAACGTGGAGACAAGCACAAAGGACCGTGAACTTCGTTGCTAATAGTAAAGTATTGGTCCTTGGAAACTAAAAAGCTGTTAAAAATGACAATAAAAAATAACCGTCTACTTTGACTGAGTACGGTTATTTTTTGTAACAAAATCGGTCACCGTCTTAAACGGCTCTGCATCAGAGAGGTATGTTGAAGCATATCTCTCTTTTCGTTTTCATTATAGCACAATTCCCTAAAAAAATATATTTGAAACTAATTATTTTTTAGTTTTGCATGGTATAATCTAAGTGTAGAGTAGTTAAGGCGGAGGCAAGCGCAAAGGAACATGCGCTTTGCGACGAGCATCGCAACAAAGTGAGAAGCGTAGGAGCAGAGACTTTCCTCTTTCGGTGAGGTGGTGCGTATGAGCGTACTTCCAAAATTTACGGAAAGGAGAGGCCTTTTGTCAGCATATGAAACAATTCAGACGATCCTAGGGTTTGGTATGTTTACCATTGCTTTGATTGCACTGATTGTGAAATTGCTTAAAAATGACAATAAAAAATAACCGTCAACTTTGACCGAGTACGGTTATTTTTAAATAATTCAAAAAGTCACCGTCTTAAACGGCTCTACATCAGAGAGGTATGTTGAAGCATATCTCTCTTTTCATTTTCATTATAGCACATTTTCCCGAAAAGCACGAATAAATTTAGCGTTAATCCGTGAAATCCTAAAAGCTGTTAAAATGACAAGAAAAAATAACCGTCAACTTTGATCAAGTACGGTTATTTTTAATTAATCCAAAAGGTCACCGTCTCAAACGGCTCTACACTAGAGAGGTGTGTTGACGCATCTCTCTCTTTTCATCTACATTCTAGCATAGATACAATGTAGATGAAAAGAGGTGCCTGCTGCTAAAGGTTCTTGTCCTTCTTTAGCGATTGAGCAGTGCATCAACGCTTAGTTCAGTCATTTCAGAAACTTGCATGTCGGCTCCGATTAAGGGTTGGCTGGCCGACAAGCCGACGGCATAGATGCCCGCGGCTTTCAAGCCGTCAATGCCTGATTGTGCATCTTCAAAGCCAATGGCGTTTTGCGGTAGCACGCCAATACTGTCAGCGGCGGCTAAAAAGATTTCAGGATCAGGTTTGCCTTTGCTTAACGAGTCGGGATCGACAATTGTGGCGAAGTACGCGCGCACGCCTAATTTTTCCAAAATCAGGGGCGCGTTTTTTGAAGCCGAAGCCACGGCACAGGGAATGTGACGTGCTTGGGCTTGCTGTAGCAATGGCACGACACCAGGTAAAACATCTTCTGTCGTTAAATGTTCTAATAATTGAACGTAGTGGTCATTTTTTTGCTGAGCTAAGGCTTCTTTTTCTGCTGGAGTAAACGCATTTTCACGGTGGCCATGGGCTAAAATGCGGTCCAAGGAATCCATCCGACTAATGCCTTTTAATGTTTCGTTGAAGGTTTCGTCAATGGAAATGCCTAGCGAATCGGCCAACGCTTTCCAAGCTTGATAATGAAATTTGGCGGTGTCAGTAATGACACCATCCAAATCAAAAATAAATCCAATCGTCATTGTGGTTCGCTCCTTTATTGATAATGTACTTCTTTTGGTCGTTCGGCGGTTAACGGAATCAACGCGCCCTGAACCAATAATTGTGTGTCTTTATCTGCTGTAATCGTGACACTGGTTTGTGTTAATGAAAATTGATACGTCACGCCTTGATGAATAAACTGGAACGCCAGCGCTTGCCAATGTTCAGGTAAGTTTGGACAAATTGATAACTCGTTCTGGCGCGTGTCAACGCCTGCATACGTCGCTAAAGTAACGTGAATCGTCGCAGCCATGACCCCTGTATGAATCCCTTCAGCGGTCGTGCCACCTTGAATGTCACGATAATCGGAATACAACGCTTCTTGATAAAGTTGCCAAGATAGCTCATGGAATTGCGCCATTTCTGCCAATTGGGCATGAACAATTCGTGACAAAGTCGAACCATGAGACGTCCGTTTTAGATAATATAAAAGATTTTTTTCCAAATAATCCGCAGGCAATTGATACCCTAAATCTTCTAAAATTTGATCCACCCGAGTTTTGTCTAAGTTGTAGAACAACATTAATGTGTCGGCTTGTTTCGCCACTTTGTAATCATCGGGAGATTCTCCTTCGGCTTTTAAAATTCGATCCATACGGTAAATATTGCCGTATTTCTCTTTCATCGCCGCCCAGTCAATCTCTTTTAAGCCGAAATACCCTTCATATTGCGCAATAATACCGTCAGAATTAACTTCAATTTCCAGTGAATTTTGAATTTGCTGCATGCGGGCTAGATCAGCCGAAGAGGTCTGCGTTTTGGCAAAAAGTTGTGCCTGTTCTTCCTCAGAGAAAAGTGCCAAAATGTTGGTTAATTCTTCGAATAGCCAAACCACCATCAAATTCGTATAGGCGTTGTTTTTCAAGCCACTTTCCGCTTGGTCTGGATAGCCCTCGTGAAACTCATCAGGTCCCATCACTTTATCAATAAAGAACCGTCCTGTTGCGTCATCTAACGTCGCAGCGCTGTTCCAAAATTGAGCGATTTCTAACAACATTTCGCCGCCATATTGTTTCATAAATTCATGATCCTGTGTACTATGCCAATACAACCAAGCATTGTAAGCAATCGCCAAGGAAACATGCCGTTGCAAAATACTATGATCTTCGCCCCAATGTCCATTCAACGGATTTAAGTGAAGTTTTTGCGTGGTTTCACGCCCATCACGTCCTGATTGCCACGGATACATTGCGCCACGATACTGGCTGGCCGCCGCATTTTCCTTCGCCTTCTCTAATCGGTGGTAGCGATACAGCAACAATTGTTTCGCTGTGTCAGGATAATGTTGAATATAAAAAGGTAAAATAAAAATTTCATCCCAGAAAATATGTCCACGATACGCTTCACCGTGCAAGCCTCGGGCGGTAATCGAGACGTCCAATGCTTGCGCTTGGTTACTAAAAGGCGAAGCCGAAGCCAGCAAGTGATAACTGTGAATCCGTAAAAGTTTTTGAGACATCAAATCGCCTGTCACAGTAATGTTGGCTTGTTGCCAAAGAGTTTGCCAAGCGCGGGCGCTTTCCTGAGCGGCGGCCGCAAAAGAGTCCTTCGGCGTAAACGGTACCTGCCAACTTTGTTCGGCGTGGCTGGCTTGCACAAAGACTTGTTTTTCTAGCGTATAGCGCGTTCCTTGGTGCGCCATCACGGTCACCACTTGAGCGATTTTTTCCGCTTCTTCTTGAATCATAATGGCCTCTTTTTCAAAAAAATCACCGGTTATCAAGGCCGTTTCTCGGACGCTTAAGTTGGATTGATTGGTACAAACCTCAATCACGGTTTTGTTTTCCTGCGCGCTTAATGCTGTCACCTGAAAATGTTTGGCTGTTAAGTTACGATACCGCGCCACGTTATAGTTGTAGACACTGCCATCAGTGACGGTTTTCAAAGTAATTGGGGCTGAAAAGTTTAACGGCTCAAACGTATATTGCAGATGATAGTCATTCGGCTGTGCCATATTGGCGATTTTTTTCGTCGATAATTTAATTTGCTGATTGTCCGCATCTTTCAAAATCATTTCTGCGACAAACAATCCCGTTTTCAAGTTCAATTGACGGTGTAATTGTTGTAGCGTGTCTGGAGAAATCGTTAACCAGTCAGTGGCATCGCCAATTTTTAAAGCGATGTGTTGGTTGTCAGGAGCATTGACGAAATCTTCATTTTCCACTACTTGACCCGCAACTTCCGAAGCCGCTGTATTATAAAGCCCCGCAATGTAGGTCGCTGGATAATGATCATCAGAAATCGTCATCTCAGGTGTTGTGCCGCGCAAGCCTAAAAAGCCATTGCCGACAGTTAACAGGGACTCCACCGCATATTCATTTTTCCCAGGCACGTAGCCATAATAGTCCAAATGCCAAGCCAGATACTGCCGTTTTTCTTCAAATGCTGCCAGCAGATTCGGTGCCGCCGCTTGTTCGGCTGCCGTTAAAAGTGGCGTGTTCAACTGTTCCGCGAATGCTTGAATCACCGCTTGCGGAACCAGCGCCAACGTTTCCTCTGGCGAAAAGAAGTCCGCTGGGAAATCAGCCACAATCCCCCCCAGAATCGGCGCAGCCTCTGCCACAATCAATTGGCACAGTTCAGGAACCGTTTCTTCGATAGTCAAAGCTTCAAAAGGGAATGTTTTTTGATGAAGCGGTTCCAATTTATGGTTAAAAAAAGTCGTCGTTAGTTGGTTCGTTGCGAATGTTAATTCTAAAATGGTCATGTTTGGCGCCTCCTTGTGAACTTGTATAGACATGTTTCGTTTGACTACAGTATAGTATGAACGAATCAGAATTACAAGGATTTTCCCTAGATTCTTGGGAAAACTTTTCCAGAAGGGGGCAGCAACCGACTGCGCTGGGTCCGAAAAAAAGGCGGTCAAGTAGTGGTTTGGCTGGGGGAGTTTGTGGCGTAAGCAAGGCAGAAAGTGCGGGGGATTTTTCTGACCAGCTCTAGGTTTTTCGGAGGGAATATGCTATGCTTTTAGAAAAGAAATTGTTGGTAGAGGAGGATCGGCATGAACAAGTTTCATGACATATTTTTAGAATTAGAACAACAAATTGTCCAAGGCGACTATCAGCCAGGCGATTTATTACCTAGTGAAAATCAATTAGTGGAAACTTACAATGTTTCCCGTGAAACAATTCGGAAAGCCTTGAATTTACTAATTAACGCTGGCTACATTCAGAAAAAACAAGGCAAAGGCTCGATTGTCTTAAACTTTAAAAAATTTAATTTTCCTATTTCAGGGGTGACCAGTTACAAGGAGTTACAACAAACGCAACATATTGAAAGTCATACCCATGTGGTTTCCTTAGAAGAAATTCCTGTAGAGCGCAACTTGGCTCAGTTGACTGGTTGGAGGGAAGGGGCCCCTGTGTGGCGCTTAGTTCGGCAACGGGAGATTGAAGGGGAAGTCGATATTTTAGATATTGATTACTTGATTAAAGAAATTGTCCCGGAACTGCCGAAGCACCGTGCCGAAGATTCGATTTTCGATTATCTGGAAAACGACCTTGGCTTGGCAATTAGTTATGCCCAGAAAGAGATTACCGTGGAACCGCTCACAGAGATGGACAAGCAGCTGATTGGTGAAGTCGATGGCAATCATGTCGTCGTGGTCCGCAGTATCATGAACTTAGAAGATACCCGCTGTTTTGGTTATACGGAATCCCGTCACCGCTTAAACAAATTTAAGTTTGTAGAATTTGCGCGTCGTCGTAAGTTGTAAGTTTTGGCGATTAGCAAACACCAAAATGGCTGTCATTAAATGAATTTTGCCGTTTTTTTCGCCGCAACTGCTGATAAATGTATAAGATTTTAGGAGAAAACGTCACAAAGTAGAGGTTCGCCTCTAACATTTTGCCGTTTTCTCCTTATTTATTAAAGAATTTCCCCAAGAAATGAATTAAATAACAGACATGGATGCCAAAAAAATATTGTAAAAATGGCTTAAAAGTCGGCTGAAGCATTGATTTTAAGAGGGATTTCGGTTTTTGAACAGAGTGTTAAATATTTAAAATCACAGAGAAATGAAATTCTTGTATAATAAGGCTATAGCTTCAGAAGCGCCGAAGAAACAACTAGCGGCTTCTGGCAATTCATACAGTAAAAGGAGACGTACATATGAAAAAGAAAGTTTTAGCAAGTTTATTGGTTGGTAGTGCTGTGGTGGGCGCTAGTTTAGCACCCTTGTCGGCACAGGCGGTAACGACAGGAAATACGCCAGTGACGGTGGGGTTTGAAGGGGGAAGTTTGCCGGATGGGAATGGAGATCCGAATACAGTAAGACCTGATCCAGATGCTACAAATAGCAATTTCGATTTACTATTTATTCCTAGAGAATTTGATTTTGGGAAATTATCGCTTTCGGATGATTTAACTAAACCAATTCCTAATAAAGCGGATGAAGGACGTAATGGGAAGATGGAATCTGTTGGTGTCGGCGATATACGAGGAACCAAAGAAGGCTGGCATGTGACTACTCAATCCACGGGTATGAAGCTTGGCGAGGAGAATTTGGAAGGCAGTATCACAACTGGTAAAAATGTTTTATATCCATTAATCTATGATGAGGAAACTAAAACGTATGTTTTTCAAAATCCTGTTCTTGCGGACCCAGTTACCAAACCTGAAATGGATGAAACACCATTTTCATTTTCAATTCCTTTAGGCGGAGATGCAGTGCTCCTTGCGAATGCCACAGCAGGAAGAGGGCAAGGATTATGGCAATTTTCAATGTTTGTTACCTCATTAAATATCACTACCCCCGCCTACAATATAAAAGCAGGGAACTACACAGGTAACGTCACCTGGAATCTCGTCGCAGGGCCATCAATCTAAGCATAAACAAAAAAGTCATCCCGATAGGATGTCTTTTTGCTTATTTCTCTGTGAAGGTGCTGTCTGTTTTGACTGCTTCAGCAGGTGGTGTTTGCGCTGCTAATAAGTCGCGAATTTCTTTTAAGTAATCTTCGCTAGTTGGTGCCACTCACCGCTTAAACAAATTTAAGTTTGTGGAATTCGCCTGCCGCCGCAAGTTGTAAGTCTTGGCGACTAGCAAATGCAAAAGTGGCTGTCATTAAATGAAATTTTACGTTTTTTTTTTGCCGCAACCGCGAATAAATGTATAAGATTTTAGGAGAAAACGTCATAATGTTAGAGTGTAACCTCTACTTTGTGACGTTTTCTCGTTGTTTATTAAATACTTTCAACACAAAATGTATTAAATAACATCGATAACTATTGAAAAGTACTAAAAAAGCGGCTTGAAACTAAGGGTAAATGCTGCTTTTAAAGGAAATGTCGTTTTTTGATAAGGACTGTTAAATATTTAAAATCACAGGGAAGTCGGAATCTTGTATAATAAGGCTATAGCTTCAGAAGCGTCGAAGAAATGATCAGCGCGCTCTGGAAATTCATAATAGTTAAAGGAGACGTACATATGAAAAAGAAAGTTTTAGCAAGTTTATTGGTTGGTAGCGCCGTGGTAGGCGCAAGTTTAGCACCCTTGTCAGTACAGGCGGTAACAACAGGGAATACGCCAGTGACAGTGGGTTTTGAAGGGGGAACGTTACCAGATGGAGATGGTTTTGATAACACAAAGGATCCAGATCCTAATACATCAAACGGGAACTTTGATTTACTTTTTATCCCTGAAGCAATTTCATTTGATAAAACTTCTGTATCAGGTGATTTATCATCTATCAAGTCTAATTCGTATGTCAATTATGCAGTTGGTGACATTCGAGGGACGAAAGAAGGATGGCATGTAACCGCGACACTTCCTGAAATGAAAAATGGTGAGGATAAGTTATCTGGTATATATTCTTTTAAACAGACAGGATATGTATTATCTTATAATGAAGATACAAACAGGTTTGATGCTACAGATGGTTTAAATGATTTTACTAATAGTCCTGTTGCACCTGTACTTTCAGCTACAAGTATTACCATTGGAGAAGATGCTTCATTAATGGCTAACGCTTCTAGTGGAAAAGGACAAGGAATGTGGAATTCTTTTATGACTGGACATACATTAACCATCACGACCCCTTATCAACAAATCAAAGCCGGTAACTATACAGGGGAAATCACCTGGAATCTCGTGGCAGGACCATCTCTCTAAGACCAAACAAAAAAGTCATCCCCTCAGGATGACTTTTTGCTTATTTCTCTGTGAAGGTGCTGTCTGTTTTGACAGTTTCAGCAGGCGGTGTTTGCGCCGCTAATAAGTCGCGAATTTCTTTTAAGTAATCTTCGCTCGTTGGTACCACTTCTTCTTCTGCCGCTTCTTCTTTTTTGCCACGGTTTTTCATTTTGTTGGCCGCTTTGACAATCAAGAAGAGGACGAAGGCCGTAATTAAAAATGTAATAAGTGCACTAATCACGCTACCAATATTGAATTCAACGCCTTCGACTTTATAAACAAGGGCACCCAATGCATCGTCGGCACTCTTTTTCCCAGTCGTCAAGACAAAAATCAGACTAATTAACGGGGTAATCAAGCCTTCTACTACTTGTGTCACAATCGCTGTAAACGCACTACCAATGACAACACCAACGGCTAGGTCTAAGACACTTCCGCGCATGATAAACTCTTTAAATTCTTTAATCATTCCTGTTTCCCTCCTCACTTTAAAAACAGTATACCGAATCTTCTTGAAAATTTGAACTGAAAAACTCTTATCATTCAGAAAGCACCTGAAGCTGTGTTATAATGGAGCTATTGGAAAAAACATTAAAAAATGCTTTAGAATTTACGCGATACATATATTTCACAGCATTCTTTAGGTAAGATGAAGCAAATGAAGGAGCGATGCGGCAATGTCTGTTCAATTAGTTAAAGGCGTGAATTTACACGTCATTCCTACAGAAAAATATAAAACGGTGCGTCTTTTAGTCCGCTTTAATACACGATTAAATCATGAAACCATTACAAAAAGAACGCTGTTGTCCAGTTTGATGGAAACCAACAGCTTGAATTACCCAAATCAAGTCAAGTTAAGTGAGCGTTTGGCGGAGCTTTACGGCGCCAGCTTTGGGATTGGCGTTTCCAAAAAAGGCAATCAACATTGGTTTAATATTTCTATGAACATTGTCAATGATCATTATTTACAGGATAGTCAGGTTCTCGCAGAAGCGGTGGACTTTTTGAAGGAAATTATTTTTGCCCCCAATATTCAAGCGGGCCAATTTGAGGCAGAAACCTTCCAACGGGAGAAAGAGAACTTGAAAGCGTACTTGGAAAGTATTGTGGAGGATAAGCAAACCTATGCTTCTTTGGCGCTTCAAAGTGTCTATTTTAATCAATCGGAGGATCAAAAAATTCCTAGTTTCGGAACCGTTGCGGCGTTAGCTGAGGAAACAGCGGCATCATTAGCAGCGTATTATCAGAAAATGCTGGCGGAAGATCAAGTGGATATTTTTGTTTTAGGTGATGTTAATGAGGCGGAGCTAGTGCCGTTATTCAAGCAATTACCGTTTACGCCTCGTGAAGAAGGCAAAGCCGCGATTTTCTACAATCAACCGATTCGCAACGTGATTGAAGAGCGGACCGAGCGTGAGGTGCTAGCCCAATCGAAATTAAACTTGGCTTACAACACAGATATTTATTATGGCGATAGCTATTATTTTGCGTTGCAAGTGTTTAATGGGATTTTTGGCGGTTTCCCGCATTCCAAATTATTTATGAATGTCCGTGAGAAAGAGCATTTAGCGTATTATGCTTCTAGTAGTATCGACACCTTCCGTGGCTTCATGACGGTTCAAACAGGGATCGATGGCAAAAATCGGAATCAGGTCTTGCGTTTGATTTCGACAGAATTGGAAAATATTCGCTTAGGTAAGATTAGCGAATTAGAAATTGAACAAACGAAAGCAATGCTAAAAAATCAGTATATCTTAGCGTTAGATAATGCAGGCGCGTGGCTGGAAAAAGAATACTTGAACGAATTAATGCCGCAGACGATGCTGACGGCGGAGGAATGGATTGAGCGGATCAATGCCGTGACTATTCCAGAAATCCAAGAAGTAGCCAAACGCTTGGAACTTCAAGCGATCTTCTTTTTGGAAGGAGAAACGGAAAATGATTAAAAAAGACTATGCACAAATTAAAGAAACATTGTATACAGAAACACTGGCGAATGGGTTAAAAGTTTACCTATTGCCGAAAAATGATTTCCAAAAAACATATGGCTTGTTTACGACCGATTATGGTTCCATCGACAATACGTTCGTGCCAATTGGTCAAGAGGAAATGATTGAAGTACCTGACGGAATCGCCCACTTTTTAGAACATAAAATGTTTGAAAAAGAAGATGGCGATGTCTTCCAAAAATTTGGGCAACAAGGGGCTTCAGCGAATGCCTTTACCAGTTTTACGAAGACGAGTTATTTGTTTTCAACGACGGATCAAGTGACACAAAATCTAGAAACGTTGCTTGATTTTGTGCAATCGCCGTATTTCACGAAGGAAACGGTCGAAAAAGAAAAAGGCATCATCGGACAAGAAATTCAAATGTATTTAGATGATCCTAACTGGCGCTTGTTCTTTGGGATTTTAGGCAACCTTTATCCGAAACATCCATTGCATATTGATATTGCCGGCACAGTGGCAAGTATTGCGGAGATTACCGCAGAAGATTTGTATACATGCTACAATACGTTTTATCATCCAAGTAATATGACCTTATTCGTGGTAGGGAAAATGGACCCCGAAGCGTTAATGGCCTTCATTCGTGAAAACCAAGCGGCGAAAGAGTTTCCTGCCGCCCAACCTATTCGTCGGCATTTTCCTGAAGAAACAGCTGCTGACATTGTCAAAGAGAGCGCCATTGAAATGGCAGTCACACGGGCAAAAGTGCTTGTTGGTTTGAAAGGTTTAGATGAAGTGCCAACAACGGGTCGTGACTTAATGAAATATCAAGTCACCGTGAACTTGTTGTTACAATTATTGTTTGGTAATACCTCTCAAAACTATTTAGCTCTTTATGATGAAGGCTTGTTAGATGATAGTTTTAGTTATGACTTTAATTTAGATCGCAGTTTCCATTTTGCGGATATTGGCGGCGATAGTGAGCAACCAGAAGTCTTAGCAGAACGAATTGAAGCTATTTTATTATCTGCCACAACAAGTCCAGAATTAACGGAAGAAAATTTGTCCTTATTGAAGAAAAAAATGATTGGTAAATATTTCCAATCCTTAAACTCTTTAGAGTATATCGCCAACCAATTTTCACAATCATTGTTTGGGGAAACCACGCTGTTTGATAAGATTGAAGTCATTGAAAGCATTCAATTAGCCGACGTCCGCCAAGTAGCAGAGACCTTGATTCGTGAAGAAGGATTGAGCCGTTTCTACATGTATCCTAAAGGAGAAACCGAGCAATAAACCAACTGTTTAAGAAAAAGAAAAATCTTTGAAATCTTTCAATTTTGTTATCCTCAGTTGGCTTCTTTTGTGGTATTCTTAAAGGACGGGAATGTTTTCCTTGGCAATTGAAAAAGACTGATGAGACAATCGATAAATTAACAAAATAGACTGGAGAAGATGGACGAGTGGCCAGCGTAAATATTGGAGAAACACTAAAAGAAGCAAGATTGCAGAAGAACATCACAATTGATGAACTGCAACAAATGACAAAAATTCAAAAAAGATATTTAGAAATTATTGAACAAAACGATTTTGAGTCCTTACCAGGCACCTTTTATGTGCGGGCGTTTATCCGCCAATATGCAAGTGCGGTCGGCTTAGATGGCAATCAATTGGTAGATATCTATGATGGCAAAGAACCAGCAATTGTCGAAGAACCCAAGCCAGTGTATGAAGAGCTTGAAGGATCACGTAAGCAATTGCATGACGAAGAAAAGCAATCCAGTTGGTTACTGCGGAACTTACCAGCCATTGCCTTTTCGTTAATTGGTTTAGCCATTGCGGTCGTAGTGCTGTATATTATGTGGCAAGATCAAAAAGCCGAACCGATTATTCAAACACCGGCAACTAGTGCCAGTGTGGAAAAACCCAAAGAATCAAGTCAAGCCCCAGGAAGTAGCACACAAAGTAGTACACCGCCGTCTTCTTCAAGCGAACCAGAGAAGAAAACAGCTGTGGCTGTGGTGAGCGATGCTAACAATCAAGTGACTGCAACGGTTAAAGATGCGAATAGTCCAATCAACATTACCTTTAAAGGGACTGAAGGCTCTTGCTGGATTGGCGTGATGGTCGATGGCAACTATACGTACCAACACACCCTGCAAGCAGGAGAGACCCAAACAACAGCTTTACCTGCGAATGCCGCCAACGCGACACTGATTTTAGGCGCCTCAAATAACGTCGCCATCCAAGTCGATGGCGCCGATTTAACACTGGAAAAAACGCCAGTTTTAATTCGTAAGGATGTTACATTAGGGATTACGTATCGTTAGAAATGGTGTAAGAAGAATCTGGATAAACTGTCAAACGGCAATTATTCCAGATTCTTTTCTTTTTTTCGTGACACTGCCAGCAAGATAACGTAAAATAGAACAGGAGAAGGAAGGGGCAATTGAAGTGAATTTACCAAATAAATTAACAGTTTTAAGAATATTTATGATTCCGATTTTTATTATTATTGTGTCGGTGCCGATGGACTGGGGAACGATTAGTTTTGGCGACACAACGTTAGCCGTTACCCAATTAGTGGGCGCGATTATTTTTGCAGTTGCTAGTTTTACAGACTGGTTGGATGGCAAAATTGCCCGTGCACAAGGCTTGGTGACGAACTTCGGGAAATTTGCGGACCCATTAGCGGACAAAATGCTAGTGATGACCGCCTTTATCGTCTTAGTTGGTCAAGGCAAAGTACCCGCTTGGATTGTAGCAATTATTGTTTGTCGTGAATTGGCAGTAACTGGTTTACGGTTGTTATTAGTCGAACATGGCGAAGTAATGGCAGCAGCTTGGCCAGGAAAAGTAAAAACAGCTACCCAAATGGTTGCAATTATTTTACTGTTCATTAACAACATTCCATTTTCAGCACTTCATCTACCACTAGATCAAATCATGCTATATGCCTGCTTGATTTTCACCATTTACTCTGGTGTTGATTATTTTGCTAAGAATAAAGATGTTTTTAAAGGTTCGATGTAAAGAGAGAATCAAAACGCTTGGCTTGTGCCAAGCGTTTTTTTAGTATTCATGATTGAATCGGCAAATAGATTTTTAAGTAGAGGAACAGATGAATCGATAAAACAAATCGGCAGTTTCTGTATGCTATTTTTCATTTTGGTTATATCTACATACAAATAATTAGTTTGTTGTTGACGAAGTAAACTAAATAGATTACTATTTAGTTCGTTAGATTATATATAAACTAAATAAATTTTTTGGAGGAAATTATGAAAAAAACAGATATTTTAAATAAACTATTAAAAATTGCTCAACAACCTTACTTAATCTTTGCTTCTAGCATAGAGGAGAAACCAGATAACACTTTTGAAACGTTAAAATTGCTTGCTTCTGAAGAAAATGTAACAGCTGGAAGAATCGCTGAATATTTAGATATAAAACCTTCTAGTGTGACACAAATCATAAAAAAATTAGAGTCTGTTAAAGCAGTTAAACGAGTCAAAAATGAATCAGATGCTCGGGTCACATTCGTTGTATTGACCGATAAGGGACGAGAAAGTTTAAGTACTCAAGGAAATATTTCTAATGGATTTAATGAAGAAATGTTTAAGGGCTTTTCAGAGGAGGAACTAGAGTCTTTAAATAATTATTTAGAACGTATAGAAAAGAATATTTCTAGTGAAGAATTTTTAGATAAAATTGAAACAATTTTTGGCGACGATAAAAATTGGGAACATTTTAGAAAAATATCAGCTAGATATGGTAGAGCTAGAGAACAGATGATGGGACATGATGGCTTTGGTAGATTTGGTGAATTCAATGGTGAATACGGTGGCTTTGAAGGATGGAAGAGAGGTCGGAGAAGATAATGGCAGTAGGTGGAGACGGCAAAAATAGTCATGATTCTATCCGAGCAGATAAAACAAAATTTTCGTTTAAAGAATTTTTAGGCTTAATCAAGATGACAGAGCCTAACTATTTACTGCTTGGCATCGGGATGATATTTCTTGTGATTTCTTCTAGTGTCCAAGTGTACGTTCCAAAACTTGCTTCAAGTTTAGTCAATAATTTTCAAAAGGGAGTAGATTATAGTTTATTAGGTAAAGTTGTTGGGTTATTTATATTTTCAGCACTCGTTTCTGCATTAGGAGGGACAATTTTAGGTATTTTTGGTGAAAATGTCATCCAAAATATGCGTAAACGCTTATGGAATAAATTAACTATTCTAAAAGTTTCTTATTTTGACTCTGTTAAAGCGGGTGAAATATCCAGTCGGGTCGTAAATGATACTAATCAAGTTAAGCAATTGTTAGCCGTTACTTTTCCTCAAACAGTTGCCAGTGTGATTACAGTTATTGGTACGGTATATATGATGATTAAAATGGATTGGCATATGTCGCTTGCTATGGTAATTGCTGTTCCTGTTGTAATCCTTTGTATGATTCCAGTAATGGCATTTGGTTCAAAAGTTAGTCACATTCGCCAAGATGCTATGAGTCAATTTAACGGACTTGCTACTGAAACGTTGAGTGAAATTCGTTTAGTCAAAACTTCTAATGCTGAATCTCAGGCGCAGGTTCGTGCTGCAAATGAAGTGGATCGGTTATTTAATGTAGGGAAAAAAGAAGCAATATTTGATGCATCTATGCAACCAATTATGATGATGGTCTTTATGAGCATGGTATTTGGGCTATTGGCATATGGGATGCATCGAATTGCCATTGGTGTGATGACAATCGGAACATTGATGAGTTTCTTAATGTATCTATTTAATCTTATTGGTGCCATGCCAATCATTGCGACGTTATTTTCTGAAGTAGCTAAAGCAGCAGGATCAACACGACGAGTGCAAGAATTGTTATCTAGAGAACCTGAAGACTTTGAAAGTGGACAAGATATTGATTTATCGGAAAAGACTTTATCAGTTAAAAATGTAAAATTTTCTTATGAAGATGCACCAGAGGAACCTATCTTAACAGACATTTCTTTTACTGCTCAGCCAAACCAAGTAATTGCTTTTGCTGGCCCATCAGGTGGTGGGAAATCGACGATTTTTAGTTTAATTGAAAGGTTTTATGAACCTACAGAAGGACAAATTAAATTTGGAGATATTGACATAAAAGATATCAAATTATCAGATTATCGTCGTCAAATCGGCTTTGTATCACAGGATTCTGCGATTATGGCAGGGACAATCAGAGATAATCTAACGTATGGCTTAGCAGAAAACTTCTCAGATGAACAACTATGGGATGTCTTGGAACTAGCATATGCGCGAAAATTTGTAGAAGAAATGCCAGATAAATTGAATACGGAAGTCGGTGAACGTGGCGTTAAAATTTCTGGAGGGCAAAGACAGCGTATTGCAATTGCTCGTGCATTCTTGCGGAATCCCAAGATTCTAATGTTAGATGAAGCTACTGCTAGCCTAGATTCAGAATCTGAGATGAAGGTTCAAGAGGCATTGTCCAATTTAATGAAGGGCCGAACAACATTGGTTATTGCCCATAGATTGTCGACAATTGTTGATGCGGATAGCATTTACTTTGTTGAAAAAGGGAAAGTAACTGGTTCAGGAAAACATGATGAGCTAGTAAGTAAACATAAAACTTACGCTAAATATGTGTCCGAACAATTTAAAGTAACGGAATGAACGAAATAAGCAAACTTAAAATGAAGCTAAGACAACACATGCATTTAACTAATTGTCTTAAGATTTAGAAAGAACTTGGACATAACCCCCAAGTTCTTTTTTCTAACTTATTTTTACCCACAAGATAAAAAGCGTGGGACAAAAATCACTTTGGATTTTTGCTCTACGCTCAAAAACTAATAAACGGCGGGAACAGAAGCAACTCCTTCGGAAATAAGCCGAAATTCTCCAAAAATTAAAGAACAATTTTCGGAAATTCCTTCTTATTTCTCGGAGTTAAACACTTCTGTCCCGACCTCTTTAAATACCTCCATGATAGTTCACTTGCTTCATAAAATGTAGAGTCACGGTATAAAGCCAATTTGCGAGGACCGATATTACAAAAATAAGCACCATTCAGATCTTTACGACAAATAATGCGGATCGGTCTTAGTCGTGCTAATGTTATCACGGATTTTTTTCAAGGAATCGGCATTTTGATCAAAATTGTGATACATCGTATTTGTATATAAAATATCCATTACCGTTAAGTAACTAATCCGTGAAGCCAAGGATTCCGCACGAAACAAGCCTTCTTCGGTGACGACAATAATTGCTTCGTCGGACAAGCCTGCCAATTCTGAACCGCTGTTACCGGTTAACGTAATCATTTTTGCGTTGGTTTTTTTAACTTGTCGTGCTAGGTTGATTGATTCTTTGGTTTTGCCTGAATGGGAAAAAATAAACACGCAATCTTCACTGGTTAATTTTGTGACAAAACTTAACTGCATGTGGTAATCAAAAATGTAGTTACACCGATAGTTGGTCCGAATGAATTTATGGAAACTATCAAAAGCCACAATCGAGGACCCGCCTTGCCCAAAAAAATGAAGCGTTTTGGCAGAGTACATCAAAGCCAACACGTTATCTAACAGCTCCTTTGTTAAGAACTGTGTGGCGTTACTGAGGGAATAAATATTGGCTTGTAAGACTTTTTTAGCAATGGTAATACTATCATCATCTGGTGAAATATCATCGGCGCCATTCACGCTATTGACGTTTTGAAAAGTCGGCTGATAATTAGAATTCCTGGCGATATCAATTTTAAATTCTTGGAACCCAGAATAGCCAATCTTTTTTACAAATTGATACACGGAAGATTGGGAGACGCCAATTTCGTTGGCCAGACTTTCTAACGTCATTTGTGTCAATAATGATTCAGAATGAACAAAGTAATCGGAAATTTTCTTTTCTGTGAGGCTCAAATTCGGTTTTTTGATCCGAATCCGTTGATCCAAATAGTGGTTTTTCATTAACACGTTCCTCCAATCTTATTTTTTAAAAATAAAATGAATGCCTTTTCATTGTTGGTATAGACTGATTATAGTGGAAAAAGAGGACAAATACAATTTCTCTTTTTCTCCACAAAAAAGAAATTCTTTAAAAAAAGCCCAAAAAAAATAAATAATCTTTTTTCTGAAAAATGAAGGGGTCTTGAAAAGACTTCTCTCAACTAAAGAAAGTAGCCAGTAAAAAGAACGTGATACCAAGAGATTTACTTGTGTTTTTTGTATGAAAGCTCCTTAAAAATAAAAACGTTTTACCTTTTGAGTAGGCAAGATTTTTGCTAAAAAATAAAAAATATTTTTTAATTAGTGTAATCGTTTACATTATTTTTTTTATCCTTTATGATTGAAGTATCAAAAGAGGCAGGTGAAAGAAAAATGGACATTGGCTTTATTGGACTTGGGAAAATGGGTTTGAACATGGCGTTAAATGTTCACGAACAAGGCTGGCCCGTTATTGGCTTTGATGTAACAAAGGAAGCAAGAGCGACTGCTAGAGAACAGGGTCTTTCCGTTGTAGATTCGTTGTCAGAATTATTGAAAGCGCTTAATAAAAGGAAGGTGATTTTTTTAAGTACCCCCGCTGGTCAGATTACCAATCAATTAGTGGCAGAATTGGTAGAGCAATTAGCACCAGAGGATATCATTGTGGATAGTGGCAATTCAAATTTTCATGATAGTGTTGCGAATGCTCAGCTTGCTAAGGAAAAAGGAATTTATTTTATTGATTGTGGTACTTCTGGTGGCATCAAAGGAGCGCGGGAAGGAGCGTGTTTAATGGTTGGCGGTGCGCCTGAAGCTGTCAAGGTGTTAACCCCATTTTTTGAAGATTTAGCTTGTGAACAAGGGTATCTTTATGCTGGAAAATCAGGAGCTGGTCACTATTTGAAAATGGTGCACAACGGGATTGAGTACGTCATGATGCAAGCCATGGGCGAAGGATTCAATTTATTAGAAGCTGCTGAATATGATTTTGCGTTGGAGAAAGTAGCCGATGTGTGGAATCACGGCTCGATTATTGAAGCTCGCTTGATGGGCTTAGCGAAAGAGGTTTTTGCGGAAAATCCTACGTTAGCCAATCTAGAAGGGAAAGTTGCAGCAAATGGCGAAGCCAAATGGATGATTGAAGAAGCATTACGTTTGGAGATGCCCGTCCCAACTACGGCGTTGTCCTTATTTACTCGAAATGAAAGTATGCTAGCAAATCATTTTTCAAACAAAGTGGTCGCTTCTTTGAGACAAGGATTTGGCGGGCATGAAGTCGTAAAAAGTCAGTAAAGGAGTTTAGTCATGTTAAAAAAACAAAAAATTGCCATAGTGAATTCCAGTAGTTTTGGTCAAATTTTTCCTGAACACTTGACGCGCTTAGAAAAGATAGGCACCGTGAAGCATTTTACAGTCGACAGTGAAATTGGTGGCAAAGAGTTAGCGGAACGTTTACAAGGATATACGATTATTATTGCTAGCGTGACGCCATTTTTCACGAAAGAATTTTTTGAACATAAAGATGAATTATTGCTGATTTCTCGCCATGGTATTGGGTATAACAACATCGATTTAGACGCTGCAAAACAGCACGACACAATTGTTTCCATCATCCCAGCTTTAGTAGAACGAGATGCCGTGGCGGAAAACAATGTCACAAATTTACTAGCTGTTTTACGGCAAACCGTGGCTGCAGACGCCAGCGTTAAAGCAGATCAATGGGAAAAACGAGCGAATTTTGTCGGTCGGACGTTATTTAACAAAACTGTGGGTGTCATTGGTGTTGGGAACACAGGAAGTTGTGTCGTGGAGACGTTACGAAACGGATTTCGCTGTGACGTGTTAGCGTATGATCCCTATAAATCCGCCACTTATCTGCAAAGTTATGGAGCCAAAAAAGTAGACTTAGATACGTTGCTAGCTTCAGCAGACATCATTTGTTTATGTGCCAACTTAACTGAAGAAAGTTATCACATGATTGGCTCGGCGGAAATTGCCAAGATGAAAGACGGCGTCTATCTTTCCAATAGCGCACGAGGCGCCTTGATTGATGAAGAAGCCATGATTGCCGGCTTACAATCGGGCAAAATTGCTGGGCTTGGGACAGATGTTTTAGAAGAGGAACCAGGTCGGAAAAATCATCCTTATCTTGCGTTTGAAAATGTAGTAATGACGCCGCACACCTCCGCTTATACCATGGAATGCCTGCAAGCGATGGGAGAAAAATGCGTGCAAGATGTGGAAGACGTGGTGCAAGGTATTTTACCTCAACGGACAGTGCAAGAAGTCAGTCGTTACGTTAGTTAAGAAGGAGGAGGAGCATGTTAACTGATTTAAAAGTGAAAGTTGGACCGCAATTTTATCGTTACAACGAAGGCGCCTTAGCTTCGGTGCCGTCACTTTTCAAGGAATATCACGCCCAACGAATTTTGGTGGTGCATGGCACCGTATCCTTTGAAAAAGCTCAGCCATTTTTGCCCTTCTTGGCAGATTCAGAGTATCAATTCTTCTATCACATTTACACAGGAGAATGTAGTTATTTTGGCGCCGAACAAATTTCACAGCAAATAAAGGAACACCAGATTGACTTTCTTCTGGGAGTCGGCGGCGGTAAGTTAGCCGATTTAGTGGGCTACAGCGCCCATTTAAACAATCTGAATTTTGGCTTGGTCCCCACTTTGGCTAGTAACTGTGCGCCGTGGACACCGTTAGCTGTGATGTATCAAGAAAATGGCGCGGCCGAAGGCAAAACGGAACATTTCTTTCGCCAAGCTGCGTTTTTAATCACTGATCCTAAGTTGCTTCTGGATGCACCCCGTGATTATTTTGTCGCTGGTTTAGCTGATACGTTAGCGAAATGGTATGAATCAGAGACCATTTTACGCCAAGCCCATTTGCAAGGGGAACCCTTTTTACAATTAGCGGGAGCGACCGCCAAGCTTTCGCAAGAAGCGATTATGCGGGACTCAAAAGCAGCCTTAGCAGCGATGGACGAGGGCAAACTCACGCCTGAATTTGTCCATCTTTCAGAAATTGTTTTCGCTGTTTCTGGATTAGTCGGCGGCTTCGGCGACAAATACGCCCGCAATGCAGCAGCACACGCCATGCATGATGCTATGAGTAAATTTTTACCAAAAAGTCATGACTATTTACATGGCGAAAAAGTAGCTTACGGCATCTTCTATCAATTAGCATTGGAAAAAAGGTGGGCCATCATAGACGCATTAATCCCCTTTTATCAAGAGCTAAACTTGCCCATGTCGTTACGACAAATGGGCCTTTACCCAGAAGAAGAAGCAGTACTCGAGGCAATGGTTCAATTTATTGATTCAAAAGAAAAGGTTCATTTAATTCCTATTGAGATTTCGGAAGAACGTTTACGTCAAGGGATTGAAGAGCTAGAAAAGTATATCCAAAACCAAGGATAAGAAGGAGGAACTATGGAAACGTTAAGTGTTTTACAAAGTTTGATAATGGCGCTTTGGGTGGCAGCAATTATGTCCAGATGGCTTGGAGGAGGAGCAACGTTAACGTTGCGTTTCTCGCCCTTAATGACAGGGTTAGTAGCAGGTTTAGTGATGGGCGATGTCCCGAAAGCGATGATTGTCACCGCAGCATTACAAATGATTTACATGGGTGTTTTTTCACCAGGTGGCTCTATGCCAGCAGAACCATCAATTGCGGCAGCGATTGCTGTGCCAGTTGCGTTGCTAGGGAATTTGAAGCCGGAAGCGGCTATTGCCGTAGCGGTTCCTGTCGGTCTTTTAGGAAGTTATTTATATCAATTCCGTTTCTTTATTAACACGTTTTTAGGGAAGTATACCGATCGTGCGGTGGCTGAACTAAATTCTAAAAAAATTGCCCGCTCAATTATCTGGTATCCAACGATTGCCTCATTTATTTTATTCGTTCCATTAGTCTTTTTTGCTCTTTATTTAGGGGCACCAGTCATTGCCGATATTATTAAAGCATTAGAAGGAACCGTTGTGATTCACGTGTTAGAAGTAGTCGGTGGTGGTTTAGCCGCAATTGGGATTGCGACAACGGTCTATGTCATTGGTCGAAAAGATTTCTTGGTTTTCTTTTTCCTTGCATACTTCATGAGTATCGTCTTTAAGTCATTGGAAATTACCATGGTAACGTATGCCATCTTTGGCGTAATTATTGCGTTAATTTTTGTGCAAGTCCAAAAAGGCAAACCTGTAGCAGAAAGTGCTGGTTCCGCCAGTGCCACCACTGATTTTGATGATGATGACGATTACGATGACGGGTTTTAAAAGAAAAAGGAGGAACTGAAATGACGGAAACAACAGAAAAAGTCGTGCCGAAAACAACGAATTTAGCACCAGAAGAAATTACCAATAAAGATGTTACAAAAGCCTATCTCCGTTGGCATTTTGCCAATGAAATTCCCCATTCCTTTGAACGTTACTTGGCGCCTTCGTTATTGTACGCAATGATGCCGCTTTTAAAGAAATTATATAAAGACGATGAACAATTAAAAGCCGCTTATATGCGTCAACTGCTGTTTTTCAATACGCAATTAAGTTGGGGCGGCGGGGTCATTACTGGGTTGATGGCTTCTATGGAACAAGAGCGGGCCAAAGAAGAACATGAAGGCCGCGAAATCATGATGCAAGATGATTTAATGTATAACACCAAAGCTGGATTGATGGGCGCGTTAGCTGGGATTGGTGATGCGATTGACTCAGGTACGGTTCAATATATTTTTATTGCGATTGCGGTGCCGTGGGCGCAACAAGGTAGCGCATTAGGTGCGATTTTCCCCTTTGTCGCGTTTGCCCTTTATCAAGTACTGTTAGGCGTGTTTTTTGCGAGACAATCCTTTAAAATGGGGCGGAATGCCACAGGCTTAATGCAAAGTGCGGGGATTCAAAAAGCCATTGAAATGTTATCTGTTTTAGGGTTGTTCATGATGGGGATTTTAGCTGGTAATTATGTCAAAGTTTCTTCAACTCTTCAATTTAAACTTTCTGGCCGTGAGTTTGTGGTCCAAGATATCCTTGATCAGATTGTCCCAGGACTCTTACCGCTAGCTGTTGTAATGGGCGTGTATTGGTTCTATACGAAAAAAGGCTTGAAAGTTACGCAAGCATTATTGTGGTTAACAGGTATTTTAATTGTCTTAGCAACAGTCGGTATTTTATAAAAAGAAAAGGACGTGAATCAGATGGGCGTAGTAAATTTAGCAAGAGTAGATGAACGATTAATTCATGGACAAGTGATGGTGACCTTGTCCCAAAAAAGTGGCGTTAATTCCATTTTCGTTGTCGATGAAGTGGTGGCAAAGGATAAATTTATGCGTGATTTATACAAAAGTGCAGGCAGTCGGACAGGACAAAAAACCATTGTCATTACGCCGGAAAAAGCCAAATTTTATTGGGATGAATACCAATTCAAAGAGTACAACTGTATTTTAATCGCTAAAACCGTCTCTGTAATTTATGACTTAGTAAAACACGGAGTCCCTATGAAGGAGTTAAACATCGGCGGTATTGCACAGAAGAATCCAGAAAAAGATTTATTAGTAACCAAATCTGTTTATTTAAACAAAGAAGATGCCGAAAAATTAAAAGAACTACATGAGGTGTATGGCGTAGAAGATATTTATTTCCAAGCAACGCCTTCTGCACCAAAAACTAGTTTAAAAGAGGTTTTAGGCAAATTTAATTTATAAAAAAGGCCAGTCGCTTGAGTCATTGCATGACTGTTTGAAGTAATGACTCAAGCCACTGAATTGAAGGAGGAACTTTTATGTTAGGGATTGTGATTGCTACACACGGTGCACTAAGTGACGGTGCGAAAGACGCAGCTACCGTGATTATGGGCACAACCGAAAATATCGAAACTGTTAATCTAAATAGTGGAGACGATGTCCAAGCACTAGGCGGACAAATTAAAACAGCGATTGAGAACGTCCAACAAGGGGATGGCGTGTTGGTCATGGTTGACTTATTAAGTGCGAGTCCTTACAATCAGGCAGTTTTGGTGATTAACGAACTCGAACCAGCACTACAAAAGAAAATCTTTGTGGTGAGTGGTACCAACCTACCAATGGTCTTAGAAGCGATAAATCATCAATTATTGGGCACACCGATTGCTGAAGCGGCGCAAGCGATTGTTGCGCAAGGCAAAGAAAGTGTGCAAGCATGGGATATTTCTATGACTTCCTTTGAGGATGAAGAGGATGAGGACGATGATTTTTAAGAATGTAGTAAAGGGTGAAAGCAATGAAATGGGGATTTAGATGGTACGGAGCGGCAGGCGATGCCATTCCGTTAAAACATATTCGACAGATTCCAGGAATTACTGGTGTTGTCGGTACCTTGTTAAATAAACTACCAGGTGATGTTTGGACAGTAGCCGAAATTCAGGCACTTAAACAATCGGTGGAACAAGAAGGATTAGCACTTTTAGGAATTGAAAGTGTCGCTATTCATGATGCCATTAAAGCGGGGACGGATCAACGAGACCACTATATTGATAATTATCGCCAGACGTTGCGTAACTTGGGGAAATGCGGAATTTCCTTAGTGTGCTACAGTTTCAAACCTATTTTTGGTTGGGCTAAAACGGACTTGGCGTATGAGAATGAAGATGGTAGCTTATCGTTGTTATTTGATCAAGCTGTGGTAGAGAACATGCAGCCAGAAGACATGTATCAATTAATTCATAGTCAGTCAAAAGGATTCCGGTTACCAGGTTGGGAAGAGGAGCGTTTGCAACAATTTCAAGAATTGAAAGCCATGTATGCCGGCGTAACGGAAGAAGATTTGGTCGAAAATTTGCGCTACTTTTTAGAACGTGTGATTCCTGTCTGTGAAGAAGAAAATATCAAAATGGGGATTCACCCTGATGATCCACCTTGGGAAATTTTTGGTTTGCCAAGAATCACTAAAAATTTAGCGGATTTAAAACGGATCCTTTCCTTGGTGGACTCACCAGCAAATGGGATTACATTTTGTACAGGTTCCCTCGGTGCGGACCCGACGAATGATTTGCCTACTATGATTCGTGAAATAGGTCACAGAATTAATTTTGTTCATTTCCGCAATGTGAAGTATTTAGGTGAGCATCGTTTTGAAGAAACGGCGCATCCGAGTGTCGCTGGTTCGTTAGATATGGCGGAATTAATGCAAGCACTGGTAGACGTAGGGTATGAAGGCGTTATTCGTCCTGATCATGGGCGGGCAATTTGGGATGAAAAAGCGATGCCTGGTTATGGTTTATATGATCGAGCAATGGGGTTGACCTATATTCAAGGACTGTACGAAGCAACCAAAGCCAAACAAAATAGGAAGTGACAGAATGGAAACAAAAGTTGAAAAAAATCAACTGTATCAACAATTAGCGACATGTAAACTTTTACCACTATACACTGCAACAGATTTACGCTATTTGCCACAAGTAGAATCAGTCTTAGTAGAAAACGAATTACCGTTTATTGAAGTCACTTTTCGGAGTCAGCTGGCCTTGCCTGCCATCAAACAACTTGCTGCTTCAGGGAATTTAATAGTGGGCGCAGGAACTGTTCGAACCTTGAAAGAAGCCCAAGAGGCAGTAGCGAACGGTGCACAGTTCATTGTTTCCCCAGCGATTGTTCCAGAAGTCATTGATTTTTGTCTGGCAAATGAGGTGCCTATTTTTCCAGGAACAGCTACGCCTGGGGAGATTCAGCGAGCGCTGGCGTATGGCTTACGAGTGGTTAAATTTTTCCCAGCCGATATTTACGGCGGGTTAAAAGCCATTAAAAGTTTAAGTGGCCCGTTTTATGATGTTCAATTTTTACCAACTGGCGGGATTAATGAAACAAACTTTATAGAGTATGTGGAAGCAAAAGAAGTATTAGCAGTGGGCGGCTCCTTTATTTTATCGGAAAAGATGCTTCAAGAAGATGAAGCTTCGGCACGCCAGCATGTTCAATCTTTACTCACGAAAATCAAAGAACGACAAGCAAAATAAAAAGATGGGCTAAGTTTTGTTACTTAGTCCTCTTTTTTTTCTGTCCAAATACTACTGACATTATTTTAGTTTTCATTTTGTAAAAATAGTATAGGAGAAAAGCAATCAGTTATGTATAATTAGTGAAAGAAGGTTGCGTGAAGTAAAAATAAAAAGGAGAGCAAAGGATGTTAAAAAATGTAGAAGTGTTCTGGCAAAACTTTTTAGATAAACATGAATTAGATATGTTGATGCCCGATGTGTGGATGTTTGGTGATGGCTCTTCTGAGATGGGTAATCGTTTGGGTCAATTGGTTGTTTCTGGTCGTAAGACAGCGACATGTTCTTCTTTAGATATTTATAAGATGGAAGAAGAACAACTCCCTAAAGCTGGTCAATACGACATAATTTTAGATGGTCAGTCTCAACCGCTGGCTATTATTCGAACAACTAAAGTTGAAATTATGCCCATGAATAAGGTCTCAGAATCTTTTGCACAAGCGGAAGGTGAAGGAGATTTGACGCTGGATTATTGGTATGAAGAGCATGCGCGGTTCTTTAAAGAAGAACTGGCCCCCTATCAGCTACAATTTTATCCCGACATGCTGTTAGTTTGCCAAAGTTTTGAAGTGGTGGATCTTTATACAGAAAAAGAATAGACAGAGAAGCGGTGACTGACACTATTGAAACGAGCAGTCGCCGCTTTTTTTTACTGATTTTTTGAAAAAGTTGCGTATGTTTATATAGACAGGGTGATAGAAAAGAGATGTGTATTTTAAGTGTCGAGGAAAAGATGGTACAATAACTTAAGGAATACTAACAAGGAGTGAATGTTATGAAAGAAGAATTTTCATATGAAATTTTAGAAGAAGTCGCTGTGTTATCTGAGAATGCTCGTGGCTGGCGTAAAGAATTGAATTTAATTAGTTGGAATGGTCGTCCACCAAAATTTGATTTGCGTGAGTGGGCCCCTGATCACGAAAAAATGGGTAAAGGCATCACCTTAACTAACGAAGAATTTGCTGAATTAAGCAAAACAATTAAATCCATGTAAAAGGAGCACCCTGTCAATGAAAAGTATGACTGGATTTGGAAAAAAGACCATTCAAAATGAAAATTATCAATTGGATATCGAAGTCAAAAGTGTCAACCAGCGGTTTTTAGATATTCAATTGCGTATGCCAAAGGAACTGAATGCCTATGAACTGGTGATTCGGCAAGTAATCAAACGCACGTTAAAACGTGGACGTGTGGAAGTCTATGTAAATCTCCAAAAAATCGGCAACAATCAAAAAGAAGTACGCGTGCAGTGGGACTTAATTGATCAATTATTAACTTCGGTAGATCAACATTTAAAGGAAAACTATCCGGAAGCAACGTTTGATGCAGGGATCACGGTCAACCATTTATTAAAGCAAAATGATTTTGTCGAAATAGTGGAAGCAGAAATCGTTGATCAGACATTTGAACCATTTCTTGTTCAAGCATTTGAAGCAGCCATCGTTAGTCTTGACCAAAGCCGTGTGCAAGAAGGAACGCAAATTAAACAAGTCCTGCTTGACTACGTAGCAGTGTTGACCCAATCAATTCAAGAGCTGCAAGCGTTTGTGGGTGTTTTTGAACAAGAATACCGTCAGCGTTTTGAAGCGAAATTAAACGAATGGTTAGGGAGCCAAGTGGATGAAACACGCTTATTAACAGAAATGGCCATTTTATTGGAAAAAGGCGATATTCATGAAGAATTGGATCGTTTGGATATCCATATTGATAAGTTGCATCAGTTGCTTGATGAAACAGAACCAGTGGGCCGAGAACTAGACTTCTTAATTCAAGAAATGAACCGTGAAGTCAATACGATTGGTTCGAAATCAAGTCCAATTGAAATAAAAAATAGTGTCGTTCAAATGAAAACAACCTTAGAAAAGATTCGTGAACAAATTCAAAATGTCGAATAGAGAAAATGGTTTCGTGTTTTTCCAGAAAACGCTATGCTATAATATAGAAGTAACGAATAAATGACAGAGGTGAAAGCAATGACTAAATTTTATGATGTAACCTTTCAAGAATTAAGTGGTCGTTCTGTGGTAAAAACAGAAGTCGCTTCAGACAGAGAACCATTTGACGTCTGGCAAGATGCTTGTGCAAGCTATTCTGAAACAGAATTAAATATCCAAATTAACGAAGACACGTTTGTTACTTTGAATCGTCACTTTGTTGTGCGCATTGACGTGAAAGAAGTTGACGGCCCTGTCGACAAACAAGTTCGTCGTCGCGATGAATTGATGAACGTGGTCAATACGCTTTCTAATATGGGCTTATAAAAAATACCACCAAGCATTTCACGCTTGGTGGTATTTTTTTAAAATTAGAATAAAAGAAACAAGCCAACGGCGCATAGGAAAGAAAGGACTGCGGCACTTAAAAAGATTGTCCGCATGGCTGCAGTTTTACTGCTTTCTTTGCCGTGTTTTTTTTGACGTTCTAAACGTTTTTGAAGCTGACGGGTAATTACTGAGAAGATTAGCCCGAAAAGGACTAAAACACTTGTGGCAATCGATTTGGGAATAAAATGATTCGGTTCTGCAACGGTGGTATCCCCAGAATGTTCGTTTGATTCTTCCGCAGCTTCAGCTGTTGTTTGTTTTGGCTTAACTTCTTGGTAAGCCACTTTAGGCGCTTGAACAGTACTATTTAACAATGTCAAAGGCGTGTCGACTTGCACCTGCCCTGCTACTAATTTAAAAGTAGGCTGATTGCCTTTGGGAACGACACCGTATAAATCGTTAGCCAAAGTGACTTTTTTGTGATCAATGGTTTGTGGTCCTTTGTCTAAAAGTTTTTTGCGTTCGTATGTCGTATAGGCATAGTCCAGCAAAGCATTCCCAGCCACATGCCGTTCGTATTCACCATCTTGGTTTTGCCAATTACCAACGCCTAAAATGACTTCAATTAAACGGAAATCTCCTTGTTTGACAGTCGCAATATAGTTAAAACCGCCTGTTGGACTAGAGCCTGTTTTTAAACCATCCACGCCTTGGTAGCCATACTTAGCGCCTGGTAAAGAATAATTGTACGCTTCAAAAGTTTCCTCGTAAGGCGTGCCGACCATTGTTTTCACCACTGGTTTATTGGTGATTTCTAAAATTTCTGGATAATTTTTCAGAAAATGATAGGTTAGTGAAGCTAAATCCCTAGCTGTAGAGACGTTATCGCCATTTGGGTCAATTCCTTGCATTTGATACAGGCCGTTAAAGGCACTTGCTTGCGCCCCACTGCAGTTGTAATAGGTAGTATTTGTCATCCCTAATTCAGCCGCTTTTTGGTTCATTAAATGAACAAAGTCAGTAGGCTGGTTCCCTGAAATTAAATTTGCCAACATGAGAGTCGCCACATTAGAAGAGGGGACAGCAATCATTTTTAACAGTTCACGGACTGGATAAGCAACACCTAACGTAATTTTGTTATTACTAATGGCGTATATTTTAGAAATATCGACATCTTTTTGCGTAGCAGTCACAGTCGTATCCATTGTAAATTTTCCTTGCTCCATTGCTTCAAAGGCCAAGTACATGGTCATCACTTTGGCAATACTGGCAGGATTCCACGCTAAATCTGGTTGCTGCGACCAGAGAATTTCTCCAGAATCAGCATCAACAACGATGGCTGCTTTGGGAATGCCATCCGCTTTCAGGGTCGTCCCCATTTTTTTAGCAATTGCGGTAATATCTTCTTCTGCGTGAGTCACAGTAGGTTGGGCAAAAAAGGCCCCACAACTGACAACTAAGCCTAGCAGAAACAATGTAAATGGTTTAATTCGTGCGATGTTTCTCAGTCCTTTCTTATTCACGTTTTTTCATCCTAAAGGAGTCATCACTTCATTTTACTTAAAAAATGGCTGCCTGTATAGGAATTCTAGGTAATTTGTTTAAAAAAAGAACAAGTTATGAAAGCCAAATTAAAGAAGAAATGTTATTTTTTCAGTGAATCTCCAAGAAAGTCTTGAAAATTGCAGAAAAAAAGTGCAAAATAGAACTAATACTGTGAAATTATGTTTTGAAAGGAAGTCGTTATGTCAGAGCGCGGGTTATTAATCGTATTGTCAGGTCCTTCAGGAGTGGGGAAAGGGACTGTAAGAAAGGCTATTTTCGACAGTGAAGAAAATGATTTTCAATATTCAATCTCAATGACCACTCGGAAACAGCGAGAAGGCGAAGTGGATGGAGTAGATTACTATTTCCGTTCAAGAGAAGAATTTGAAGCGATGATTGAAGCTGGAGAAATGTTGGAATATGCGGAATATGTTGGTAACTATTATGGGACACCATTAACGTATGTTAACCAGACGCTAGATGAAGGCAAAGACGTCTTTTTAGAAATCGAAGTCCAAGGGGCTAAACAAGTCAAAGACAAAGTGCCTGATGGCGTATTTATCTTTTTGACACCTCCCGATTTAGCGGAATTAAAATCAAGAATTATTGGCCGCGGAACAGACGAAATGTCTGTGATTGAAGAACGAATGGCTGTGGCCAGAGAAGAAATCGAAATGATGGCGCTGTATGATTATGCGGTAGTGAATGATGAAGTTCCTTTAGCCGTGCAACGAATTAAAGACATTATCGCGAGTGAGCACTTCCGTGTTGACCGTGTAATTGGAAAATATATTAAAATGTTAGAGGAGATGTAGCCTTATGATGTTAAAACCGTCAATTGACTCATTGTTAAAAGAAGTCCCTTCAAAATATTCTTTGGTTATTTTAGCAAGCAAACGTGCGCATGAATTAGATGAAGGCGTTCAACCAACCGTTGAATCCTTTGATTCTGTAAAAAGTGTGGGTCGTGCGTTAGAAGAAATCGAAGCAGGAACAGTGATCAGTGATCCAAATCCTGAAGAAAAACGCGAACGTCTACGCATTGAACGTGAAGAACGCAAACGCCAACGTGAACAAGAACAAAAAGAATTAGAAAATCGTTTACGTGACGAAAAAAATTAATTGAATGATTGTCAACGAATGGAGAAAGCCGTCTGTCTATTTCAGAGGCTTTCTCTTCGTTTATTCTGAAAGGTGCCAACGAGACACACAAGACAAATCAGTCAATCTTTAGTACAATAGGCAAAGAGAATTTACATAAAAAGGAGGACGCACCATGCAAAAAGTAGCCAAAGTTATTGTGGATGTACCAACGATGCAAACCGATCAACCATTCACTTATTTAGTTCCTGAAAATTTAAATGAGCAATTGGCTGTCGGCATGCGTGTAGAAGTGCCTTTTGGTAACGGTAATCGGCATGTTCAAGGGTTTGTTCTAGCCATTGAACCAATGGCTGCAACGGTTCTTGACGAAACCAATGTTCAGTTGAAAGAACTAGTGGCGGTGTTGGATTTGAAACCTGTTTTAAATACAGAAATGTTGGCTTTAGCTGATTATATGAAGGAAAAAACGTTTGCTTTTAAAATCACTTGTTTGCAAACCATGTTGCCTAGCGTAATGCGTGCCGATTACCAAAAATATATTTATTTAACGGATGAGCTTTCTGAAGAATTACAAGATCAGTTATTTTATGGTTTAGAGGAAATTTCGTGGGACCAAGCGCAAGAACGTGGGCTTTTGCCTCAACTAATGGCGTTGCGTAAACAGCAAAAAGTCGATATTCGCTACGAAGTTACGACGAGAAATAAAGTCAAAATGGTCCGCTTCATTCAAGCCGCTAAGGAATTTGAACAACTAGAGGAAATTCGTTTGGGGTTACGCAAGGGAGCTAAGAAGAAAGAGCAACTTCTTTACTATTTACAACGCTTGGGCACTGAAAAAGTCACCGCTGTGAAGGAAATGAAAGAATTAGGTTTCAGTACCGCACTTTTAAATGAAGCCGCCAAAAATGGCTGGTTAACGTTCATTGAAAAAGAAGCGTATCGTGATCCGTTTGCTAATCAGACGTTTGAAAAAACGACTGCGTTATCTTTGAATGCAGAACAACAGGTGGCTGTGGAAACAATTTTACAATCGGTCCAAGAACAGCAAAGCCAAACCTACTTATTGGAAGGTATTACAGGAAGTGGGAAAACAGAAGTTTATCTACAGGTCATTGCAGAAGTTCTTAACCAAGGCAAAACAGCCATTATGCTTGTCCCTGAAATTTCTTTAACTCCGCAAATGGTGCAACGCTTTAAAAGTCGCTTTGGCGAACATGTTGCTGTAATGCACAGTGGCTTATCGCAAGGTGAAAAATACGATGAGTGGCGGAAGATTGAACGAGGAGAAGCGGAAGTGGTGGTTGGCGCGCGTTCTGCCATTTTTGCGCCAATCGAAAACATCGGTGTGATCATTATTGATGAAGAACACGAGGCAAGTTATAAACAAGAAGAAACCCCCCGCTACCACGCGAGAGATTTAGCGATTTGGCGTTCGGAGTACCATCATTGCCCTGTTGTTTTAGGTAGTGCCACGCCGTCCTTGGAATCACGCGCTCGCGCACAAAAAAATGTTTATCAGCGGTTACGATTAACACAGCGTGCCAATCAAGCGGCAACCTTGCCTACGATTGATGTAGTGGATATGCGGCAAGAAGTAGAAAATGGCAATGTATCTTCTTTTTCCATGTCGTTGCAAGAAAAACTTCAAGAACGCTTAGAGAAAAACGAACAAAGTGTTCTCCTACTTAATCGCCGTGGCTATTCGTCATTTGTGATGTGTCGCGATTGTGGCTATGTGTTGCCGTGTCCGAATTGTGATATTTCCTTAACTTTGCATATGGATAGCAAAACAATGAAATGTCATTATTGTGGACATGAAGAACGGATTCCTTATCGCTGTCCTAACTGTGGCCAAGATAAAATTCGCTACTACGGAACAGGCACACAAAAAGTAGAAGAAGAATTACAAACGTTGTTACCAGACAGTCGTATTCTCCGAATGGATGTTGATACGACCCGACGCAAAGGTGCGCATGAAAAGATTTTGCGAACATTTGGTGAAGGACAAGCGGATATCTTATTAGGCACACAAATGATTGCCAAAGGACTGGACTTTCCAAATGTGACGTTAGTCGGTGTCTTAAATGCTGATACCGCCTTGAATTTACCCGATTTTCGTTCCAGTGAACGGACCTTCCAATTATTGACACAGGTCAGTGGCCGAGCTGGTCGTGCTGAAAAACCGGGAGAAGTCATCATTCAATCTTTTAACCCCGAGCATTATGCGATACAATTGGCAAAAGCCCAAGATTATGAAGATTTTTATACAAAAGAAATGTATATTCGTCATCGTGGGGATTATCCGCCGTACTATTTTACGGTCCAAATTACGGCTAGCCATCCTGAAGAAAATGAAGCAGCGAAACAAATGTTTCAAATCGCGAGGAAATTAAAACAAGGCTTATCGCCGCAAGCTATTTTGTTGGGACCAACGCCTAACGCAATTATGCGTGTCAATAATCGATACTTTTATCAAGTGATTATCAAGTATAAACAAGAACCAATGCTTCAACCATTATTGAAAGAAATTTTAACCGATACACAACGAGCAACGGCTCGTGGTTTAAAGCTTTCCATTGATGCAGAACCCATGAATTTTATTTAAAAAATACAGCTTTGAAAGGAGCACTTATGCGCTATCCAGTTGTGATTCACCCGAACGAACACTTAAAAATGAAGGCTCAACCTGTGACGATTATTACCGATGAAATTGTGCAGTTACTAGAGGATATGTATGAAACAATGCTGGCCCATGATGGGATTGGCTTAGCAGCCCCGCAAATTGGTAAAAATTTGCAAATGGCAGTGATTGAAATCGATGAAGAATCTGGTCATTTTGAACTAATTAATCCAGTGATTATTGAAAAAAAGGGAACCAGTATTGATGTGGAAGGCTGTTTAAGTATTCCAGAAACATATGGAACCGTTGAACGAGCAGATGAAGTGACTGTCCGTTATTTTGACCGTGAAGGTGAAGAAATGGAAGTTACGGCTTACGGCTATTTAGCTCGAGCTTTTCAACACGAAATTGATCATTTGAATGGCGAGTTATTTATCGACAAAATGATTGAGAAAATTGCACCAGAAGATTTAGAAGCGTATATGGAGGAACATTTTGATGACTAAAATTGTATTTATGGGCACACCAGCCTTTTCTGTTCCGATTTTAGAAAGTTTAATCGAGGCAGGCTATGACGTTCAAGCGGTTGTCACGCAACCAGATCGACCAGTTGGCCGAAAAAAAGTGATTACTCCAACGCCTGTCAAAGAAGCAGCTTTAAAACATAACTTATTAGTCTTACAACCAGAGAAAATTTCAGGTTCTCCTGAAATGGAAAAAGTGATTGACTTAGCACCAGATTTAATTGTGACAGCAGCCTTTGGACAATTTTTACCAGAGAAAATTTTAAAAGCGCCTAAACTAGGTGCGATTAATGTCCATGCCTCACTTTTACCAAAATATCGTGGCGGCGCACCTGTACATTACTCGATTATTGAAGGAGAAAAAGAAACAGGCGTCACGATTATGGAAATGGTGAAAAAAATGGATGCTGGCGCGATTTTATCGCAACGTGCAATTCCGATTACGAAACAAGACGATGTAGGCACCATGTTTGAAAAATTAAGCATTCTAGGAAAAGAACTTTTATTAGAGACGTTACCTATGCTAATTGCTGGCGAAATCACGCCTATTCCACAAGTGGAAGAAGAGGCTACTTTTTCACCAAATATTACTCGAGAACAAGAACGAATTGACTGGCAAAAAACCGCTGAGGCAATTGATAACCAAGTGCGTGGTATGCGTCCTTGGCCAACAGCGTTCACAACCTACCAAGGGACCAACTGGAAAATTTGGGCAGTGACACCACTGACTGAAACAACAACCAGCGCCCCAGGAACGATTATCCAACGTAGTAAAAAAGCGCTGTGGATTGCTTGTGGTGAAGGGACAGTCCTTCAAATTGATCGCCTGCAACCAGCAGGTAAAGGTCAATTAACGATTCAAGAATTTTTAAATGGCGTTGGTCAAAATGTCGCAGAAAAAGATAAGGTGGACTAACAAAAATGGCTGAAAAAATCCCCAAGAAATTAAAACGTTCTGTTCGATACGTTGCTTTAGAAACCATCGAACGTGTGGATAAAGGTGGGGCGTACTCCAATCTTTTACTTAATGAAATGATGACAAAATCAGAACTAAGCGAGAAAGATGGCCGCTTGTTTACAGAACTTGTCTACGGCACAATTAGTCGCAAATTATTGTTGGAATACTACTTAACACCATTTGTTAAGAAACCGCAAAAAGTCGATAATTGGGTGAAAAATTTATTGATTTTATCGTTATATCAATTACTTTATTTAGATAAAGTGCCTGATCATGCAGTCATTAATGAAGCGGTTGAAATTGGCAAACGTCGTGGCAATCCTGGGATTGGTAAATTCGTGAATGGCGTGCTGCGGGCGTTCCAACGAAATGGAGCACCTAGTTTGGCCGCAATTAGCGATCCAGTTGATCGTTTAGCAACGGAAATTAGCATGCCACGTTGGTTAACAGAAAAATTACTTGTCCAATTAGGCGAAGAAGAAACACGGCAGTTAGGTTTGTCATTATTTGAAAAAAGTCATGCGAGTGGCCGAGTAAACACACGATTTATTTCACGAGAAGAAGCGCTGGAAGAATTACAAGAAACAGGGATTGCCGCGAAGGAAAGTCAACTTTCCCCTTATGGTGTTGTCGCTGAAAAAGGCTACTTAGCTGGCAGTGAACTGTTTATTAACGGTTGTTTAACCATTCAAGATGAAAGCTCTATGCTCGTGGCTCCAGCGATGCAAATTGAACCGCATCATCGTGTCTTGGATGCTTGTGCGGCTCCTGGTGGCAAAACGACTCATATCGCAACTTTTTTAGAGGCTGAAGCAGGTGGTCGTGTGACCTCTTTAGATATTCATGCGCACAAAATTAAGCTAATTAATGAAAATGCGCAACGCCTCCATGTGGCGGATGTCGTCCAAGCAGAAAAGCTTGATGCGCGACAAGTGGCCGAAGAATTTCCCGCAGAAACCTTTGATCGGATTTTAGTTGATGCACCATGTTCAGGCTTAGGGCTAATGCGCCGTAAACCAGACATTAAATACCATAAAACGGCCAATGATTTTCAAAATTTACCTAAAATTCAGTTAGAAATCTTAGAAAGTGTTGCCCCAACACTAAAGCAATGGGGTATAATGGTCTATAGCACTTGTACTATTACGCCAGAAGAAAATCAGGAAGTAGTGGCAGCCTTTTTAGCCAAACACCCTGAATTTGAAAAAATTGAAATTGTTACAAATGAAAACGTCCAAGCAGTAGTAAAAGAGCAAGAACTGGTTCTGTATCCCCATCAATACATGACAGATGGCTTCTTTATTTGCTGTATGCGGAAAGTTAGTTCAAATGAGGTGAAATAATTTGGAAATCAACGTTCAATCAGATGTCGGTCGCAAAAGAAATACGAACCAAGATTATGCCAACGTTTTTGAGAACCAACAACACATAACCTTTGCTGTTTTAGCAGATGGCATGGGTGGCCACCAAGCAGGTGATGTCGCTAGCCAAATGGCAGTCAATAATTTAGGTGAGAGTTGGTCCAATGCGTCTGTCGACTCAGCTGAAAAATCTGCACAGTGGTTAATTCAAGCAATTCAAAAGGAAAATGAAAAAATTTATGAACGCGGACAATCGAAACCAGAGTATTTAGGAATGGGGACAACCGTGGTTGGTGCCATTCTTTTACCGGATTCATTTGTCTTAGCAAATGTGGGGGACAGTCGTGCTTATTTAGTTCGTGACCAACACATGTTACAATTAACAGAAGATCATTCTTTAGTGAATGAACTAGTAAAATCAGGGGAGATTACTCGTGAGATGGCTGCAAATCATCCACGAAAAAATGTCCTAACACGTTCTTTGGGAATGCCTGGCACTGTCGAAGTCGATGTAACCAATCATGAATGGCTGCCTAATGACTATTTACTGTTATGTTCGGACGGTTTAACCAATATGGTTCCTGAGACAAAAATTTTAGAAATTTTAGAGACGTCAGATCCCTTAGAATCCAAATTAAGCCAACTCGTTGCCCAAGCAAATGAAGCGGGTGGTTTAGATAACATTACCGTGTTAGTGATACACTTTGACGAACAGAAGGAGGAAAACCAATGATAGAAATCGGCAAGAAGCTGAATGGTCGATATCACATTATTGGCAGCATCGGAAGCGGCGGCATGGCCAACGTCTATTTAGCACACGATTTAATTTTAGACCGAGACGTTGCAGTAAAAGTCTTGCGCTTTGACTTCCAAAACGATCAAGCCGCCATCCGACGTTTTCAGCGTGAAGCACTAGCCGCAACTGAGCTGGTTCACCCGAATATCGTCAGTGTGTACGATGTAGGCGAAGAAGATGGACTACAATATTTAGTCATGGAATACGTGAAAGGAATGGACTTAAAACGTTACATCCAAACGCATTTCCCAATTCCTTATTCCACAGTTGTGGACATTACGCAACAAATTTTATCTGCTGTCGCAATGGCACATGAACATAGAATTATTCACCGGGATTTAAAACCGCAAAACATTCTGATTGACGAACACGGCACAGTCAAAATTACTGACTTTGGGATTGCGATTGCCTTGTCAGAAACGTCAATTACGCAAACGAACACAATGTTAGGTTCGGTGCATTACTTATCGCCAGAACAAGCGCGCGGAAGCATGGCGACCAACCAATCAGATATTTACGCTGTGGGAATTATTCTCTATGAAATGCTAACAGGGAATGTACCTTTTGATGGTGAATCAGCCGTAACGATTGCCTTAAAACATTTCCAAGAAGAAATTCCTTCTGTCAAAATGTTTGATCCAGGAATTCCTCAATCATTGGAAAATGTGGTTCGTCACGCAACCGCAAAAGACCCAAGCGATCGCTACAAAACAGCGAATGAGATGGCAGAAGACTTATACACGTCCTTGTCAGCCAGTCGTTTAAACGAACCTGCGTGGGAACCAACGGCTTTATTAGGAGAAACGAAAGTATTAACTCCGATTCCCGAAGACATCGCTGAACCGGAAGAGACAACGCCTGTCGAAGTTCCAGAAGATATCGCAGATGACATTTTAGCTGAACAACCACCGAAGAAAAACCGTAAAAAATTGTGGATTGGCTTAGCAATTGCGGCATTAATTGCTTTAGCAATAGGTGGCTTAGCCTTTGCAATGTCGGGTGGTAAAGACGTTGAAGTTCCTGATGTTACAAATGAAACGAAAGCGGCCGCTTCACAAGCGCTACAAAGTGCCGGGCTGAAAGTCGATAGTGAAACCAAAAAAATTCCCGACGATAAGATTGAAGAAGGCAAGGTGGTCAAAACAGACCCCGAAGCAAAATCATCTGTGAAAAAAGGCCGATCTGTTACTTTGTACATCAGCTCTGGAACAGAAAAAATTGAGATGGCCGATTATACAAACGAATCGTATGAATCTGCTGTCGAAGCCTTGAAAAAACTAGGGTTTTCAGAAGACCAAATTACAACGAAAAAAGAATACAGTGATTCTGTGTCTACAGATAACATTATTAAACAAAAACCAGCTGCAGGTAAAAAAGTTGATCCGAAAAAAGACAAAGTCACTTTAACGGTCAGTGAAGGACCAGAAGCGGTTACTTTGCCTAGTTACGCCGGTTATTCTTACACAAATGCAGTAAATGCATTGGCACAATTAGGCATTTCTGAATCTCAAATTACGCGTGTCGACCAAGCAAGCGATACGGTAGAACCAGGTTTAGTCATTACGCAAGACCCCGCACCAGGTGGCACCGTGACACCTAAAAATGGCCAAGTGACGTTATATGTAAGTAAAGGTAGCGACAAAGTGACACTTTCTGATTATAGCGGAATTTCTTACGATAATGCGGTAAGTCGCTTAATTGCTTTAGGTATCCCAGAATCTCAAATTAAACGAGTGGACGAAGAAAGCGACAAAGTTGAAAAAGATACCGTGATTAGTCAAGAACCAGCTTCTGGTACCGCTGTTGATCCGAAAAATGACACGATTACTTTACATGTCAGCAAAGGCAGTGACTCAGTAACTGTTCCTGATATTTCAGGTTATTCGCCAAAAGCTGCAGAAGACAGCATCAATAACGCTGGCCTTAAAATCAATGAACAAGGATTATCTGGCTCTGGCGATGGCCAAGTCGTTGAACGAACTAGCCCATCCGCTGGCAGCAAAGTCAAAAAAGGCGACTCTGTTACAGTTTATTATTCAAAAGTAAATGATTCAAAAAGCACCACTAGTGAAAGTAGTACGAGTAATTAAGACAAGAGGTTGGGACAGGAGTGTTTAGCTTCAAGAACCAAGTAGGTACTGTTTAACATCTATTTGCTTTTCAAATAGTGTTTCTCAGCAATAAGAAGAAGCTGCTCCTGTCCCGCCGTTTATCTTAAGGTTTAAGTCTAGGAAGGTAAGTCATTTCGACTTATGTCCTAGGCTCTTTTTAATTAATAGAATCGAGAGGCTCCCTTGATTTCTCTGCCACTATCCTGTATATTCGAAAGTAGTTAGGAGTGGTTTATCTGAAAGGTCAAATCAGAAAAGCGTTAAGCGGTTTTTATTATGTATACGCAGATGGAGAAACATATCAAACAAGAGCGCGAGGGAATTTTCGTAATCGAAAAATTACGCCACTCGTGGGAGATGAAGTACTTTTTGAAAGCGATAATTTAACAGATGGTTATGTGTTGGAAATTTTACCAAGACGAAATGAATTAGTGCGCCCGCCTGTTGCAAATGTGGATCTAGGTGTGGTTGTCATGAGTATGGTTTCGCCAAATTTTTCGTTTAATTTGTTGGATCGTTTCTTAGTCAGCTTAGAGTATAAGGATATAGAACCAGTTATTTATTTAACGAAAGTTGATCTATTAGATGAGCCGCAACGTCAAGAAGTCACTGAAATTAAACAGATTTATGAAGCGTTAGGTTATGCGGTAATCGCTTCGGAAGACGTAGAAGCCACCAAAGAATTAGAACGCTTTTTCCCAGAACGGTTGACTGTTTTTATGGGACAATCAGGCGCTGGAAAATCAACATTGTTGAATCAAATTTCACCAGAATTACAACTAGCAACTGCGGAAATTTCCCAATCTTTAGGACGGGGCAAACATACGACCCGTCACGTGGAATTGATTCCGTTATACGACGGTTTGGTTGCTGATACACCAGGATTTAGTGCCATCGATTTCTTGGAGATGGAAGCAGTGGAATTACCAAAGCAATTTCCTGAATTTGTTGCCGCGGCCTCTCACTGTAAGTTTCGTGAATGTATGCACCACAAAGAACCTGGTTGTGAAGTGAAACGTCAAGTGAAAGCGGGAACCATTGCGACGAGTCGTTACGAAAATTATTTACAGTTTTTAATGGAAATCGAGAATCGACGACCTGTTTATAAGAAAAAATCATAGCAAATATAAAGGGAGCGAGCCAAATGAAACTAGCACCATCCATTTTAAGTGCCGATTTTGCCAATTTAGAAAGAGATATCCGTTTAGTAGAAGAATTAGGAGCAGATTATATTCATGTTGATGTCATGGACGGTCAATTTGTGCCCAACATTACCTTAGGACCGAATATCGTTTCAGCGATTCGTCCAGTGACAAAACTACCATTGGATGTTCATTTGATGATTGTACAACCTGAAAACTATATCAATGCCTTTGCGGAAGCCGGTGCGGATATTATTACTGTCCATCAAGAAGCAACACCCCATATTCATCGTGCCTTACAAATGATTAAAAATGCGGGTGTGAAAGCTGGCGTAACCATCAATCCTGGGACACCACTTTCGATGATCGAAAATGTATTAGACTTGGCAGATCAAGTCTTGGTAATGACTGTCAATCCAGGCTTTGGCGGACAATCATTTATTGAAAACTCACTAGAAAAAATTGCTCAATTAAAAGAATGGAAAGAAACAAAAGGATACACCTATGAAATTGAAGTCGATGGCGGGATTGTTCCTGAAACTGCCGCACGTTGTAAAGAAGCCGGTGCGGAAGTGTTTGTTGCAGGCTCCTACATTTATAATGCTGAAAATCCTCAAGAACGAATCGATGCACTGAGAGCAGTGCTAGACAAATGAGTCGTGTCTTACTGGTAGCTGGGGGCAATCCAAGTGATTGGCCAACCATTGAACCAGCTACGTATGATTATTTCGTAGGTATTGATCGCGGCTGTCTCCATTTATTAGAGACCGATTTACCGTTACAATTAGCAGTGGGCGATTTTGATTCATTATCACGAGAAGAATACCATTTTGTCCAAGAAACTGCCGAAACACTCATTCAAGCACCTGCTGAAAAAGATGATACAGACACACAATTAGCGCTTCAAGAAGCTTTACAACGATTTCCACAAGCAGAGATGACGATTATCGGTGCGACAGGGGGCAGAATTGACCACCTGTTAGCCAATCTTTGGTTACCCTTTGAACCACGATTTCAAGGCGTACTTCGTCAAATCCGTCTATGCGATCGTCAAAATAGCATCCAGTATTACGCCCCTGGTTCGTATATCGTACCAAAAGAGCCAGATAAAGAATATCTGGCCTACTGCTGTTTGACGCCTGTAGAAAACTTGACGCTACGACGTAGTAAATATTTATTAACCAATCAAGATGTTCCTTACCCAACATCGTATGCAAGTAATGAATTTATCGAAGAAGCCGCTGCTTTTTCCTTCGATGCAGGGATGATTGCGGTTATTCAAAGTAAAGATAAGTAAAAAGAAGTTGGACCTTCATCAAAGTGATGAAGGTCCAACTTCTTTTTTTTTTGCAATAAAAAAAGCCGAACAACGAACGTCCAGCTTTGCTTATTTAAGTTTATTAAACACGTTCGATTTTACCAGATTTCAAAGCACGAGTTGACACCCAAACTTTTTTAGGTTTACCATCGATTAATACGCGAACTTTTTGTAAGTTAGGTTTCACAGTGCGTTTTGTTGAGTTCATCGCATGTGAACGGTTATTACCACTTGAAGTCTTACGACCAGTGAAGTAACATACTTTTGCCATTTTAAGTTTCCTCCTTTGCCTTGATCTTGGAGCGATAATATTCAGCTCATACTAACTTAATTTATCATATTAGGCACTGATTTGCAAGAAGATTTTTTTCTATGATTTGACTTTAGCAATCAAAAAGAGTAAATTAAAATCTTGCTAGAATGTTCACTTAGAAGTGGAAGAATGAAAATATCTGACGAACTTCCTTTTAATTAAAGGCTGGATATGATAAAATGTTATGGAAGAAAATAGGGCGAATGTGCTCTTATAAGGAGGCTTTCATCAATGGCTGTAAAAATTCAAACACCCGCAGGTACCATTGAGATTACCAATGATGTGATCGCTACAGTAGTTGGCGGAGCTGCGACAGATATTTACGGAATTGTCGGAATGGCAAGCAAAAATCAAATTAAAGATAACTTAAACGATATTTTACGTCGTGAGAATTACTCACGTGGTGTCGTTGTTCGTCAAGAAGACAACGGAATCGCAGTGGATGTCTACACGATTGTTAGTTATGGTACAAAAATTTCTGAAGTTTCTCGTAACGTCCAAGAAAAAGTAAAATATAATCTTGAAACATTATTAGGTGTCACTGCGAATTCAGTTAACGTTTTTGTTCAAGGAGTTCGTGTATTACCGGATTAGAGGTAGTGTACTGTCAACGATGCAATTGCACAAGGAAGTCGTGTGTTGCCGTTAGCGGTAAATCTGAAGGAGGATTTTTTAGGTGAATGTAACAGAAATCAGCGCAGGTCAGTTCCAGGAAATGGTCCAGGCAGGTGCGACTCGTCTGCACACAAATGCAGAATATGTCAACTCATTAAACGTTTTCCCTGTACCCGATGGTGATACAGGAACAAATATGAACTTATCAATGACCAGTGGTGCAAAGGCTGTGGCCGATTCTCGCTCTGAAAAAGTAGGAGAATTAGCAGGTGCGTTATCCAAAGGGTTATTAATGGGTGCTCGTGGAAACTCTGGGGTTATTTTATCTCAATTATTCCGCGGCTTCTCAAAACAAATTCCTGAGGTTACAACATTAAATGCCAAAGACTTGGCCGCTGCCTTTACACATGGTGTAGAAACAGCGTATAAAGCAGTGATGAAACCCGTTGAAGGAACAATCTTAACTGTTTCTCGTGAAGCGGCGCGTTCTGGTGAACGTAAAGCGAAAGAAACAGATGACTGTATCGAAGTTATGACAGCTGTTGTAGCAGGTGCTAAACGTGCCTTAGCGAAAACACCTGATTTATTACCTGTCCTAAAAGAAGTCGGCGTTGTAGATAGTGGGGGTCAAGGACTACTATTTATCTATGAAGGATTTTTAGAAGCGCTTAGTGGTGAATTTTTACCAACTGAGACGTATGAACCAAGTCCTGCCGAAATGGACGAAATGGTTAATGCTGAACATCATCGTGGTGTTAGTGGCCACGTTGCGACAGAAGACATTAAATTTGGCTATTGTACAGAAATTATGGTTCGTATCGGCGAAGGCCCAACCGTGGACAGCGCTTTTGATTATGAAACATTCAGAAACTACTTAAATGAACTAGGCGATTCTCTATTAGTCGTTAACGATGACGAAATTATCAAAGTTCACGTGCACACTGAGCATCCAGGTGAAGTAATGAACTACGGCCAAAAATTTGGTTCGTTAGTAAAAATAAAAGTAGATAATATGCGTTTACAACATGAAACGTTAGTTGAACGCGATGCTCAGCAAGAAGCGTTGACTGAAAAAGTTCGCGTACCGTTTGCTGTGATTGCTATTGCAGCCGGTGAAGGCGTTCAAGAATTATTCCGAAGTTTAGGTGCAAGCTACATTATTAGTGGTGGCCAAACAATGAACCCAAGTACGGAAGATATTTTAAAAGCAGTCAAAGAAGTGAATGCAGAGCAAGTCATTATTTTACCAAACAACAAAAACATCTTTATGGCGGCTGATCAAGCAGCAGAAGTTGCCGATGTACCAGTAGCGGTTGTTCCATCTAAAACCATTTCTCAAGGAATGACAGCAATGTTAGCTTTCAATGATCAACAATCATTAGAAGAAAACAAAGCAAGTATGACGGAAATGTTAGACAGCGTTGTGAGTGGTCAAGTAACCACAGCTGTTCGTGACACAACCATTGATGACGTTGAAATTAAAAAAGATGACTTCTTAGGAATGATTGATGGTAAAATCGTCGTTTCTGAAGCAGATCGTTTTAATGCATCATTAGACACGTTGAACCGCATGATTGATGAAGACACTGAAATCGTGACAATTATTGTCGGCGAAGATGGTTCGGTTGAAGAAGCTGAAAAGCTAATCGCTATTTTAGTTTCTGAAAACGATGAACTAGAAACAGAACTTCATGAAGGTGGACAACCTGTGTATCCATACTTATTCTCAGCAGAATAGGTTTTCGTGATGAAAAAATAAAAACGAATAGGCTGGTTCATTAGTTAGGGCTAATGAACCAGCCTATTTAATGAATGATCCATTTTTTTGCGTATATTAATGAGGAGGGGATTTTATGGACATCACAGATTTAGTCAGCGTATTGCCCGGTGTTGGCCCAAAACGTGCTGAAAATTTACAAGAACTGGGGATTGCTACAATTGAAGAATTATTGACGTATTATCCCTTCCGCTACGATGATATCCAAGAAAAGGATTTAAGTGAGATTCAGGATCAGGAAAAAGTTACGCTAAAAGGGCTAGTGGTTTCGGAAGCAGTCGTTAGTCGGTACGGTTATAAGAAGAGCCGGTTAACGTTTCGAATGATGCAAGAACATGCGGTCATTAATGTTTCCTTCTTCAATCAACCTTTTTTAAAAGACAAAGTAGTTCTTTCCGAAGAAATTGCTGTTTATGGCAAATGGGATGCCAAGAGAAAATCATTAAATGGCATGAAAATCTTAGCTTCTAAAGGAGACAATGAAGATTTCGCCCCCATTTATCATGTGAATAAAAAAGTCCGCCAAAGCACGTTGGTTCAGTTAATCCGCACTGCTTTTGAAGAGTATGGTTCACTGGTTGAAGAGATTTTACCGAATGATTTATTAGAAAAGTACCGCTTGATGCCTAGAAAAGAAGCAATGTGGGCGATGCATTTTCCCAGTAATCCAGAAGAAAGCCATCAAGCTAAACGGCGAGTAGTCTTTGAAGAGTTTTTCCTTTTCCAACTTAAAATGCAAGGATTGAAGAAACAAGAAAAAGCGGAAAAAAATGGTTTAGCTATTCAATATGACGTGGATCGCTTAAAAACGTTCACCCAAGGACTGCCTTTTGAATTGACAGGCGCCCAAAAAAAAGTGACCAATGAAATTTGTCGAGACTTGCGAAGTCCGAAGCATATGCAACGATTGCTTCAAGGTGACGTGGGGAGTGGGAAAACGGTAGTGGCTGCGATTGCGCTATACGCCACCATGACCGCTGGCTTTCAAGGAGCGTTGATGGTTCCGACTGAAATTTTAGCGCAACAGCACATGGAAAGCTTACAGCAGTTGTTTGATCCATTAGAAGTTCGGACGGCCTTATTAACAGGTTCCACCAAAACGAAAGAACGTCGTCTAATTCTCGAAGAACTGGCCAATGGCGAGATTGACATTGTGGTAGGGACCCATGCTTTGATACAACAAGATGTCAGTTTCCATCAATTAGGTTTGGTAATCACCGATGAGCAACATCGTTTTGGTGTGAACCAGAGAAAAATATTAAGAGAAAAAGGCTTAAAACCAGATGTTTTATTTATGACGGCCACTCCGATTCCTCGAACGCTGGCCATTACAGCCTATGGCGAAATGGATGTATCAATCATCGATGAAATGCCAGCTGGACGGATTCCAATCGAAACACGTTGGATTCGGCCGCCGCAGTTAGATACTGTTTTAGAATGGATGGAAAAAGAGCTAGCTCGAGGACATCAGGCCTATATTATTTGTCCATTGATTGAAGAATCAGAAGCTTTAGATGTGAAAAACGCAACAGAAATTTTTGAACATATGCAAAGCTTTTATTCCCCGAGATATCAAGTGGGATTACTACATGGTAAAATGAAAAACCAAGAAAAAGATGACATTATGCAGGAGTTCAAAGACAATCAGCTACAATTATTGGTTTCTACCACCGTTATTGAAGTTGGCGTGAATGTACCAAATGCCACGGTGATGTTAATTATGGATGCGGACCGGTTTGGGTTAGCACAATTACATCAGTTACGGGGACGTGTTGGGCGTGGCTCCAGTGCATCTTATTGTATTTTAGTGGCCAATCCGAAAAATGAAATGGGCGTTGAGCGTATGAAAATCATGACAGAAACCACCAATGGTTTTGTCTTGAGTGAGCGTGATTTGGAACTTCGCGGACCTGGGGAAGTGTTCGGTGCACGGCAATCAGGGGTGCCTCAATTTGCGGTAGGAGATATCGTGACGGACTTTAACATTTTAGAAGTTGCGCGCCAAGAAGCAAGTGCCCTATGGAAAGTGAAAGAGTGGTGGCAATATCCTGCTTATCAAGGCTTAGCCAATCGAGTGAAACCCCAAGATGAGGCAGCCCAATTTTTCGATTAGAAGAGGTAATTTTTGAAGCCAGAAAGTAAAAGCCAATGCGTATTTCTTTGAAAAAAATATGTTATACTTGTTAGGAAACAAAAAAGTAGGAGGGAATCACTCATGAAAATTGCTGTAGATGCAATGGGTGGAGATAACGCCCCACAAGCAATTGTTGAAGGGGTTATGCTAGCCAAACAAGACTTCCCAGACATTGAATTTCAATTATATGGAAAAGAAGCCGAAATAAAAAAATACATCACCGATGAAAAAAACATTACGATTATTCATACCGATGAAAAAATTGCTAGTGACGATGAGCCAGTTAAAGCAATCCGTCGTAAGAAAACTGCTTCCATGGTTTTAGCAGCGCAAGCAGTTAAAAATGGGGAAGCCGATGCGATTTTTTCTGCAGGCAACACCGGAGCGCTATTAGCAGCGGGTCTGTTCATTGTCGGCCGCATCAAAAATGTGGAACGTCCCGGTTTGATGTCAACTTTACCTGTCATGGGAGAACCAGACAAAGGGTTTGACATGTTAGATTTAGGAGCCAATGCAGACAATAAACCAGAACATTTGGTTCAGTATGCCGTTTTAGGTTCATTCTATGCTGAAAAAGTTCGGAACGTTCAGAATCCTCGTGTCGGTCTATTAAATAACGGAACTGAGGAAACAAAGGGCAGTGAATTAACGAAAAAAGCCTTCGAATTGTTAGCAGCAGATGAAACGATTAATTTTGTCGGAAACGTTGAAGCACGAGAATTATTAAATGGCGTAGCTGACGTGGTGGTGACAGATGGCTTCACAGGAAATGCCGTTTTAAAATCCATCGAAGGCACAGCTATGAACATGATGAGCTTGCTGAAAACAGCGATTCTTTCTGAAGGTGTCAAAGGAAAAATGGGCGCCTTATTATTAAAGAATGCGTTGCGTGGCATGAAAGACGAAATGGACTACTCAAAACATGGGGGGGCGGTTTTATTTGGCTTAAAAGCGCCAGTCATTAAAACGCATGGGGCCACGGGTCCTGATGCCGTCCGCTACACCATTCGTCAAATTCATACAATGTTAGAAACCCAAGTTGTCCCACAATTAGTGGAATATTATGAAGGCAAAGCAGGGTAATTTGCAATTGTCTTGACATCAGTTTGTTACTCAAATGAAAAAAAGATGGACAAATACCCAAATTGTGAGTACAATGTATCTTAGCGTTTTAGTAAAAGAAAGAACCTTTTTTCAAAAGCAGTGGAGGTGAATACAGTTGACTCGTGAAGAAGTACTTCAAAAAGTAGCGAAGATTATCTCAAACCACTTTGATATTGAAGCGGATCAAGTAACAGATCAATTAAACATTAAAGATGATTTGAACGCTGACTCAATTAGCGTAATGGAGTTTGTTTTAGAACTTGAAGATGAATTTGGAACAGAGATTTCAGATGAAGATGCAGAAAAAATTGAAACAGTTGGTGCCGCTGTAGATTATATTGTGAGTAATTCATAAAAAATAATAAGACAAAGTCGATTAACATTCCTGTTAATCGACTTTTTTTGCGTACATAATGGTTATTTTATTAAGCAATAAGGCTATTTTTACACATATTTTTGTAAAAAAAATCATACATGTAAAAAAATAACTGCGAAAAAAGTTATTTTATCTTGCTTTTTATGGAATAATTCTATAAAATTATGAAAAAACAATGAGCTGTAAATTAACATTGATAAAAATTAGAAAGTGCTATCATTAAATATTAGTTAATTTATATAATGTTTTTGAAAGGACGTAAGGGGTGCGTATGGATGCAAGGAAATGAACAATTACTAGAGGTTTCAGGATTAGAAACAGCATTTAGAATCAAAGATGATTATTATAATGCCGTCGATGATGTTTCATTTGAATTGAAGAAAAATGAGATTCTGGCAATCGTCGGAGAATCTGGTTGTGGAAAAAGTACCTTAGCAACAACGATTATGGGCTTACATGATCCCAATCATACCAAAATTACTGGGGAAATTTTATACAACAATTTAAACTTAACTACGTTTAATGAAACACTGTACAACAAAGTCAGAGGAAACGATATTGGGATGATTTTCCAAGATCCGTTGTCTGCACTGAATCCGCTCATGCGAATTGAAGACCAAATTAAAGAAAGTCTCACGTATCATACCAAAATGACCGCACAACAAAAACAAGCACGGGCCATTGAACTGTTAGATCAAGTGGGGATTCCCAACCCAGAGCGTGTCGGGAAACAGTATCCTCATGAATTGTCTGGCGGCATGCGTCAACGGGTAATTATCGCCATTGCAATCGCGTGTAAACCACCGATTTTAATTGCAGATGAACCAACAACGGCCTTAGACGTTACCATTCAGGCACAAATTCTCGATTTGTTAAAAGATTTACAAGAAGAAACAGGGAGCGGCATTATTTTAATTACCCATGACTTAGGTGTAGTTGCGGAAATGGCTGATCGTGTAGCGGTTATGTATGCGGGTCAGTTTGTAGAAGTAGCCACTGCTGAAGAATTGTTTAGTCATCCGAAACATCCATATACACGTTCCTTACTTCAGTCCATTCCCCAAGAGAATTCAGATGAAGAAGAACTTCATGTGATTGAAGGGATTGTTCCTTCGTTAACCAAATTACCTAGAAAAGGTTGTCGGTTTGCCCCACGAATTCCTTGGATTGATGCATCGGAACATGAAGAAAATCCAACATTACATGAAGTTGCACCGAATCATTATGTTCGTTGTACATGTTATAAACATTTTCATTTTAGAGACGGGGAAGGGGAAGCGTAATGACAGAAATTATTCAAATTAAAGATTTAAAAGTTCATTATCCAATTCGCAGCGGCTTCTTCAATCGAATCACTGATCATGTTTTGGCGGTTGATGGTGTGGATTTCATGATTGAACAAGGTAAAACATATGGGTTAGTTGGTGAATCGGGTTCTGGAAAATCAACGACAGGAAAAGCAATTATTGGTTTAGAAAAAATTACAAATGGTGAAATTATTTATCAAGGACAAGATGTAACCAAGCCGCGAAGTCGAAAAGCGATTGGATACAACAAAGATGTCCAAATGATTTTCCAAGATTCAATGTCAAGTTTAAACCCTAAAAAACGAGTACTAGATATTATCGCCGAACCAATTCGAAATTTTGAACGGTTAAGTGACCAAGAAGAAAAGAAAAAAGTCAAAAGTTTGTTGGATATTGTGGGGATGCCAGAAGATGCGTTGTACAAATATCCTCATGAATTTTCTGGTGGACAACGCCAACGTTTAGGTGTCGCCCGAGCGGTGGCTACCAGCCCCAAATTAATTATTGCAGATGAACCTGTTTCAGCACTGGACTTATCTGTGCAAGCACAGGTATTGAATTTTATGAAAAACATTCAACAGGAATATGGGTTAAGTTACTTATTTATTTCCCATGATTTGGGCGTAGTTAAACATATGTGTGACAACATTGCCATTATGTACAAAGGCCGTTTTGTAGAAATCGGTACACGCCAAGATATTTACACTAATCCACAACACATTTATACCAAACGCTTACTTTCAGCAATTCCTAAAATTGACGTAGCGAACCGAGAAGCTCACAAAGAAGAACGAAGAAGAGTTGAGCAAGAGTATCGGGAAAATCATAAAGACTATTATGATGAAAATGGGCGGGTTTATAACTTACATGCGATTAGTCCAACCCACCAAGTAGCGTTAAAAAATGGAGGTGCTGAATAATGTGGAAAACAATTTTACGCCGTTTGTTATTGATGATTCCGCAAGTGATTATTTTAAGTGTCTTGATTTTCCTGTTGGCTAAAATGATGCCAGGTGATCCGTTTACAGGATTGATTAATCCGAACCAAGACCCGAAAGTGATTGAAGCCATGCGCGAAGCTGCCGGGTTAAATGATCCTTGGTACGAACAATATTTCCGTTGGATTGGCAATGCCTTACATGGAGATTTTGGGCATAGTTTTATCTTTAAGTTACCTGTGTCCACGCTCATTGCTGGTCGAGTGGGGAATACGATTGCATTGGCCGCTGTGTCAGTTATAATCACGTATTTAATCGCCATTCCTTTCGGTTTAATTGCTGGCCGTTACCAAAATTCATGGTTTGACAAAATGGTGGTTATCTACAACTTCTTCAGTTTTGCTGTGCCATTATTCATCTTTGCCTTGATTATGCTCTTTATTTTTGGGTATCGCTTAGACTGGTTCCCAACGAGTGGAACCGTGACTGTTGGTTTGGCTGAAGGAACGTGGCCGTATTATTTAGATAAACTGAAGCATTTAATTTTACCAGGGGTCACTCAAGCGTTGCTAGGGACAGCGGTCACTATTCAATATTTGCGCAGTGAAGTGATTGATGTTAAAAACATGGACTTTGTTCGTACTGCTCGTTCAAAAGGAGTGCCAACGAATAAAATTTTTAATCGACACATTTTTAGAAATGCAGCATTACCAATTGCCTCTCAATTAGGTTATGAAATTACTGCTTTGATTGCCGGATCAGTCGTTATTGAAAAGATTTTTGCTTTCCCAGGAATTGGAAAATTATTTATTGATAGTATCATTCAACGTGACTATTCCGTTATTACCGCTCTCGTGTTGATTTTGGGATTGGCAACCCTTATCGGAACCTTAATTTCTGATATTGTAATGAGTATTGTTGATCCAAGAATTCGAATTCAGTAGAAAAAACACGAAGAAAGGGTGATAAAAATGGAATTGACAGAAGAAAAAAGAGAAGAAGTCTTACAAGAAAGTATTCCACCAATGGGCTTTCGGATGATTGCGCGAGAATTCGTCAAAGAAAAAATGGCGATGTTTTCTTTAATCCTTTTGGTCATTATCTTATTAGCCGTTTTTATCGGTTCGTTAGTGTTAGACCAAAGTGCCGTTATGCATGTAAGTATTTTAGATAAATATGCGGAACCAGGTACCGTTACAATGAATGGCACCAAGTTCATTTTAGGTGCCGATGAAGGTGGTCGTGATGTTTTAGGACAATTGATTATCGGGGCTAGGAACTCGATTTTAATCGGTTTTGCCATTACGATTATTACGTCTATTATCGGGGTCGGTTTAGGGATTATTTCCGGTTATTATGGGGGCATGATTGATAATATTTTGATGCGTATCGTGGATTTTATTATGATTTTGCCAATTATGTTAATTATTATTGTGTTCGTTTCCGTGATTCCTAAATATAGTATCTGGTCCTTTATTTGGATTATGTGTGCGTTTTATTGGGTTGGAAAAGCGCGGTTGTTCCGCAGTAAAACGTTATCTGAAGGGCGCCGAGATTACGTTAGTGCCTCTAAGACAATGGGAACAAGCGATTTTAAAATTATGTTTCGAGAAATTATGCCGAATTTAAGTTCATTAATTATTACGAACTTAACGATTAATTTCGCGGCCAATATCGGGATCGAAACAACGTTAACTTTCTTAGGCTTCGGGTTACCACAAAGTGTCCCAAGTTTAGGAACCTTAATTGGCTACGCCAGCAGTGGGGATGTATTAGTCAATAAACAATGGGTTTGGTTACCTGCATCAATTCTAATTTTAGTCTTGATGTTAAGTATAAACTATGTTGGACAAGCATTTAAGCGCTCAGCAGATGCACGACAACGATTAGGCTAATTAGCCAAAAAATGAGGGAGGAAAAGAGATGAACAAGAAACGGATTTTAGGTGCAATCACGTTAGCTTCTGTGTTAGTATTCGGGTTAGCTGCATGTGGTGGCGGCAATAAAGGCGGGGGCAATAAAGCAACGGAAACAGAAGATATTTCAAAAATGCCAATCGCTGTTAAAAATGATAAAAAAGCAATTGATGGCGGGACATTAGATGTCGCTGTAGTTATGGATACACAATTCCAAGGACTTTTCCAGCAAGAATTTTATCAAGACAACTATGATGCACAATACATGCTTCCAACGGTACAGCCATTATTTAACAATGATGCAGACTTTAAGATTGTCGATGGGGGTCCTGCGGATCTGAAATTAGATGAAGATGCCAATACAGCAACCATTAAATTACGTGACAATTTGAAATGGTCTGACGGTAAAGATGTGACGGCAGATGACGTGATTTTCTCTTATGAAGTCATTGGTCATAAAGACTATACAGGGATTCGTTATGATGATAACTTTACGAATATTGTTGGCATGGAAGACTACCATGATGGTAAATCGCCAACCATTTCTGGCATAGAAAAAGTCAATGATAAAGAAGTTAAAATCACTTATAAAGAAGTTCACCCAGGAATGCAACAATTAGGTGGCGGTGTTTGGGGTTCAGTTTTACCAAAACATGCCTTTGAAGGAATTGCTGTTAAAGACATGGAATCAAGCGATGCAGTTCGTAAAAACCCTGTGACTATTGGACCGTACTATATGAGTAATATTGTGACAGGTGAATCTGTTGAATACCTACCAAATGAGCATTACTACGGTGGCAAACCTAAATTAGATAAATTAGTGTTCAAATCTGTTCCTTCTGCGAGCATTGTAGAAGCAATGAAAGCGAAACAATACGATATTGCATTATCAATGCCAACAGATACGTATCCAACATACAAAGATACTGAAGGGTATCAAATCTTAGGACGTCCCGAACAAGCCTACACGTATATTGGCTTTAAAATGGGTACGTTTGACAAAGAAACAAATACAGTGAAATACAATCCAAAAGCTAAAATGGCAGATAAAAGCTTACGTCAAGCCATGGGCTATGCAATTGACAATGATGCAGTCGGCCAAAAATTCTACAACGGCTTACGAACAGGGGCAATAACGTTAATCCCACCAGTCTTCAAGAGCTTGCATGATAGCGAAGCGAAAGGCTATACGCTTGATTTAGACAAAGCGAAAAAATTATTAGATGATGCTGGTTATAAAGACGTAGACGGCGATGGCATTCGCGAAGACAAAGAAGGCAAACCACTAGAAATCAAGTTTGCTTCAATGTCAGGCGGCGAAACTGCACAACCACTTGCTGATTACTATGTCCAACAATGGAAAGAAATTGGCTTAAACGTAACGTATACAACAGGACGCTTAATTGATTTCCAAGCATTCTATGACAAATTGAAAAATGATGATCCAGAAGTAGATATCTATCAAGGCGCGTGGGGCACAGGTTCAGATCCTTCACCAACCGGCTTATATGGTCCAAACTCAGCCTTTAACTACACACGTTTTGAGTCAGAAGAAAATACTAAATTACTTGATGCGATCGATTCAAAAGCATCATTTGATGAAGAAAAACGTAAAAAAGCCTTCTACGATTGGCAAGAGTATGCCATTGATGAAGCATTTGTAATCCCAACGCTTTACAGAAATGAAGTCTTGCCTGTCAACGACCGTGTAGTTGACTTTACTTGGGCAGTTGATACGAAAGATAATCCATGGGCAACGGTGGGTGTCACTGCGGAAAAACGTTAAACAACGTTCCGCTGATTTAATAGAGATAGAACGAGGTCGGGACAGAAGTGTTTAACTCCGAGAAATAAGGAGGAGTTGCTTCTGTTCCCGCCGTTTATCAGTTTTTGAGCGTGGAGCAAAAATCCAAAGTGATTTTTGTCCCACGCTCTTTCTATCTCTTACGTAAACAAACGCTTTTATCTCAGTCATAGCCCTATTTATTTATTTTTTTCTAAAAAATAATGAGAACACAGTGAATAACAGGCTTTTTCTGAATAGAACCATTTAAAAAAAGTGAAAAAAAAAGTATAATGAAACAAGGTGTAAATAAATGTAAAGGAATGTGGAGAATGGACAATCAGTTAACAACAGAGTTAAAAGAACGTTACGGCATTGTTTTCCATGATGTCAATCTATTAGAGCAAGCTTTTACTCATTCATCCTATGTGAATGAGCATCGCTATTTAAAATTATCCGATAATGAACGTCTTGAATTTTTAGGAGATGCAGTTTTAGAATTAATTGTTTCACAATATTTGTATTTAAAATTCCCAGAACTTCCAGAAGGAAAATTAACGAAGATGCGCGCAGCCATCGTTCGGGAAGATAGTTTAGCCAAATTTGCGAAAGAATGTCACTTCGACAACTACATTTTATTAGGTAAAGGAGAAGAAGCATCGGGCGGACGAACACGTGCATCATTATTATGTGACTTATTTGAAGCCTTCTTAGGTGCTCTCTACTTAGACCAAAAAGTTGGCGCAGCCAAGAAATTTATTGAAGACGTTATTTTTCCGAAAATTGATGCCGGTGCTTTTTCACATGAGATGGATCACAAAACACAATTACAAGAAGTTTTACAACGCAAAGGCGATGTTTCAATTGAATATCGTTTAATTAAAGAAGAAGGCCCTGCTCATGACCGCACCTTTTTCACTGAAGTTTACATGAATGGTGAACTCATTGGGTTAGGCCAAGGAAAATCGAAGAAGTTAGCTGAACAGGATGCCGCTGAGCGGGCACTGAAAAGTATTCCTCAGTAAGGCTGGAAGGAGCAATATTCGTGTATTTAAAACGAATTGAAATTACAGGATTTAAATCATTTGCAGATAAAACCATTATTGAATTTGAAGATGATGTGACAGCAGTGGTTGGTCCGAATGGAAGTGGGAAAAGTAATATCACGGAAGCCGTTCGCTGGGTATTAGGTGAACAATCTGCGAAAAACCTTCGCGGTGGCAAAATGAACGACATTATCTTTGCCGGTTCGGAAGGTCGTAAGCCGCTAAATATTGCGGAAGTTACCGTGACGTTAGACAACAGCGACCATTATTTAGCATTGGATTATAGTGAGATTAGTGTCACCCGTCGTTTAAAACGAACGGGCGAAAGTGACTTTTTTATTAATAAACAAGCGTGCCGTTTAAAAGATATTCAAGATTTATTTATGGATTCAGGATTAGGCAAAGAATCTTTTTCAATTATTTCACAAGGGAAAGTTGAAGCGATTTTTAATAGTAAACCTGAAGACCGTCGAGGGATTTTTGAAGAAGCAGCGGGCGTTTTAAAATACAAACAACGAAAGAAAAAGGCTGAACAAAAGCTTTTTGAAACTGAGGACAACTTAAGCCGTGTCCAAGATATCATTTACGAGTTGGAAGACCAATTAGTTCCTCTAGCCGCCCAAGCAGATGCGGCTAAAAAGTATTTAGCTTTGAAAGAAGAACTTACCGAAATTGATGTCAATTTAACTGTGACCGAAATTCAAGAAGCAAAAGCTATTTGGGAAACGAAAACGCAAGAATTAACAGCCATTGAAGAAAAGTTAGCTGGCGCAAGTAAGCAAGTCCATGACTTAGAAGGCAAATTGGTACGTTTACGAAGCAAGCGCAATCGTTTAGATGAACAAATTGAAACGGAACAACAACAATTATTACAAGTGACAGAAGCGTTGAAACAAGCAGAAGGACAAAAAAATGTTTTAATTGAACGTTCCAAACACACCTCCCAAACGGCAAGCGAATACGAAGAGACATTGGCAGAAACGGCCGAAAAAATTGTTCGTTATCGAGAAGAATTGCAGACGCTGGAAACAGCAATCGCAGAAAAAACGGCACAACGTCAGACGTTAAAAGAAGCATTGGCTTTGGCAACGAAAGATGTGGAAAAATATAGTAAGTCTTCTAAAGAATTGATGGAGGAATTGCGCAGTCAGTATGTGGAAGTCATGCAAGAACAAGCCAATACAGCCAATGACTTAAAATATTTAGAACGACAATATCAACAAGAAACAGCTAAAAATCAACAATCGCTAGCAAAACACGAAGCGCTAGAAGAACAGATGGTTGAAGCTCTCGCAATGAAAGAAACGCTAGAAAAAGAGCAAAAAGTCGCAAAACAAGGCTTACAAGAACAACTGGAAGAATACACCGCGTTGAAAGCAACGCTTGAAGCCAAACGTGAACGATTAGCACAGCGTCAAAACGATATGTACCAAGCGATGAATCAAGTGCAACAAGCGAAGGCACGCCAAAAAAGTTTGCAAGAAATTCAAGAAAATTACGCTGGCTTCTATCAAGGCGTGAAAGCTGTATTGCGTCACAAAAACCAATTAACTGGGATTGTTGGCGCAGTGGCTGAGTTAATTGAAGTGCCTAAAGAATATACGTTGGCGATTGAAACGGCCCTCGGTGGTGCGGCGCAACATATTGTTGTGGAAAATGAGAAAGATGGTCGTGCAGGCATCACCTTCTTAAAACAACAACACAGTGGCCGGGCAACCTTTTTACCATTGACCACCATTAAGCCGCGCTCTGTATCGGCGATGGTTCAGAATCGTTTGGCTGGTGCACCGGGCTTCGTAGGGATTGCCAGTGAATTAGTTCGTTATCCAGAACAAGTACAAACCGTTATTCAAAATCTCTTAGGCGTCACGATTTTAGCGGCAGATTTAACGAGTGCCAACCAGTTAGCAAAATTAGTCAATTACCAATATCGCGTTGTCTCATTGGAAGGCGATGTGATGAATCCTGGCGGTTCGATGACTGGGGGAGCCAATAAACGTGGCAACCAAGGAAGCCTATTTTCACAAGCGCAAGAACTTCAAACAATTACTGAACAAATGACTCAATTAGAAACACAGCTAAGAAGTGTGGAACAAGAAGTCCAAGCGCTCTCGCAAGAAGTGAAAACAGCCACGGAACGTGCAGAAATGTTGCGCTCTGCTGGTGAACAAAATCGCTTAAAACAACAAGAAATTGACAATAAATTAGCCAATCAAACAGAAACGATTACTCGTTTAACAAAAGAAAAACGCTTGTTTGAATATGAATCACGTGAATTGCATCAATTCTTAACCGAATATCAAACGAAAAAAGCCACATTGACAGAGCAACAAGCAAACTTAACGGCAACGAAAGAACGTTTAGATGCTGAAATGAAACAAGTGGAACAAGAAGCTAGCCAAATGGAAACCTTTAAAGCCCAAGCGCAAGAACGCTTGACGACAGTTCAAGCAGAACAAGCAGTAGCGGCGGAACAATGTGCCCATTTTGCTCGTCAAAAGCAAGACAAACAAGAACAATTGGACGAATTGTTGATTCGAGAAACGGCCATCCGTCAACAGCTACAACAATTAAGTAGCCATTCTAGCGATCATCAGTTAACCGAAGAAGGCTTAGCGGCACAAGTCGCGCAATTAGCGGAGAAACAAACAGCGTTGCAAACCTCTTTACAAACGGCACGTAGTCAACGACAAGCGTTGCAAGAAGAAGTAGACGAGTTAGATACAAAATTAGCGGAAGAAAACAAACGCCAACAACAGTATTTAGCAGATAAAACACAAATCGAAGTTCTAAAAAATCGTGCAGAAATGCAATTAGATAGCTCGTTAAGTTACTTACAGGAAGAATACAGCTTAACCTTTGAAGCTGCCTATGAAGCGTATTTCCCAATCGATGATTTGGCGCAAGCGCAGCAAACAGTGAAACGCCTAAAACAAGAAATTGAGCGGTTAGGACCTGTTAACTTAAGTGCCATCGAGCAATTTGAACAAGTCGATGAACGCCATCAATTTCTAGTCAGTCAACGTGATGATTTATTAAATGCGAAAGAACAATTATTTGAAACCATGGATGAAATGGACCAAGAAGTGAAAGAACGGTTTAAAGAAGTCTTTGAAGCAATTCGTGGCCAGTTCAAAGTGGTATTTCCTAATATGTTTGGTGGCGGACGGGCAGAACTGGTGCTAACTAACCCAGAGGATCTCTTGAATACAGGGATTGAGATTGAGGCGCAACCACCAGGGAAAAAATTACAACATTTAAGCTTGTTGTCTGGAGGCGAACGGGCATTAACGGCGATTGCATTACTCTTTTCAATTATTCGTGTTCGACCCGTTCCGTTCTGTATTTTAGATGAAGTAGAAGCAGCTTTAGATGAAGCCAACGTTGCTCGTTTTGGTCATTATTTAAGCGAATTTGAAGATGGCACACAGTTTATTGTGGTGACGCATCGTAAAGGGACAATGGAAGCCGCAGATGTTTTATATGGCGTGACTATGCAAGAATCTGGGGTTTCAAAAATCGTTTCAGTTCGCTTGGAAGAGGTCAAAGAAGGTGGCGCAATTGAAAAAAGCAATTAGCCAGAAGCAAGGAGGAGCGAACGTTTGATAAAATTAGTTGCTATTGATTTAGATGGAACATTATTAAATAGCCAAAAAGAGATTTCTTTACGAAATAAACAAGCACTGATGGCTGCGAAACAAGCAGGCGTGAAAGTTGTTATCTGCACAGGTCGACCTTTGGCAGCTATTGGTCCTTACTTAGAAGAATTAGGTTTACAAGATGAAGGCGATTATAGCATTACTTTTAACGGCGGGTTGGTTCAAAAAAATGATACAGGGGCCATTATTGAGAAAACATTGATGCCCTTGGAAGCGATTCATGAGCTGTACCAATTAGCAACCACACTCAACATGCCGTTTGATGTCTTATCCGATGAGGTCGTGATGCAATTGCCTTCTGCACCTAATTATCCTTCAATTTATAGTTCTCTAAACAAATTATTAACCTTTGAGTCCTACAAATTAGAAGAGTTAACCCCGAATCGAATTTATAATAAAGTTGTTGTTGCGATTGATGAAGCGTATTTAAATGAACGCATCAAGGAAATTCCAGCCTCTTTTTATGAGCGTTTTGAAATTATTAAAACGCGAAATAACTTATTAGAATTTATGCCAAAAGGGATTACGAAAGCCTATGGTATTTCCTTGTTAGCCAAAGATTTAGGAATCCGTGCAGAAGAAATCATGACCTTAGGGGACGAAGAAAATGATTTACCGATGATTGAATACGCTGGCTTAGGTGTCGCCATGGCAAATGCGATTCCATTAGTTAAAGAAGCCGCAGATGTCGTTACAGACACGAATGACCAAGATGGCGTTGCCAAAGCGGTCGAAAAATATATTTTAACGCCGTTGGAAGGAGGCCAATAAGAATGGGATTTTTTGATAAAATTAAAAAAGCTTTTTCCGCTGAAAAAAAGGAAGAAGAAAAACAAGAGATTGTTGAAGAAACAGTAGACGAAACACCAAGTGATGAATCAGCGCCTGCTGAATCAAAAGAAACCGCAGCAGAAGAGGCGCAAACAACGCCAGAAACGGCAGCGGAAGAAGTCGCAGAAACAGCCGATTTAACAGATAACGCTGAAATGGAAAAATTAGCTGGCGTAGAAGAAGCATTAGAAGAAGAGCCAGAAGAAATCTTGACAGAGGAAACACAAGAAGTTGTTGTGGAAGCGCCTGAGGAAGAAAGTAGTGTCGTTACTCCGTTGGCAGAACCAATAGACACGCAGGTTTCAGAAGAAATTGAAGAGTCGAAAGAAGAGCAAGTCCAAGAAAAATATGAAAAAGGCTTGGAAAAAACACGTAAAACATTTGGTCAACGGTTGAATGAATTGTTTGCTAATTTCCGAAGCGTTGATGAAGATTTCTTTGAAGAATTAGAAGAAACGTTAATTGGTGCAGACGTAGGTTTTGATACATCCTTAAAAATTACAGAAGCCTTGCGACAAGAAGTGAAACTGCGAAACGTGAAAAAACCAGCTCAAGTTCAAAATACCATCATTGAAAAAATGGTTGATTTGTATGAAGAAGCAGGAATTAATGAAAATAATGCGATTAACTTACAGCCAAATGGCTTAACCGTGATTTTATTTGTCGGTGTTAATGGAGTGGGTAAAACAACCAGCATTGGTAAATTAGCGCATCAATACAAGTTGGAAGGAAAGAAAGTTTTAATGGCCGCTGCCGATACGTTCCGAGCGGGAGCCATCGATCAATTAGTTGTTTGGGGCGAACGGGCTGGCGTTGAAGTTGTACGTGGGAATGCTGGCGGCGATCCAGCAGCGGTCGTTTTCGATGCAGTGGAACGTGCCAAAGCAGAACAGGCTGATGTTTTGCTAGTGGATACAGCAGGTCGTTTACAAAATAAAGTCAACTTAATGAAGGAATTAGAAAAAATCAAACGAGTCATCCAACGAGAAATTCCAGATGCGCCTCACGAAGTACTCTTAGTCGTGGACGCAACTACTGGCCAAAACGCGATGATGCAAGCCAAACAGTTCAAAGAAACAACCGATGTCACTGGCTTAGTTTTAACCAAACTAGACGGAACAGCCAAAGGTGGTATTGTCATTGCTATTCGGAATGAATTACACTTGCCAGTGAAATTAGTTGGTCTAGGTGAAGGCATTAACGATTTAGAACCATTCAATGCCAACGATTTCGCAATGGGCTTATTTAAAGGCTTATTAAAAGATGTTTAGTTGTAGAAAATAAACAGGTTTGGGAAGAACGTGGGACAGGAGTATTTAGCTTCAAGAATGAAGAAGCTACTCCTGTCCCGCCGTTTATTTTAGGATTGGGACGGATGTTCTAAGTTCTTCCTAAATTGTTTCTGAAAAAAATGAAGGAGTGAGGGAGAAGATGACAGAACAAATGTGGATTGAGAAGTTAGGATTAGAAGCGCATCCTGAGGGCGGTTATTTTAAACAAACCAATAAAAGTGAACAATTGATTCCGACCAAACGAGGCGAACGGGCGTTGCATACAGCGATTTTATTTCTATTAAATACAGAAAGTCCGTCACATTTTCATCGTTTAAAAGCGGATGAATTATGGTTTTTTCACGATGGTCAGCCGTTAACCGTTCACTGTATTTTTCCTGATGGAACATATCAAGCTGTTCAGTTAGGGAAAGACTTAGTTCAAGGGCAACAGCTTTCGTTCTCAGTTCCTGCCGGCACAATCTTTGGCTCTACAGTAGCGACAGGATTTGCGTTAGTCAGTTGTGTGGTTACACCAGGCTTTGAGTTTGAAGACTTCGAGTTATTTACTCAAGCGGAATTGTTAAACGATTATCCACAACATAGTGAAATCATTCAGCACTTGGCTTATCGAGAATTACCTTAAGAAAACGTTTTAGTAACATTTCTTTTATGAATATGCTAGTATAAATCAAACAAGCTTGTTGATTTTGTCGCAACGCACACTTAGCTGTCGTAGATGATTAAAAGAAAGGGATGAATCACATGGGCACAATGGTTTTTGTTAACTTCCCAGTAGCGGATGTCCAACGTTCTACAGCATTTTATGAAAAACTTGGATTCAAAAAGAACGAGGAATTTTCAACAGAGGAAGCTAGTTCGATGATGTGGGATGATCAATTTTGGATTATGTTGTTGAACCATGATTTTTATGGAAAATTTATCCAAGAAAAGCAAATTATTGATGCGCAAACAACCAGTGGAGCATTAATTTCCTTTAGTTTAGAGAGTGCCGAAGCCGTAAAACAGTTTGGCGAAACCGCCAAAGCTAACGGAGGCAACTGTTACCGAGTTGATATGGGAATACCGGAAGAGCAAATGTATGGCTTAGAAGTGCAAGATTTGGATGGCAATAGCTTAGAACCTGTCTGGATGAAGATGTAAAAAGAGCCGCAAAATCTCTACAGATTTTGCGGCTCTTTTCCTACAAAAAACTATTGTAAATTATTGGCATTAGTTGCTTCAACACCATAAGAATCAGCTACTTTTTTCAAGCTAAATCCTTTTCCGTAGACTTCACTTGCACTCATTGAAATCAAAAAGGCTTCTTCATCAATCTCAAGAATGGCTTCTTTTAAGCGGGGAAAATCTTTTTCACGAATGACGGTCATTAAGAGCATGCCTTTCGCGTTTCGATAACCGCCTTCGATTGGCACCAAGGTCACACCTTTATCTAGTTCACGTAATAAGCGTTCTTGAATAGCGACATATTTTGGTGAAATAATCATCACATTCTTCGAGCGAACCAGACCAACTTGAATCATGTCAACGACACGACCAATTGTAAATAAACAAATTAAAGAGAATAACACAATATCTGCATTAAAAGCATACATTGCTGATAAAATGACTAAACCATCGACGAATAAAATAGCAATACCTAAGGAAACTTTGAAGTATTTATTGACAATTTGTGAAATGATTGCTGTGCCACCAGTTGAGGCATTGCCACGGAAAACCAAGCCTAGGCCAGCACCTGTAATAATACCGCCAAATAATGCTGCTAGAAAAATATTATGTGTTAAAACAGGCATCCCTGAAGTAATTCCTACAAAAAATGGATAAATAAGACTGCCATAAATGGTTTTGACACCGACCTCTTTCCCAAGAAGTAAGAAACAAAGCACTAAAAGAGGAATATTGATGGCGTAAAGAACAATGGCGGGACTAATCCCGAAAACATAATTAATAACAATACTAATGCCATTGGCTCCGCCTGCGACAAGTTTATTTGGCAATAAGACCGCATTGATTGAAATGGCCAAAATGAATGCACCGACTGTTACATAGGCGGTGTCTTTTAAACGTTGGGCTGTAAAAAATTTGTTCATAAAATACCTCCAATTATTTATTAGTTTAGTGAATGATGACATAAAAAAAGACAGAACATGAGAGACAAGCCTAATCGACTTATGTCCCACACTCTAAATCTTCAACTAATCAACTGAACACTTTTTCCTTATACTAACATGAAATACGACAAGAAAACATAGTGAACAAACAATTTTTTGGAAAAGAGGTCGGGACAGAACCGTTTAGCTCCGAGAACCAAGTAGGTACTGATTAACATCTATTTGCTTTGCAAATAGTGTTTCTCAGCAATAAGAAGAAATTTCCGAAAATTGTCATAAAACACAACGAGGAACGAGTTGATGTTGCATGATACCTACCCGGTGTTCTTTAATTTTTGGAGACCAAG
>OLPZ01000128.1_pt1 | contig 61078 bp, 63 predicted proteins | sample 1672711 | NCBI WGS metagenome assembly OLPZ01 (sample SAMEA3136716, study PRJEB25190) | human gut metagenome
ATCAATTATCCCGTCGGATAACTAATTCACTATTTAGCTTAGAATGTTTTGTATAAAAAAAGTCACTGGTTAACTAGGCCAGTGACTCATACATTGGGAATTAAGAAGATTGAAGAGACTTCTTATAACGAGCAAATGAATTTATTAATCATTTACTACATGATTATCGTACAACTGATGTTATTTTACGTCAATAACATTGACCAAATTTAATCGGTAAAAATCAAAAGAAACATAATTATATACTTAACTTTATAATTATGATAAAATTTTTATAGCTATTGAGTAATTTTTACTCTACATTGAACGTTTATACATTAATAAGGAGAATCATTTATGATCTACAAAGTTTTGTATCAAAAAAACAAGATTGTCAATCCTCGTAGAGAAACTACACAAACTCTTTACATGGAAGCAGACAACATGGTCGAAGCAAGAAGTATGGTTGAGGACAATACCCCCTATAACATTGAACTCATCCAAGAATTAACTGGTAATTCGTTAACTTACGAAAAAGAACATGCTGACTTTAAGTTAACAACGTTCGACAAGAAGTAATAAAGAGTGCGAATTAAAAATAATGAAGTAGCCGTTTATGCAATCGGGGGTTTGCATGAAATCGGCAAAAATATGTATTGTGTTCAGTATCAGGATGAAATTATCATCATGGACTGTGGTATTAAATTCCCCGAAGATAACCTATTAGGTATTAATTACGTTATTTCAGACTATTCTTACCTAATCAAGAATCGTAAGAAAATCAAAGCTCTTGTGGTTAGTCACGGACATGAAGACCATATCGGTGGTATTCCATTTTTGTTAGAAAAAATTCCTGAAATTCCTGTCTATGCGACACCATTTGCCCTTTCATTAATTAGAGGCAAATTGGACGAACACGGAATTTTAAAGACAACTGAACTACACGAAGAGCATGAGGATACTGTTTTGAAGTTTAAGAAACTTTCCGTTTCTTTCTTTAGAACTACTCACTCTATTCCTGATACTTTAGGTATTGCCGTTCATACACCACTCGGTGCCGTTGTCTTTACTGGTGACTTTAAGTTTGACTTAACACCAGTAATGGATCAACCTGCACCAGATTTTCAAAAGATGGCTCAATTAGGCAATGAAGGTGTACTTGCTCTTCTCTCAGATTCAACTAATGCTGAAGTAACACAATTTACTAAGTCTGAACGATTTGTAGCTAAGTCACTACATAATATCATCACTGGAATCCACGGTAGAATTATTTTTGCCACTTTTGCATCTAATCTTTATCGTGTATCAACTGCTATTCAAGCTGCAATTGATACCGGTAGAAAGGTTGCAATTTTTGGACGTAGTATGGAAAATGGCGTTGATAATGGGGTCGACTTGGGCTACTTAAATTTGCCTAAGGATCTAATTGTTGACGCAGATGAGATCAACAAATTACCACCTGAAAAAGTAATGATTTTATGTACTGGTTCTCAAGGTGAACCATTAGCCGCTTTATCGCGAATTGCTAATGGTACTCACCGTCAAATCAGCTTACAACCTGGTGATACAGTCATCTTCTCCTCTAACCCAATTCCAGGTAACACATTAAGTGTTAACCACTTAATCAATAAGTTAATGGAAGGCGGAGCCGATGTTATTCACGGAAGAGTAAATAACGTTCATACTTCCGGACACGGCGGCCAAGAAGAGTTAAAGATGATGGTTCGCTTAGTTAAGCCTAAGTACATGATTCCTGTTCATGGTGAGTACAGAATGCAGGTTATTCACACCCAGCTTGCTCAACAAGCCGGTGTACCCGCTGAAAACACTTTTGTTTTATCTAATGGTGAAGTTGTCTGCTTTGGCCCTGATGGCGCTAGAATCGCAGGACATATTCCTGCAGGTGACGTTTACGTTGATACTTCTGGTACTGCAGACGTTGGCAACGTTGTTGTTCATGATCGTCAAATTCTTTCTGAAGAAGGTTTAGTTGTTGCAGTTGCTACAGTTGATTATAAGCACAAGCGAGTCTTAGCTGGTCCTGATATTCTCAGTCGCGGATTTGTCTACATGCGTGAATCAACTGAGTTAATTAGTCAAGCGCAAAAGCATGTTTATCATGTGCTTAGAAATGAAATGGCTAAATCAAATAGACCAAAAGAAAGTGACATTAAAAAGGCGATCACCGAAAATCTTTCAGACTTCTTGTATTCCAAGACTGAACGACGGCCTATGATTTTACCAATCATTATCGAAAAGAAATAGTAAAAAAGACTCCTTAGGGAGTCTTTTATTTTAGAAAATGAACAATATGCATAAAAAAATTAAAGTTCAGTTATTAGTTAATGAGGTCGCTGGGAATGGCAATGCTATTAAAGCTGATAAAGAATTACAAGATATACTAAAAGAAATGAATATTCCTTTTAAGCGACAAAAAAGTCATTATCCTGGAGAATTAGTCGTTCTAGCACAAAATTACGCTAATTTACATCTCTCTTCTGAACATGTTTTAATCGTAGTTGGTGGAGATGGCTCCTTTAATGAAGTTTTAAATGGAATAAAGACTTCTAATTATCCTGAGACAGCTATTACTTATTTGCCTGCAGGAACAGGCAACGATTTTGCCCGTGGTGCCGGATTAACCGCAGATCCCAGGCAATTAATCAACAATTTGCTCCGAGATCCTGAACCGGAACAAGTTGATTGTGGTTTTTTCACATCAAATATTAAACAAATTCCTAAGGGTTACTTTGTTAATAATTTCGGTATTGGTTTTGATGCCTTTGTTGTTCATCAGAGTAATCATGAGCAATTAAAAAAACACCTCAATCACCTCAATTCTGGAAATATGATTTATGGCCTAAATATAATCAAGGCACTAATTAAGCAGGATACCTTTACAGTGACTGTTAAAACTAAAAACGAAACTCTTCGTTACGGAGATGCATACTTTGTCACTACTACTAACCATCCCTACTCTGGCGGTGGTTTTGCTATTTTGCCAAAAGCGGACATTTACAGTCACCATCTTGATACAGTAATTGTTGAAAAACCGAGTTTACGCAAGTTTCTCTGGCTTTTTGGTAAGCTGATCAAAGATGGTTCACACGTTAATGCACCAGAATTTCATTATATTGAAGCTAAAGAAATCCTAGTTCAAACCAATAAAAGTGAATATGCTCAAATTGATGGTGAAGATATTGAAAAGCAGCCCTTCAAAGTAACATTTAAAGTTGATCATTTTAATTTATTAAAATAAGGAAGAATTCCAAATTCTTCCTTTTTCATATCTTATCTAAAATATCTCTTTTCGAATTATGATTTTGATAATATTGGTCCTGATCAATGAAATCATGTACTTGATCATAAAATTTCTTCCAATAACGGTATTTTTGATACTGCTTTTGCCACTCCCGTGCTTCCTGCAAGTAATTACCAAGAAGTCCATTAATCTGATCGATATGTTTAATCACCTGATTAGCATGATACAATTGCTCTTCCACCTGCTTTTGAGTTAACGTTGACTCCTGATCTTCAAAAAATAGAACATTTTCTTGATAATTTTTTTCTTCTTGCAATTGTTTACTATTATCCATTTCTTCTTTGATAGCTGCAATTTCGTCTGGCTGTAATCCAATTCCGGTTTTAGCTTTGACTAATAACGACTGAATATCTGCCAATTGCACAACATCTATTCCCATTTTTTGATAACGGTTCGAATCAGTCAATGTGAACTCATCATCTATTCTACTTACAAATACAACCACGTTTCTGATTAATTGATCTATATTTGGCAAGCGTCTCAATAAATTAATAATCACTGGGTTGTTGCTTTTTTCTAGGACATATTTAATACTTTCTTTATGCTTGGCCACTTGATCAGCTATCTGATCATAATCAGCCTGCACATTATACTGTCCATTTTTACTTGTTCGTGCTTTAGTTTCCAAGCAAAAAATCCCGCTAGTCGTAATTATCACATGATCAATTTGGTTACTCCCTAAACTATTCTTTTTTTCATAGGGATATGGTAATAGTAAATTATGAATTATTTCTTTCCCTGTCTGCACTTCACGTAAACGAGAATTCACTAATTCTTCTGCGGCAGCGCCTGCCAAGAGATTGCTAAGATGGCGCAAATCACGTTGAGATAAAATATTCATAGGTCGCAAATGTTTTATTTGATTCAAATGTAGTTCAGTCATTCTTTTTTGAAATGCGTTTACTTTTTGATTGTAAACCTTATAGCCAGAATTAATTGCCCGAATTCGTAAAACATTTTGCAGAGCCAAAGCTCGTTTCAAATCACGTTTATTATTCAACAAAGTTTTTTCAACTATCATAGCATCATGAACAGTCTGTGAATCAGTTACTTTTTTATGTGTAATCCAAGCTTTTTGATAACTAGCATGATTTTCTAACTCATTCACATACTGATTTAAGTCATTTTCCAAAGGCAAAATTTTGTTTCTGCCTTCTTTGACTATTGAGCTATAATAGCGCAAATTTTTTGTAATTTTGTCTAACTCATTGAATTCATGTTTGCCATAATGGTAAGTTACCTTATTTTCTCCATTCCAACTAGTCTTACGCCAATAATGACCATCCGTCTCACCAAATTCAACTAATTCCGCCACTGAACGATCTAAATAGTACTTAATCAAATAATGACAATGGCCTTTATTGTCAAAAATGCGTCGCTTAATATAACCCGGTCGCATTAATTCAATGATCTGAAAGGTCAAGTTCTTATGATTAGGAAAACGGTATGGTAATTTTTTGCCTGCAATTTTTTCAATTTTAGTTATTTCTTTCTTATCTGTTACAGATAATTCTATTTTTTTCATTTTCTTCTTTTTTCGCTTTTGAAAAAAATAATAGGTTAATAAGCCTATTGTTAGTGTAATTATTGTAATATCCATGTTAATTATCCATATTTTGGAACGTATGTTTAGACAACAATAATTATACCATGATTTTGTATAATGAAAAAGCCCCTTGTTTTAACAATTCAAGGGGCTTTTATCCTTATAATTTGATATTTTCCATTCCAATCATTGGATCAATTTCACCAGAATATATTTTTTCCGGGGTTAGAACAAAATCTTCTGCTACTTCTGCTTTATCGGTTTCATTCTCCATTTCTTGAGCTTTTTCGTGCTGCTTGCTTTGATCAGATTTATCCAATGATTTTGTAATACCCAATTGCTGACAAATCTTCGCTGCTAAGCCAGTCTTACGATCATTTCCCGGCGTCTTAAAAGCTGCCACAAATGCCCGTGGATCACCAACTAACACTAAGTTTTTCTCAGCTCGCGTTATTGCAGTATACAAAAGGTTTCGTTTTAGCATCACAAAATTCTGCATGGTTAGATTCAAGATTACCAATGGAAATTCTGAACCTTGTGATTTATGAATAGTGATTGTATAAGCCCGGGTCAGATCATTTAAATCTTTTCTAGAAAAGGCAACTTCTCTTCCATCAAAATCTGCAATCATGCATTCCTTGGCATCATCTTCATCAATGCTAATGATCTTACCAATTTGTCCATTATAAATATCTTTTTCAGGATTATTTTGCAATTGCAGAATACGATCGCCAATTCGGAAAACTTCATTATGTGCTTCTAATACCTTACTTTTAGGCTGAGATGGGTTTAAAATTGCCTGAATAACATTATTAAGGTTAGTTACACCACCATTGCCAAGATACATCGCGCTAAGCACTTGAATATCATCTTTTGCAAATCCACGTTTTAAAGCAAGTTTAACAATTTGTCCAACTGCATCCCCTACTAATTCGGGACGACAGCTAATAAAAGAATAATTCTTTGTTTTCTTAAACAATGCTTGCTGATCTTTACCCTCATTAACATCATGCGCCAAAGTAATAATCGTTGAATCATCACCCTGTCTATGAATCTGCTTCAAAATAGTAGTTGGAAACGCTTGCGATTTAATCAGGTCACTGAAGACATTGCCAGCTCCAACCGAAGGTAACTGATCCTTATCACCAACGAAAACAATATGCCGCGTATCATGAATACTTGCAAAAAGTTGTTTAAAAAGGAACATGTCAACCATCGACATTTCATCAACAATTAAGATTTCACCATTTAACTCATTCAAGTCCTGAGTGTTAGTATCACCAATACCTAACCCCAACATTCGGTGAATTGTTTTAGCACTGATTCCGGTAATTTCACCCATTCTTTTAGCTGCACGTCCAGTCGGTGCTGCTAGTAAAAACGGAGGATCTTCACTGTAAAGAGCGGAGGAAGGAATCTCAGCCAGCTTGCGTAATACTAATAAAATTCCATTAATGATAGTAGTTTTACCTGTACCTGGTCCACCTGTCAAAATAGAAATCGGTTGGTTAACTGCGTTTTTGATGGCCAACTTCTGTGTATCGTCGTAGTGAATCTTAAGTTCCTTTTCAGCATCCTTGATTGCTTGCTCTACCTTTTTATCATCATATTGTTCTCTTTTTTTATCTTCTTTTTTTTCTACCAAGTTTTTCATCAAGCGAGCAATATCAACTTCTGTTTGATAAATATTTTGTAGAGCAGCATTCTCACCATCAACTATTACTTTGCCAGCTTCTTGTAAACTATTAATACAGCTAGCAATTGGGTCGAATTGATTGATTTGAAGCAATTTACTTGCTTCTGTTAATAACTCAGCTAAGCCTACATAAGTATCTCCCTCACCATTTAAAGCATCGAGTAATACTTGATAAACAGCACCTTTAATTCTACGTGGATCATCACTAGCAATATCTAATTGGCTTCCCATCATATCCGCGGTTTTAAATGCAAAACCCGAAATATCATTAACTGCTGCATAAGGATCTTTCTCTAGTTTTGCTAATGCTTCACCATGATAAAGCTGGTAAACCCGTCCTGCAATACGCTTATTAATGCCGTATTTAGCCAATTTTAAAATTACTTCTGAATAAGAATCCATCGCATTTAGTCCTGCCAAAAGACTATCCTTTTGCTTTCTAGTTAAAGAAAGCTTATCAATCTTAGCTGGACTTTCCTTCAATACATCTAAGGCATTTAGCCCTAATTCATCAATAATCGTAGTCGCAGCCTTTTTACCAATTCCAGGGAACTTATTCGAACTCAAATACTTAGTTAAAGATCCCTCTTCATGTGGCAAGACTTGCTTATAGTTATTTGCTCTAAACTGCAAGCCAAATTTTTCATGCATTACTAGTTTACCCTCGAAGCGATAGCTACTATTAATTTGAATATCGCCAAAATTCCCTGTCACCTTAATATCGGGACGAGAATAATCGGATAAAGTGCCGATAATTTCAACGTCAAGAATTTTATACAAGTCTTTACTATTTTCAAAAACAATCCCGTTAACCTTACCGGTAAATTCATTCATAATTTTTCTTTTCCTTGTCATTTAGCATCTTCATAATTGAAGCATACTGATTCATTGCTTGCTGATAATACTTAGCATCCATCTGCTTAGCTTGAGCAAAATATTTTTGAGCCTGGTCACGATCTTTTTCTAATGTAGTGACACCTAGTAAAAAATAAACTTTCGCATTTTTCTTATTATCAGGAATTGCCAAATACATTTGCTGAGCCTGTTGATTCTCACCCAAACTTAACCAAATATCGCCTAGCAATTCCTGAATTCGCTCATCAATTTTTTTGATCGTCAAAGCATAAGCTAAAGCTTTTTGACCTTGCCCTAATTTTAAGTAAGTTAGTGCCTTTTGATAAAGAGTTAAGTCATCATTAGGTATCTGATCTAATAAAGCCAGTGCCTTATCAAAATCGCCTTGCATGTAATAACACACTGCCAGATTATAATTTAATTCTTGTGGCTCTTTAACCAGATGCTGGGCCTGCTCCAATAGCTTCTGTGCTTGATCCAAGCTTCCTTGCTCAATTAAATACGTCGATAGCTGCAAATAATTAGCAACTTGTTGTGGATACTGATCGATTTTTTTGATTAAAAGATGAATGGCTTGTTCTACTTTACCTTCATCATAAAGTTGCGCTATTTTTTGATCCATTATAACGAGTCCGTCTTCGATAATTTGCGTCCTAAATAACTAGTTTCATTCCACACTACCGGTTTAAAAGTCTTTCCGCCATCTAGTGTTTCTAAGACAGTTAAAGAGGTATTGCTAAGGCCGCCATTTTTGCGAATATCTTTCAATGGATAGCCTAAAAGTCCACCCATAATAGCTGATAATGCCGCACCATGACTAACTGCTAGAATCTTATCATCATCGTCAGGAAATCTTTGTGCCATTTCTTGAGCAAATGCTTTTCCACGAGCAATAACATGTGGATAATCCTCACCATGAAGTTCAGTCGGATCATATTTATCTGGATGGTGCCAAAAATTATCCATTTGTTTAGGGAATTTTTTCTCTGCATCCCCAAACTTCATTCCCTCCATATCGCCCAAATTAAACTCTCTGAGTCGTTCATCGATCACAACGGGTAAGTTAGCGTTCATTGCATCATCGATGCCCTGAGCGGTATTAAAGGCCCTATCAAGCGGACTGGCAAAAATTCCTCTAAATTTAGTTCCTTGCAAGTGATGACCTAATTTTTTTATATCTTCTAAGCTTTGTGGCAAAAGTGGTGAATCTCCATGTCCTCCTTGGAAGCGACTAGCTAAATTCCACTCAGTTTTGCCATGACGAACAAAATAAATTTGCATTGCTTAAATCCCCCTAATTGTCTAATCAATAAGAATAGTTTAGCACAAAGAAAAAGGCGTTCGAAAAATCGAACGCTCTTTTTGCATATTTTTTAAACTAATTGTAATTGCTTTTCTTCTTGGTAAGCAGCATCAATATTACCGCCGCCTAAACATTCTTCACCCTTGTATAAAACAAGTGCTTGACCTGGTGTAACTGCACGAGCTGGCTCATCAAAGTAAACATCAGCAGTATTGTCTGCGGCATGATACTTAACAGTCACGCCGATATCACATTGACGATAACGGAACTTTGCAGTACAGTGCATCTCAAAATCATGATCTGGCTTACCAGTAAAGAATGACATATCACTTGCCTTCAAGCGACTAGCATATAGAAGTGGACTATCATAGCCCTGCTCTACAATTAATTCATTCTTCTTAAGATCCTTGCCGACCACGAACCATGGATCAGTTGATTCCTTAGTTGAGCCCAAGCCCAAGCCCTGTCTTTGACCAATGGTGTAGTACATTAAACCAGCATGCTCACCAACTACCTTACCATCAGGAGTGACCATCTTACCTGATTTAGCTGGTAAGAATTCACTTAAAAACTTTCTAAAGTTTCTCTCACCAATAAAGCAGATACCTGTAGAATCTTTTTTCTTCGCGGTAGCTAAACCATTAGCCAAAGCAATCTCTCTAACTTGTGGCTTAGTTAGGTTAGCTAGAGGGAAAATAACCTTACTAATCTGCTCTTGACTCAATTGGCTCAAAAAGTACGTCTGGTCCTTGTTACCATCCTTAGGACGCATCATATGAGTAACACCATTGGCATCCTTAACAGTCTTAGCATAGTGCCCCATTGCAATGTAGTCAGCATCCAAGTCCATCGCAAATTCCAAGAACGACTTGAACTTAATCTGACTATTGCACATTACATCAGGATTAGGGGTTCTTCCCTTCTTGTATTCATCCAAGAAATATTCAAAAACGCGGTGCCAATACTCTTTTTCAAAATTAATTGAATAATATGGAATACCAATCTTATCGGCAACCTTTTTTACATCTTCATAGTCTTCAGTAGCTGTACAGACGCCTGAATCATCGGTATCATCCCAATTCTTCATAAAGACACCAACAACATCGTAGCCTTGTTGTTTAAGTAAAAGTGCTGAAACAGACGAGTCAACGCCACCACTCATACCTACAACTACTCTAGTCTTGCTATTGTCAACCATTATTCAATCAATCCTTTACTTCAAGCAAAATCTTACGCTCCTCAAGATCCTTTAAAATATAATCTAAAAGTTCTACAGTAGGAGCTAATTGCTTATTTTTAAAAATATTAACCTTCTGCAAACCGTTGCGATCAGTAATAACCATAGTTAAATGCGACAAGTCCTTATTAATGGTCATCTTTAACTTAGTAGGCGCGTTATAAGGTGAATCATTGTAAAGGGGATGTTCATAATTAAAATTACCCTTAGCTGTCTTCACAAAGCCAGCATCAATCAAAGCATAAAGCTTCAACTCAGGATTCAAAGTAAACTTACGTTTATCACCATTAATCACAACTGTATTTGCCATAATTTTCCTCACTTATTTATAATAAGATACTTTCTTTTTGAAAGCAACTATTTATTTTTAGATTGAATTCTTTGTACAATTTTTACTAATTCTTGGGCGAATTGCTCAATTTCTTCATCCGTATTATAACGCCCAAATGAAATTCGGATCGACTCATTTATTCTTGGTGAATTTTCTCCAAAACAAGCAATTAAAACATGTGATGGCTCCAAAGAACCAGCAGTACATGCTGAACCGCCTGACACGGCAAATCCATTCAAATCAAGATTTGTTTGTAAAGAAGTAGTAGATACACCATTGAGATGCAGATTAAGCACATGATGTGAGTAACCCGGACCATACCCACCATTAATTTCATAATTAATTTGATGATCGTCTAATTCCTTTAAAATAATGTCTTGATAATGAGCATATTTCTTTTGCAAAGCATCACGACCAATCTCGGATACTTCACGGACAGCTTCGCCAAAGCCGGCAATTCCTGGTACGTTCTCTGTTCCAGCTCGACGTTTGGTTTCCTGCTCACCGCCTAAAATCAAATTTGGAATATCGATATCCGCATTTTCATATAAAAAGCCTAAAAACTTAGGTCCATTAATTTTATGTGCAGAAACAGACAGAAAATCAATGTTCATGTCCTTAACATCAATTTTAATTGTGCCCATTCCCTGAACATTGTCAACATGAAAATATGCATTGGAGTCCTTTACCATTGCCCCGATTTCTTTGAGCGGCATAATGGTACCAACTTCATTGTTAACGGCCATAATCGATACTAAAATAGTGTCTGGCGTTAATTCCTTTTTTAACTGTTCTAAAGAAATTTGCCCGTTTTCATCGACATTCAAATAGACAATGTTGTAGCCCTCATTTTCCAAACGTTTCATTGGATTAAGAACCGAGGGATGTTCGATCGGCGTAGTAATAATCTTTTTACCAATATTTTTACGAGCATAGGCAGTTCCAAGAATCGCTGTATTATTGCTTTCTGAACCACCTGAAGTAAAAATAATCTCTCCATCTTGAGCATTAATATCTTGAGCAATCTGGTGACGAGCTCGATCAATTACATTTCTGGCCCTACGACCTAATTCATAGGTACTAGAGGCATTACCAAAATCATTTTTCATTTCATCGGTAATAATATCAATTACCTTGGGTGACATTGGTGTCGTTGCCGCATTATCTAAATAAATTTCACGCACGTTTAATTCATCTTTTCTACATAATCACTAATTAACTTAGCTGCCTTAGCGCCGACTTCCTTGACAAACTTGTCAAAATCATTGTCTGCATTAGCATCCCCATTATCGGAAATTGCACGCATAGCAACCAACGGAGTTTTAAAATGACGAGCAACTTGTGCAAAAGCGGCTCCTTCCATTTCTACTCCTAAAGCTTCTGGAAAGTTTTTCTTGATTAACTCTTTTTGTTCTTCTGATTGAACAAAAGTATCTCCAGTAACAACAAGCCCTTCCTTAAAATCTACGTCTTCTTCACCTAAATATTTCTTAAATGCTTCCCTTTCAGGCGAATTCAACTTAAAGGTAGCAGGCTCTCTTGGAATCTGACCTTCTACATATTCACCGGCACTAACACAGTGAGCATCGTGATAGGCAAAATCATTTACTAAAATCACATCTTTACGATGAACATCATCTTGTAATGATCCAGCAGAACCAGTCATAAAAATTACATCAATTTTTTCTTTAGTTAGTAAACTAGTCAGATTCATAGCGGCATTCACTTTACCGATACCACTTAAACCTAAATATACATCATTGCCATTAACAGAAAAATGTTCGAATTCTGTTGATCCGAACATTTCTTTTGTTTCTGCATGGAAATGATCACGATAAAATTCAGCTTCTTCCGCCATTGGGACGATAATCGCAATCTTCAATTTATTTCCTCAGTTCCACTATAAATGAAATAGTGCTAATAGCACCAATATAATTAAAACAATCACTATCAGGATAGCACGATTCAATCTTTTTTTCAGTCTTAAAGACTTCTCTTGGCGAATCGTTTCCTTATCACTCGATTGATTATGCTGATAAAATTCTTGTCCATCCCCAGCCAGAGGGCGTCTTCTAGGTTCTTCTTCAGAGCCATCCCGCTTAAAGTCAGGATTTACATCTACTTCTTCTGAATCATTATCAGAAAAGGAAGATTTTAGCTTACTAAGTAGGCTTTTTTTCTGCCTTTTACGATAATCAGAGCGTTTTTCTACCATAACTAATCCTTATTATCGGTCTGAGCATTACGCAACATCATATTTTCCCAAACAGTAATTGCATAAATTGTCTTTGCATCAACAATTTTTCCTTCAGCCAATAAAGTTTTTAATTCATCTAAGCTATACCAACTAGAAGTTAAAAATTCATCTGCATCCAGTGCCCGCTTATCAGTCAATTTAGTTAAGGTATCACAATAGAAAAGATACATCTTTTCATCACAAAAACCAGGAGAAGAATAGAATTCACTGACCTTTTCCCAGTAATCTGCGCGATAGCCACCTTCTTCATTCAGCTCACGCTTCATTGCATCAAGCGGACTTGCATCAGTGGAATCAACCAAACCAGCTGGAATTTCCAAAGTAATCTGCTTAATTGGTTCCCGCCATTGCTTTACTAACAACATCTTTTGTTCATCATTAATTGCAATAACAGCCGATGCAGGCTTATGCTTAATAACTTCTCTAGTTGCAGTTTCACCATTAGGAAGCTTAATTGTGCGAACAGCCAGATCTAAAATACGTCCTTGAAAAATCTGCTGTGACGAGATTTCTGTTTCCTTTAAATCCAAAATCCCAGCTCCTTTTTAGGCTAAATAAACATTTACACATTGCAGACCATTTTTACCTTGAGCTAACTGATATTTAACTCTTTGACCTACTTGCAAAGTTTTATAGCCTTCCTCTTTAATTGCTTTATAGAAGACAAAATATGACTTATGATTACGATCATCTTCAATAAAGCCATAGCTACTGCCTTCATCAAATTGTTTTACAGTACCTAACCGCATTAGTTTTCAAATCCTTCTTGAACAGCTTCTGGGTAATCTGCTTCAACGATTTTAGCACAACGACCACAAAGCATTGGTAATTTTGGATCTACACCAATATCAGTTCTAATCATTCGGCACCGCGGACAAACTTCGCCATCAGCACGTTCTACTACAATACTTGCATTATTAAGCTTCTCCGCTTCTGCTGGAGCTTCGCCGTCAGCAATAGTTAACTTAGATACAATTAAAATTTGTCTAAAGTTAGCACCCAAATCATCCAACATTGTCTTAGTTTCTTTATCTGGATAAATAGTTACTGCCGCTTCAAATGACTTACCAATTAGCTTCTTGTTTCTTGCGTCCTCTAAAGCCTTCAAGACATCATCACGAAGCTTCATAAATTTGCCCCAGTTTTCCAAAAGTTCATCATGGTTAGCAAATTCTTCAACCTTTGGCATGTTGGCAAGTTGAACATAGTCTTCTGGTTCTTTCAAAAAGCCCCAAATTTCTTCCATAGTATGTGGCAAGATTGGAGTCAAGATCTTAGCTAACTTAACAGCTGCATCGTAAATGACAGTTTGCATTGAGCGGCGAGCATGGCTATCTTGACCATCGATATAAAGAACATCCTTTGCAAAATCAAGATAGAATGCAGAAAGGTCATTAGAAATAAACTTAAAGACTTTCTTGAAAACATCAGTAAAGTCAAACTTATCGTAAGCTGCAATACAGTCCTTAATCAAGTCATTCAACTTAACTTCCATGTACTGGTCAACTGAACGAAGATCGTCATAAGCTACACGGCTTTCCTTAGGATCGAAGTCACTTGTATTAGCAAGCATGTAACGGAAAGTATTTCTGATTTTTCTGTAACTTTCAGCTGATTGTTGCAAGATTCCCATAGAAACAGCCACATCAGAAGTAGTATCTGCTTGTGCCACCCAGAGACGAATAATTTCGGCACCCATCTTCTTGATTACGTCATTTGGTGAGATTACATTACCAAGTGACTTAGACATCTTGTGACCCTTATCGTCCAAAACAAATCCTTGTGAAAGAACTTGCTTGTAAGGAGCTTGGCCAGTTACAGCAACTGAAGTAATCAAACTTGAGTTGAACCAACCACGGTATTGATCACTACCTTCAAGGTAAAGATCTGCTGGGAAGTGTAAGCCTTCACGCTTGCTCATTACGCCTGACCATGATGTACCTGAATCGAACCAAACATCCAGAATGTCAGTTTCTTTTCTAAATTCACCGTGTGGTGAGTGTTCAGAAGTGAAGCCTTCCGGCAATAATTCCTTGGCAGTGTGAGTATACCAAGCATTTGAGCCTTCTTTTTCGAAGATTTTTGCAATATGTTCAATAGTTTCTGGGGTTACGATAGGAGTATCGTCTTCAGCGTAGAAAATTGGAAGTGGAACACCCCAAGCACGTTGACGAGAAATTACCCAGTCGCCACGGTCCTTAATCATGTTGTAAAGACGTGTCTTACCCCATTCTGGAATGAAGCTTGCCTTTTTGATTTGATCAAGGATTTGATCTCTAAATTTATCAATTGAAGCAAACCACTGAGTAGTTGCACGATAAATTACAGGCTTCTTAGTACGCCAGTCATGTGGGTATGAGTGAGTAAAGAAGTCGAGCTTAAGTAATGCGCCAGCCTTCTTAAGCTTGTCAGCAACCACTTTGTTAGCATCATCGTAGAACATACCAACAAGATCTGGATCTGGAACTTCATCTGTGAAGCGGCCTTGAGCATCCATTGGGCTGAATACTGGCAAACCGTAACGACGACCAACGTTGTAGTCATCTTCACCAAAACCAGTTGCATTGTGAACAAGACCAGTACCATCATCATCAGTAACGTAAGTATCGTTCATTACAAGACCAGTTACATCGTACAATGGGTGCTTATAGGTCATACGATCAAAGTCAGTACCCTTAAGTGTCTTTAAGACCTTGTAGTCCTTCCACCCTAAGTCTTCAGCAACAGCTGGCAAACGATCGCTACCGATTACGTACTTCTTATCATTTACTTCAACTACATCGTAGTCAAACTTAGGGTTAACAGTGATACCTACGTTACTTGGAATAGTCCAAGGAGTAGTAGTCCAAATTACAAGTGAAGTATCTGAATCTAAGATACCCTTGCCATCCAAAATTGGGAAAGCAACATAGATTCTTGGTGACTTGATGTCGTGGTATTCAACTTCTGCTTCTGCCAAAGTTGATTCACTTGACCATGACCAGTAAACAGGCTTCTTACCCTTGTAGATGTAGCCCTTCTTGAACATTTCACCAAAAACTCTAATTTCGGCAGCTTCAAATTCAGGTTGCAAAGTAATGTAAGGGTGATCCCAATCTGCCATTACGCCCAAGCGTTTGAAGTCAGTCATTTGCTTTTCGACTTGTTCTTGAGCAAATTGGCGACATAATTCACGATACTTGGCACGATCCATGGTCTTACGGTCAATGCCCTTTTTGGCCAATTGTTGTTCAACAGGCAAGCCATGAGTATCCCAACCTGGTACGTATGGTGCATAATAACCGTTCATATTCTTGTAGCGAACAATGATGTCTTTAGAAATCTTGTTCAACGCATGTCCCATATGAATATTACCATTAGCAAATGGAGGGCCATCATGTAAATCAAAACGAGGCTTACCTTCGTTTAACTTTAATCTTTGTTCATATAACTTGTTATCTTCCCATTCTTTTTGCCATTCAGCTTCACGAACAGGTAGATTACCGCGCATCTTAAATTTAGTTTTACCTAAATTAAGAGTATCTTTGATTCTCATTAACAAAATTCCTTTCTAAAAAAGAAAGCCTCATCCTAAAATTAGGACGAGGCTAACCGTGGTACCACCTAAATTGAACTTATTATAAGTTCCACTTAACTTTGCGTAACGTGCAAATACCGTTTAGATTAATTAGGCAGCTGATCAGCTCTTAGGCTCTTATGCTAGTCTTCCACCATCACTAGCTCGCTGAATTGCCTTCAAGCTTTACTGTCAATCTAATATGCTTATTTTTTATAGTCGTCAGGAAAAACAATTGTTGGGCCTAAAGGATCTGATTTCATTTCAGGCTTAACATTAATTGTTTCATGACTTGGACTGTCCCCGGTCATTGGTTTAGGTGCAGCATTTTCTTCATTATCTGCATCGTCAGAATCATCCGGTTGATCCAACTCCAAATCATCAGGGCCTTGAGAAGAGTTTACGTCATTTTCATCATCATTGTCAACATCTTCATCTTCAACGTCTTCATCATCAGCACTTACTGGCTCCGAACCATCATCTGGATAATAACGCTCTAAGTTGAAGTAATCATCCAATGCATGTTGCCACTTTTCATCATTCAAATTATCGATTTCAGTCTGTAGCATTTCTTGAATATTACTACGAAATTCACTAACTTGCTCTTTTACACGCATATAATCCGTAGAAATAGTATCTTGTTGATGCTTTTGGAAGTTAATATTATCTTCCGCTTGCTTTTTGGCATCCGCAATAATCTGCTTAGCCTCTGCTTCTGCTTTCTCTCTCATTTCATCAGCAGTTTGTTGTGCCGAAATTAATGATTTATTTAAAGAACGCTTTTTTTCGTTATATTCATTAACTTGATCTTGATAATCATCTACTTTTTCTTGTAAATCAGTTAACTTTTTATTTAAAGAAACTACTTCATTCTTCAAGTCAACCACTTGATCAAGTGTATCACCATAATCATCAACAATCTGATCTAAGAAGCTATCTACTTCAAGACGATCATATCCATTACGACCACGCCGTTTAAATTCCTTGTTGTGAATATCCATCGGGGTCAATTGTGTTTCTTTGTCTGCCAAAGTCTGAGCACCACCTTATATTTACCTTTTCTTGTAGTCGAAACATCCTCAATCAAAATCCGACCAAAGTGTCTTAAACTCAAGACATCGTCTTCTTTAATCATTATATTAGAATCTGCTATTTCATGCCAATTTAATTTAACCAGCTGACTATTAATCATCTTTTGAATTTGACCGCGGCTTTGTCTGCTAATACCCGATAATACAGCATCAATTCGCATTGAGGCAACTATTTCCGTTTTTTCAATCGAATCATCCTCAGGAACCAAAACTTCTTTGAAGCTAATCGGTCTCAGCTTTACTTTTGCTCTGCCAATGCGGTCAATTTGCTCTTCAAAAAATTCCGTCATTTCTTTTTTAGTGAAAAACTGCCATTTTCCTTGATTATCAGTAATAATATCGCCAAAAATACTTGTATCAATACCCGAATTCGCCAAGGTACCTAAAATAACACTATGATTTATTTTAGTAAATTTTTGCGGATATTCAATTTCATACGGCTGAATCTGATAATCACTCGGTCGCAGATTAAGCCATTCTTCACTTAAATAAACTCGCTTTTTCTCTGCATTAGGATAGCCACCATACTCTTGAACAAATGCATCATTACCAACAATTGTTCTTAAAATTGCTCGTTTTCCCGGATCCAAAAAATCAGTCAAAATTGGCTCATGCTTAAAAATCAGCTGATTAAAAAGACCAGTAAAATAGTCAATTACTGGTCTTTCCTCTTGATTAAAATGTGGGTAAAATTTACTTGCCTGTCTGCGTTCCATTACACCATCATCCTCAATAAAATATCAAATATCCATCTTAAAACATAGTTTTGAATGAAATATAAGATAAATAAAGCAATAATTGGCGAGACATCAATTCCAGTTGAATAAGCTAATCTCGCAAATGGACCTTTTCGAAACAAATTTAAATATGGATTTACAACCTTGTCTAAAAAGCGACCAACAACAGAATTACTTAGCATTGGTAGCCAACTCATAATTGCATCAATCACGATCAGCAGACTATAAAGCCATAAAATCCACGTAAGTGCCAAGTAGATTAAATTTAATATATTAACCATTAGCTTAAATTGTCTTTCTTATCCACTAAATCACTAATTTTGCCATCAGTAACAAACTTTGGTGGAGTTGCTAAAAAGATTTTATCACCAATACGTTGGATTTCACCATTTAATGCATATACAGTACCCGTGATGAAATCAACAATCCGACGTGCTGAACTGTCTTCCATTCTGCTAAAATTAATCACTACTGCTTTATTATTTAATAAATTTTGTGCAACATCCTTAGCATCGGAATATACCCGTGGTTCATATAAAACAATCTTGCTTTTAGCCGAATTCAAGCCTGATTTAATTGAAACCACATTATCGCGACTAACTGAGTTCAGAGGCAAGTCTTCATTTTCATTTTTAGTCTGTGAGGCATATTCTTCGTCATTTTCTAATTCATCATCATTAGAAATTCCGAAAAATCTTCCTAATTTATCAAAAGCCATTTATACTACCTCCAAAACTAGTTTTCACTACGATGTTTAAAAAATGGAATATCACTGTTATCGTCACTATCGTCCTGAGCGCTAGTTTCAATTTGAGAAATACTATCCTGGTCTTCATCACTAAAAGTATCAAAACCCTCATAATCTTTCTTAGGCTCAGTAGGTTGGGTATTTCTTCTTTGATTGTCTTCGCTATCATTTAGTCCCCAAACACTGGTTGGATCAACCATTGTTTGCTTAGGCTGCTCAGGTTCTTGTTTTTCAGCAGCAGGCTGAACTGTTTGTGGTCGATCAACTAGTTGCTTAGGTTCTTCAGCCTTAGGAGCCTCTTCTTTTTCTTTAACTGGTTGAGCCTTAATTTGGTGGCTACGACCTGGTAATTGCTTAGAAGCAGCTTCTTCAACCTTAGAATCAATTCCAGTAGCGATTACAGTTACTACCACCTCATCGCCCAAGTTAGGATTAATTGAAGTACCGAAAATAATGTTTACATCGTCACCAGCAGCCTTAGAAACAATCTCTGAAGCATCTTGAGCCTCAAATAATGTAAGGTCAGGTCCACCAGTAATGTTAAGTAACACTTGCTTAGCACCATCAATAGAAACTTCTAATAATGGTGAAGAAATCGCCAGCTTAGTAGCTTCAACTGTTCTATTTTCACCGCTAGCACGGCCAATTCCCATTAAAGCTGCACCTTGATTTTCCATTACAGTCTTCACATCAGCAAAGTCCAAGTTTACGTAGTCAGTTGAAGTAATCAAATCAGAAATACCTTGAACACCTTGCTTCAAGACATTATCAGCTTCCTTGAAGGCATCCATCATAGGAGTCTTCTTGTCAACCATTTCAAGCAAACGATTGTTAGCTATAATAACCAAAGTATCAACATATTGCTTTAGCTGAGTAATACCTTCTGCAGCGTTTTTAGAGCGCTTAGGGCCTTCAAAACTGAATGGACGCGTAACTACGCCTACAGTTAATGCGCCCGTCTCACGCGCAATTTTTGCCACTACAGGAGCCGCACCAGTACCGGTACCGCCACCCATACCAGCAGTAATAAAGATCATATCTGCACCCTTAAGTGCATCTTCAATCGTTTGTTCACTCTCTTCTGCAGCTTTTTGTCCTACTTCAGGATGTGAACCAGCACCCAACCCACGGGTCAACTTAGGCCCTAGTTGAATCTTGTTTTCAGCTTTGTTGCTGTTCAAAGCCTGAACATCAGTGTTTGCTGCAATAAAAGAAACACCTTGTACGCCATCGTCAATCATTCGGTTAACAGCATTGCCGCCGGCACCACCAACACCAATTACTTTGATGACAGCATTCTTATTGTCGTCTGAATCGAATGTAAAATCCATTAAATTAACCACCTTTAATCAAAGAATTTCTTAAAGAAACTCTTCAAGCTATTAGTTTTTTCTTGCTTAGTATTATTTTCATCGTCTGGCGCAGATTCTGTTCTGGCAGACATTTTGCTTCTATTATAAGCTTCTTTGGCTTCACTTTCACTATTAGAAGTCGTACTTTTAGAAATCTTGGTACTTTTTGGCTGAGAAACGGGGTCTTCCACAGCGGGTTCACCAAAACCATAGATTACGCCATTAACAAGATAGTCAACTTCAGACATCTTATATGAATAGTGGACGATACCATAAGCAGCTGTATAAATCGGATTACGCATACCAATTTGATCTGGTTCATAAATTCGGGCCTTAACATTTAACCCATTAGCAGTCAGACTATCAATTCCTTGTAATAGGCTACTACCACCTGTAATCACAATACCACCTGGTTGTTTCAATGCATTATGCTTAACTAAACCTTTTCCTAAACGAGTCAAAATTTGTTCTAAGCGTGCATTAATAATTTCACTAAGATATACTTCGTCAACCATTTGCTGACTATTTGCACCAACACTATTAATAGCAAATTTATCGTTTTTTGAGGCAAATTGTGGATCCGCAAATCCATAGTCCAACTTAATTTGTTCAGCGTCCTTTTTCGAAATACTTAAAACAGCAGAGATATCATTAGTAATATCGCTTCCGCCTTCTAAATCGATGTTGGCATACTTAATTTGGCCATTTTTAATAACAGTTGCCGTACTTACGCCACCACCAAGATCGATAATTACCGAACCAAAAGTTTTTTCACTTTCATTCAATGCTACACTTGAAATTGCTAAAGGCGTTGGCACAAAGAAATTATTATGATAACCGGCTCTTTCAATAGCCTTCTTGATATTGTGCAAAGGACTAGTAGGTGCAGTTAATAAAATTCCACTAACACCCAAGGAACGTGCAATCATTTTTCTTGGATCATCAACTTCAGTTTTACCATCAATCAAAAAGCGACTCGGCAAAAATGTAATTGCTTCACGATCATCCTTAGCTGCTGAATGAATCGCAGATCTAATCGTTCTTTTTACATCATCATTATTTACTTCTTGCCCTTGTTCACCAACATTAGCAAAACCAGTTGCAGTTTCCAGTTGTAACATCCCTACCGGAATTCCTGTAACTACACTATAAATCTTGGCGTTTGTTTTTTCTGCTACACCTTTTAATGCACGACTAATTGCACTAGCAGTTTGATCAATATCTACTATTTGACCGTGTCGCATTCCTGAATTTGGCGTTGTAACTGCACCGATAACCTTACCAGAATCTGCAACAACGGCTTTTACACTTGTGGTTCCTATATCTAAACCCACTAAAAGATTTGAATTCTCCAAAATTAAGCCCCCATTAATATTTGCCTTGAAAAAATTCTAACATAAATAAACTTGCAAAACAGCTACGATATGCCATAAGCTTTCTTTTCACTAGAAGTTAATGGTCTACTAAATGCACCTATTTCTAAATCAATAAGGCTATGTTTACCAGCTTTAATTCTAATAGTATCATAATATTTTAGTTTGCTATTCAAAGTAGCAGTATTGCCAATCACTACATTACCGTCCTTCATTACTAAAATAATTTGTGAATTTCGTCTGGTATTCCCACTTAATAATTTTACCTGATTTTTAAATGAATTAGGTAAACTGTTAAATAACTTTAAATCATTTTTTAATTCATCTGATTTATTATAGCCAACAAAAATAGGTTTATCTTGGTTCACTTTTGTCCAAGGTAGAGCTCTCGTACCTATTTTTCCATTATCCAAAATCTTTCGGTAAGAATCACCATCTTTTAAGTAGCCCACGGTTTTACGTTCATTAATTTGTAAAATCAATTGATTAATATGACCTAAATGAACTTGTGCACTTTGAATTTCTGGATATTTTTGGGATAATCTTTGACTCAAATCTTTTTGTTGAAACAAGTAATCAAAAACTTTATCGCTAGCCTTGATCTTGGATACCTTAACAATTTCTTTAGCAGGTAAATGCTCTGCACCAATTATTTTAACAGTACTGATATTCGCTAAAGGTGAAATATAGTATCCTAAACCAGCTATCGCCAAAACTGAAACCGTCATTATCAGACCTAGCCTACGTCGTAATGATCGTCGTCTTTCTGCCTGTAAATTTGAGAGTGAGGCAGAAATCTTGGTCTGCGATTTTCGACTATTCCTTTGTTGGTTAAATTCATGATTCAAGTACGGAGACAACTCTTTTCTTGGATCAATCTTAGTTACTGGCTTTTTTGCCATCTGCCTCACCTACTTTTCTTAGCGTGAAATCTCTTCCATTACTTTAATTACTTGATCAGATGCATCAGGAACACCCAGTGCTTTAGAAGCCTTACTCATTTCTGTAGCATACTTTTCATCAAGTAAAATATGATCAATTGAAGAAACAAAATTATTTGGATTCAAGTCATCTTCTGGAATAACTAAGGCTGCACCTGCTTTTTCAAGATCGAGTGCATTTTTCATTTGGTGATTATGAGTTACGTTAGGACTAGGAATCAAAATAACGGGTACACCTAATGCAGTAAATTCTGCAATACTTGTTGCACCAGATCTTGAAACAACACAAGTCATTTCTGGCAATAGACCTGGCATGTTTTTAATGTATGGCAAAACTTTAATATTATTACCAATATCAACATTCTTAATTTTTTCTTGTACCTTATCAAAATAAAAAGTACCTGTTGCCCAAATAATTTGATATGGCTTTTGCTTTAGCGTCATTAATGACTTAAGCATAATTCTGTTAATTGCTAATGCTCCACGGGACCCACCAAATACTAAAACAGTTGGCATTTTTGGATTTAATCCCCATGTTTTTTCAAGATCAATTTTTTCTTCGTGCAAGCTTAAAACTTGTTGTGACCGTGGATTACCTGTCTTAACTAGTTTCTTCTTTTCTGAGAATTCCTTTGCAGCATCATCAAATGTATAACAAATTTTATCCACATAATGACCCAAAAATTTATTAGCTAATCCAACCACTGAATTAGATTCATGAATCATTGTTGGAATATGCATTTTAGCTGCTTCATAAACCATAGCACCGCTAACGTAACCACCTGTACCTAAAACGACATCTGGTTTAAAGTCCCGTAAAATTTGGCGTGCGCTTTTAGTAGCTTGTAAAAATAGCTTGATAGTCTCAAAGTTTTTTAACGGATGTTTACGGTTAAAGCCTTGAATCTTAATTGTTTTAAAGTTAACACCGGCTGCTGGAACAATTTTTGATTCCAATCCTTTTTGTGTACCTACAAATAAGATTTCATCGTTTTTACTAATACCGCGTTCTTTCAAACGTTCAATAATTGCCATAATTGGGTAAATGTGACCGCCTGTACCGCCACCTGTAAAAATAACTCTCATTTTATTTAGTCTTTAATTCCTCAACAAATCTAACAAAGTAATCGCCACGTTCTTCAAATGTTCTAAATTGATCCCAAGAAGCACATGCTGGTGAGAACAAAAGTACATCGCCTGGTTCAACTAATTCCCAAGCACGAGGAACGGCCTCTTGTAGTGTATTAACAATTACAATGTCCTTAATTCCTGCTTTTCTAGCTGCGTCAGCTAACAAATATCTAGTTTCACCATAAAGAACAATTGACTTAACATGTTTTTTAAATAATGGTACCAAATCATCAAAAGTGAAGCCACGGTCTAACCCACCAGCAATCAATACTTCCGGTTGCTTAAATGATGGAATAGCTACAGTTGCTGCTTCAATATTAGTTGACTTAGAATCATTATAAACCTTGCAGCCATCAAGTGTTGTTACATATTGCAAACGATGCTTAGCTCCAGTAAAGGTGCTCAATACTGCGGCGATATCATCATTATCAGCGCCCATAATTTTAGAAATTGCAATAGCGACTAAACTATTTTGCAAATTATGAATACCTGGTAATTTAATATCAGAAATCTTCATAATCTTTTCGTTTTGACTTTCAAGATATTCATCGCCAATGAAATAATCAGCATTATGATCTGTCTCAGAAAAAGTTTGCATTTTAGCTGGTGAAACTTCTTTTTCCTTAGCCAAAATATCTTTTTGATCATAATTAGCAATAAAGTAATCATTACTGTTTTGCGTTCTAGTTACATTCAACTTTGCATTGACATAATTTTCGAAAGTCTTGTGATAATCTAAGTGGACGTTGTTGTAAATATCAACAATCGCTGCAACTTTAGGATCAATATCAGTTACACCCAAAAGCTGGAAACTAGAAATTTCAACTACTAAAATATCATCCTTAGTTGCCTTAGGTACAACTTCAGAAATCGGTACGCCAATATTACCAACTGCATAAGCATGATGACCAGATTTTTGCAAATGATGGTCCAAAATTCTTTGTGTCAGCATTACCGTAGTAGTTTTTCCATTTGAACCAGTCACACAAACATAGGGAGCATCACTACAACTTAAGGCAACTTCTGGTTCAGTAATAATCGGGATATTCAACTCCTCAGCTTTTTGAACCATCGGATTTTCATAGGGAATACCTGGATTTTTAACTAAATAATCAAAATGTTCTTTTTCAAGCAAATCAACTGGATGATGACCGCCAATTACGCGTACGCCGCGACTTATCAATTCTTGTGCCTTAGCATTTTTCTCCAAATCAGCTTTATCATTTAAAGTTAAATTTGCTCCTAATTGCAAAAGGAGTTCGCTAACAGCAAAACCACTTTTACCCAAGCCTAGAACCAAAATGTTTTTATTATTATAAGTTTTAATATCCTTCATTTTATGATTATCCCCAAATTACTAAATACAAAATACTGCCAATTAATCCAACTAACCAGAAGACAATATCTACTTTCCATTCTGACCAACCCAACATTTCAAAGTGGTGATGGATAGGTGTCATCTTAAAAATACGCTTACCCGTAGTTTGGAAAGAAATTACTTGTAAAATTACACTAGCAGTTTCACAAACAAAAACAATCCCAACTAACAATAATGACCAGGGACGGTTAAGCATAATACTGATTGTTGCTAAACCGCCACCTAAAGCAAGTGAGCCAGCATCACCCATGAAAATTTTAGCCGGCTTATGGTTAAAAATAAAGAAGGCAATTAAACCACCAATTACACTCATACAAAAGGCCAAAATAGCAAAATTCTTTTGTTTGAATGCGATATAGGCATATGTACCATATGCTACAACTGATAAACCTGTTGCTAAACCATCAAGACCATCGGACAAGTTAACAGCATTTGAAAAACCAACCAGCCAAAAAATAATAAATGCCACAAATAAAACTAAGCTATGGACAACCCCAGCAAAAGGAATATATAACCCAAATTGAAAATGATCACTTGTAGCAATCAAGACAATTAAAATTGCAATTATAATCTGTAATGCTAATTTTTGCCATGCACGCAAGCCTAAATTACGTTTGAAGTAAAGCTTAATACCATCATCAAGGAAACCGATAATACCGTAGCCTAAGAGACTGATTACCAAAATCCAAACAACTTTATTCAAGCTGTGCTGCATAGCAGCTACCCAAATAACAGAAATAACTGCTGCAATTACAAAAACGGTCCCACCCATTGTAGGTGTGCCAGACTTTTTTTGATGCCATTTAGGACCTTCATCACGAATTTCTTGTCCTTCGTGATGTGACCGCATAAATTTAATCAACAATGGAATAAAGATCACTGTCAAAACCAGTGAACTAACTAGGGCAATACAACTTGCCAACATCATATTCATTCTGAGTTACTCCTTTAACTTAATGTTTAATTTTCTTCCAGCTTTTAATTCTGTTCCTTTAGCCACGCTTTGACTCGCAACAGTGCCGGTACCTTTTATGCTTAACTTAATATCTGTCAAACTAGCAAATTGGTGTAAATCACTATAAGTCCATCCCGTCATATCAGGACAAATGATTTTTCCTGAAGTATTGACAAAAATCTTAGACCCAGACTCTAACTTTTCGCCACTCTTAACTCCTTGATTGCTAATCCGATCACCGCTACCAATTTTAACCAAATTAAGTCCTAATTGCTTAGTTTGACTTTCAGCTTGTGCAACGGTTTTAGCTTTTAAGTTTGGTACTTTTACAGTAGTTGATACATCATCATTTTTAGCAATCGAAATGATTCTCTGCATCATCGGTTTGAAAATTGAAGCCAAAATCTTTTCAGCTCCGCCTCCAATTAAGTGTGGTTGCTTAATTGTCAAATAAATACAGTAACGTGGTTTACTTGCTGGATAAATACCAACAACAGAGAAAATATAATTACTATCACCCTTTAGATAACCTCCACCTTTAGGGTTAGCAATCTGCGCAGTCCCCGTCTTAACAGCAATATCGGCGTTTCCCATCTTATAAGCAGAACCAGTTCCTGATTGCTTATTAAGTACCTTTCTCATGTTAGCCACAATTACTTTTCTGGTTTTAGCACTATATACTGGAGTACCAACCTTTTTAATCTGATAGCCTTGAATTGTATTGCCATCAGAGTCAGTAATTTTATTAACCAACTGTGGCTTTACCATTTGACCATTATTAGCCAAAGAACTATAAGCTTGCATCATTTGCATTACATTCACAGTAACGCCTTGACCAAAAGCAGTAATTGCTTGGTCAACTGGTGTTTTAAACGAAATCATCCCCGGCTGCTCACCTGGAAGACTGACTCCCGTCTTTTCACCAATTCTGAACTTCTTCAAGTACTTCTTCCAAGTCTTAGCACCCATCTTTTGTTCTAACTTAACAAAACCAGTGTTACTTGAACGTTCAAAAGCTTGAGAAAATGGAATTGTGCCCCAACCTGAAGTCAGCCAGTCATGGATAGTCGAACCAGCAATATTAACAGAACCAGACCGGTAATACTCATTAGGGTTGTAATTGCCACTGTTGACTACTGCAGCGAATGACAAAATCTTGAAAACTGATCCTGGTTCATAAGTATCTTGCACCAAGATATCCCGATACGACTTAGTTAATCCCTTCATAGTTTGAGGATTAAAAGTAGGGCGTTGAGAAGCTGCCAAAATTTTCCCAGTCTTCATGTCTTCAACTGTAGCAGTAATTGATGTTGGTCGGTAAGTTTTCTGTACTTCACTTAAGCGAGTCTCAAGCAAACTCTGCAACTGAGAATCTAGTGTTAAATACAAGTTGTTTCCATTTTTAGCAGGCTTATAAACCTGATTACTATTTGGAAGCTGATATTCAGATGCATCTACCGAAGAAATCCGGTAACCATCTGTCCCAGTCAAAGTCTTATTGAAATAGGCTTCAATTCCCATAGTTCCGACTAAGTTTTGTGCATTAGTCTTTTTATTCCAAATTGGTTGAGCCAATCCAACAGTATGTGATGCAAAAACACCATTGGGATACAATCTAGATGGTGTTTCCAAGAACTTAATTCCTGGTAATTTCATTGCTTCAATCTTTTTCTTTTGCCGCAATGTCAGTCCACTACCACCTGTCCCAAATTGTACCTGAAAGACCTTCTTTTTTGGGGTTAAATATTGGTAAATTTTTTCCGCAGACAATGGTAAAACCTGTGCCAGCTTTTCAGCTGTCTTGGTTTTATTCACTACATACTCAGGTTTATTCTTATAGTTGATCGAAGTCTTATCTAAAATCGCATAAACCGTATACAAATGCGAATCTTCCGCAATTGTTAATCCATTTCGATCATAGATAGTCCCTCGCGTGGCCTTAATTACCTGATTGCGCTTATAAAGCTGCTTGGTACGCTGTGATAAATTTTGACCATTAACTGTCTTGGATATTCCGATATATAAAAATCTAGCCGTAAATACAAGAAAAACCAAAGCCACGGCCATTTGGAGAAATCTCCCCACCGTAAAGCGGTAGCCGTGGGCTTTGGATTTTTGTAATTTTAAATTACTGTTTTTTTTCATTAACGAATCGTCCTAATATTTTTGTTAATTAGAGTTAATCCTTTTTCACGTGCAATTTTATTTAAACGTGAAGTAGAGGTCAACTCCCCAATCTCTTGACGTAAATCGGTAATCTTATTCTGTTCCTTAGCAACTGTTTGTTGAGTTCTAGTCAATTCATGTTGAGCCGAAGTTGCAGAAATACTAGAAGAAACTAGAAAGATCATCATGCCCAACGTAATGACGCTTCCAATAATCATCAAAGCTTTTTCTATGCCACTATAAGGAACTTTACGCGGATCAAGGATAATTCGTTGTCGTCTTTGCGAACCATTTCTACTACTTGGTTCATATTCAATTTTTCTTGCTGAGCTATCAGCCATAACATTTTCCTCTTTATAACTTCTCTGCAACCCGTAGTTTTGCACTGTGTGAGCGGTTGTTGTTCTCTAACTCAGAAGTAGAGGCTACAATTGGTTTGTGATTTACCAAACGTAGCGTTGGCTTCATACCGTCCGGTATAAATGGCATTCCTCTTGGCACCTCAACTTCTGAATACTTCTTAAAAATCCTTTTAACGATCTTGTCTTCATGAGACTGAAACGTAATTACACTGATTCGACCACCTGGACGCAATATCTTAATTGCTTCCTCTAGCGAAGCTTGTAAAACATCAAGTTCGTGATTAACAGCGACCCGCAAAGCTTGAAAACTCTTCTTTGCCGGGTGCCCTCCAGTCCTTCGTGCATACGCAGGAATCGCATCTTTAATCACATCAACTAATTCAAAAGTTGTTGCAATTGGCTTTTCCCGTCGTCTTTCTACGATTCTGTGAGCAATTTGACGAGAAAACTTTTCATCGCCATATTGATACAAAATATCTGCCAGTTCTTTTTGACTTAAAGTATTAACTAACTGATAAGCATCTAAGTCCTGACTTTGATCCATCCTCATATCTAATCGCGCATCATAACGATATGAAAAACCGCGATCTGCTTGATCAAATTGAGGGGAAGATACACCTAGGTCATAGTAAATGCCATCTATTCCATCTGAGTAACCCAGTTTTACCAGGTCCTTTTCCAGATTACTAAAGTTGTCATGTACCAATTCTAACCTTGGCTCACTATCCGGTTGTAATAAATTCGCAAAGTTCAACTTCGCCGATTTTATCGCATATTCATCTTGGTCAAAACCTACAAGCGTACCGGTGTCAATTTTGCTGAGCAAATATCTAGCGTGTCCACCACCGCCAAAAGTTGCATCTACATAAAGACCACCGTTTTTTGGTTTCAAATTGTCGATAGTTTCGTGTAAGAGTACACTGGTGTGTTTGAATTTCATATTTTTTATAGTTCAATGTCGTCCAAATTTTCAGCAATATCATCATAGTCTTCGTTAGCTTCTTCTTCAAAACTAGTCCAACGTTCTTTTGACCAAATTTCAATTCGATCAGAGACACCAATGATGACACATTCTTTAATGAGTTTGGCATGCATTTTCAACGTTGTTGTCAGATTAACGCGACCTTGCTTATCAAACTCACATTCCATCGCACCAGAGTAGAATAAACGCATAAATTTACGTGTATTCCTCTTAGTCAACGGAAGTTTTGCTAATTTAGCTTCAATCTTCGACCACTCCTCCATCGAGTAGCCAAAAATGCAGCCTTCCATTCCTCGCGTGAATATCATCTTGTCGCCAATCTGATCGCGAAGTTTCGCTGGTATAATCAGGCGACCCTTGCTATCAAGATTGTGGTGATATTCACCCATGAACATGGTCTAGCCCCCTTCCACTAAATAATTTACCACAATTCCCCACTCTCTACCACATTCATAAGAAAAAAATACAGATTTTTAAATTTCTTTTTTATTGTGATTTTTCAAAATAAAAAAAAGTCACAAAATATTGAAATTTTGCGACTTAAGCATATACAAGTAATTTTATTTTATAACACTAGCATCAATAAAAGTCCGATATACCAGAAAACAGTACAGGCAGTCAAATAATCCCATAATTTTCTAACTGTTTTTCCTAAAGAAATATTTTTATTTCTAATTGCATCGTTCAGCGACACAACAATCACTAATACAAAATAGCATAAAAAACCATAAGGTAAAAAAGAAGGTTTATTCATATGTAAAGTAATTAATCCACAAGCTGAAAGAAAGAAAAATGGCATAACATCGTACCCTCTAAACTGTGCTTTAGGGAAAATTTTATTGATAAAAAAAGCAACTACTAAGCCAATAATTGGAATTAGGAAAATATAAAGCATAAGCATTCCTCCATTCTTTTTATTCTAAACTATAATTGATTTGAAAAAAACCGTTAATAAGCATAAAATATTGTTCAAATAGGAGGGCTGTTTATGGCACGAAAAAAGAAAAAGAAATCAGGTTTTCAAAAATTAACTATTGCAATGGCTTGGATCATGGCAATTATTACTTTAGCAGCTGTTATTGCTCAAGCTGCTATCTCACTTCAAAGTTTTTAAGGATTAAAAAGACGCGAAAGAAAAAATCTTCCGCGTCTTTTTTAAACTCGATAAGCGTTTAAATCAATTAAGAATGGATAATCCTGAGCTAAATTGCCCCAAATCCAATACAAGAGAAAAAAGAAGACAACTGCCCAACCTAAACTGACTAAAATGCTCATTAATAATACGTGTGCTGATGCAGCACTAATACCCACCATATTAAAAATGAGCCAACTATACGCAACAAAAACTGCAGTTCCTAATAAAACGACAATTAATCTAGCCCATAACATTTCCGGTAAAAAACGAGCTGTTTTTTGACAGATCCAGCAACTTGCAGGTAGGAAAACTGTATAAACACCGATAATGCCATAAAAATAGATATCAGCAACAATTCCTGCACCTAATGCTAACCAAATTTCATTATCATTAGTATCATCAAACAGACCAATCAACATTACACTGATTGGCAAAATGACGCTTGACGCTGCAAAGTTGTCATAAGTCATAAACTGATGTAAGTAAAGTGCACATACACCGTCTACTACCAATGCAATAAATAAGCCAATTGCCAAAACCCATTTTCGAAACGTAGACATTAATTAGCCACCTGTCTTTCAATTACAGTTACAACAGATGGATCACTAATATCACCTGCTGGTTTAATTCTAATCTGATCAGATAGACCAAATGAATCACGAGTTGTCGTAGTAACTGTCCCAATTAACAAGCCTTTTGGTGAGTTACCGCCCATACCACTAGTATAAACTCTCGTGCCGGCCTTCAGTTTGCGACCATCAACCACCTGTGTAAAGGCAAGATAATTATTGGAAGTAACTGTAATAATACCATGTACTGTTTTTCCATTCGCAGCATCCGCTTGAACAGAGAAGCGATTAGCCGACTCATCAGTAGTAGTAAGTAATTCCACCTTGGAAGAAGCAGCATTTGCTTCTACAATTCGACCAATAACACCGCCATCGCACATGACAGCCATATTCTTTTTAATTCCAGCTGAACTTCCTTTATTAATCACTAATAAATCTGACCATGTATCAGGCGACCGAGAAATAACAGAGGCGTTGACCATGGTATAGCCACTTAACGTATCTTTTAATTTCAATGCAGACTTCAATTGCCTATTTTCTTTTTCAAGAGCTGAATTGCGAGCCTTCGTCTGGCCTAAATTAGTAACTTCTCGCTTTAGATGATTGTTTTCTTCTTGCGTATTTAAAATATCATGAACACTATTTAATCCGCCTGACACGAGCCCTACTGGTACATCAACAATTCTAGTACCTAAAGCAACGACATCGTTACCCAAGCTTTGAATCAGTAAAGGTGTATTGCGCCTATTGCGCAAGCTAACACTCCCACCCAAAACGGCTAAAATAACAACTATTATAATAAATGCTGATAATAACTTTTTATTTTGCAGAAATTTTTTCATTAAGAATTGATCCTATAGAAAAACCGGCAACAGCCGGCTTTTTTATTATTTGCGACTTCTACGCATTACTTCAATATTCTTGAGTGATTCACCAGTACCAATTGCTACACAATCAAGTGGATCTTGAGCAATAAACACAGGAACCTTAGTTGCTTCAGAAATAACTTCTGGCAAATTCTTCAAGAGTGCACCACCACCAGTTAAAACAATACCATGATCAATAACATCGGCAGCAATTTCTGGTGAAGTTTGTTCCAAAGTCTCCTTAATAGCTACGATAATGTCTTGAACTACATCTTGAATAGCCTTGGCAACATCAACTGCTTCAATATCAACAGATTTTGGTAAACCAGTTACTAAATCACGACCACGAATATTCATTGATTCAATTTCTTTAGCCTTTTCAACTGAAGCTGAACCAATTTGAATTTTAATGTCTTCTGCAGTTCTTTCACCGATTAATAAGTTAAAGTTTGAGTGAACATAGTTAATAATCGCATTATTAAACTTATCACCGGCTTGACGAATTGAAGTTGATGAAACGATTCCACCTAATGAAATTGTAGCAACATCAGTAGTACCACCACCGATATCAACAACCATTGAACCAGTAGGATCCATAACTGGCAAGCCAGCACCAATTGCAGCTGCGAACGGTTCTTCAATTACAAATGCTTCACGCGCACCTGCAACTCTAGCTGCATCAATTACAGCACGTTTTTCAACTTCAGTAACACCTGAAGGAACACATACCATTACTGATGGCTTAGAATTACCAACAGTTTTTTCCATAAAGTACTTAAGCATTGCTGCTGTAGTATCATAATCAGCAATCACACCATCCTTCATTGGACGGATAGCTACGATACTACCTGGCGTTCTACCAATCATTTCTTTAGCTTCTGAACCAACAGCGATTACTTCGCCTGTTTGTGTATTCTTTGCTACTACAGAAGGTTCTCTTAAGACAATTCCTTTTCCTTCCATGTAAACAAGTGTATTGGCTGTACCTAAATCGATACCAATATTCTTTGTACCTAATCCAAACACAAAAATCTCTCCTTAATTGTTGCGGTCTCTAAATCTTGAATAATTATAGCATACTATAACTTTAAAGGCGCCTTTCACACAAATTTTAAAGAACTTTAAAACAATTTTTCTCACGCAAACTTAAATATTGACCTTCTCCCACGATAAAATGGTCTAGGAAATCAATTTTCATCATTTTTGCAGCTTGACGTAAACTTTCAGTTAATTCCAAGTCACTTGCAGATGGCGTTAATTTACCACTAGGATGATTATGAGCAATAAAAATTCCAGAGCAGCCATAAATAACTGCCCACCGAAAAATTTCCCGCGGATGAGCAATTGATCTATTCAAAGTCCCTTGAAATAGTTTCTTCTCAGCAATAATGTGGTTGCTATTGTCAATATACAATGCCCACAATTCTTCCTGCTTGTGCCCTATCAGCTTATCAGCTAAATACGTACCTACTTCAATGCTAGATGTCAAAATTGTCTTTCTCTTAGGTGAAGCGCAGCGCAAACGATCTAGTACTGCCTCAGCCGTAATAGCAAGTTCATCCGAGCATTCTGAACTGGTAATAAACTTTAATAGATCATTAAACGAATTTAACCCTGCGTTTTTCAGAAAAACATTTAAGTCCTGCAACGTATGAATTCCTTTATTTTCTAGTTGTTCAAATAATTGTGTCAATAGCTCTAAATCTGTTTTGACAAAGTAATGATTTGGTTTTCTTTTTAACATAAAATCCCCCCTCATTACTTATTACGCAAAAAAGAGCTAAATTTTTTTCAGAAATTCAAAAAAGTTTTGACAAATCATCGTTGCATTCTGCTTATCTTTAACAGATGGTGCTTTCAAATCTGGTACCATCACACATTTTAACCCTGCATTAGCAGCTGCTTGAACACCGGTTGATGAATCTTCAAAAACTAAAATATTTTCTTTAGGTAAATTCATTTTCTTAGCTGCTTCTAGATAAATATCTGGTGCCGGCTTAGCCTTAATGTGACCTCTTTGTACATCAATATAACTAAGATGAAAATCAAAATAATTTCTGATTCCAGTCGCCCACATAGCATGCTGAACTACATTTTCATAATTACTTGAAGCAATCGCCATCTTCAAGCCACGCTTTTCAAATTCGTCTAATGCTTCTTGAACACCAGGTTGCAGCTTTAACTTTCCCTCATCAGTCCATTGCCACACCAAGTCATCAGTTCGCTTAATAAAACGATCACGGTCTGCTTCAGTTTTAAAATATTTATGATAAAAATCCTGCATCTCTTTAACTGTAGCACCAGTTAACTTGAGATAAGCATCCCGCGGCGTACCCAAATTCTCTTCTTCTGCCGCCTGAATATTAGCATCCCAATACAGCTTCTCTGAATTAACTAGCAAACCGTCCATATCAAAGATAATGCCTTGAATATCATCATCTAGCCCTTGTACGCGCATCACGTTTTCCTTTCCAATTTAAAATAGCACTAACCAAATAAAAGGATCCACTAACAATTAAAATATCATTAGCTCCCAAGTGATCTCGCAGCTGGGTAAAAGCAGCTCGATAATCTTTTTCATAATTATATCTTTTTTGTACATCAATTGGAAAATCATCTTTTTTAGCTACTCGCGGATAAGATAAAGTTGTCAGTAAAACTTCATCTTTATCATCAAACAAGCTAAACACCTGCTCAAGATCCTTATCTTTCATCATAGTCACTAAAGCATAAAGCTTGCCATGCTTTTGCTGGGTCATACGATGAACGACTGCCAGCAAATTACTCATTGCCTGAATATTATGTGCTCCATCTAAAATGATTAGCGGATTTTCTCGTAAAATTTGATAGCGCCCTGGAATAATCGTTTGATTAATCGCTGTTTCAACTTCTTCATTTGATAAAGGCAGTTTCAACAAAAAGAACGCCTGGCAGGCAACGGCAATATCATAGGCTTCAACTTGTGGTCGTAAAGCAAAAACTAGCTTTCTTTTGTGATCTTGATAAACAATTTGATTATCAAGCAAAACACTAAAGTCTCGTCCCAATTGATAAACTATCGCATGTTCTTCTTCTGCTTTACTTTTCAAAATTGGCCAAACAACTTCTGGCACGTTACCTAAAACTACTGGTCTTTTTGCCTTAATAATGCCGCTTTTCTCACGTGCAATATCCTGAATTGTAGGTCCAATAATTTTTTCATGATCGAGACCAATTGTAGTAATAACACTTACTTCTGGCATAATTACATTAGTCTTGTCATGTTCTCCACCAATTCCTACCTCGATAACAGCATAATCACACTTTTTTTGAGCAAAATAGACGAAAGCCAGTGCGACTTCATATTCAAAGGTTACTAACGAAAAAGTTGAGTCCTGCTGCTGCAATTTCTCATAAGTACCCTGCACAATATTAGCTGTTTTAACTAAATCCTGATCACTAATATTTTGATTATTTAACTGTATTCTCTCATTAAATTCATAGACATACGGTGAGACAAAAAGGCCAGTCTTTTGACCAGCCTTTTTTAGTAGGTTTGATAAATAGTATGAAGTTGAACCTTTACCATTAGTGCCCGTAATGTGAATCGTTTTAACTAGATCTTGAGGATTGCCTAATTCCAACAATAACCGCTTAATAAAAGACAAATTATTTTTAGGATGTAAATGAGGCAAAGCATATAAGTAATCGATTACTTCTTGAGCTTTAGTAAATTTCAATTATTTACTCTCTTTCAAATCTTGAATTCTTTCACGAACACCGGCTAATTGACTTTCGTAGTCAGCCTTCTTTTCCTTTTCCTTGTTGACAACAGCTTCTGGAGCGTGATCAACAAAGCCTTTGTTAGCCAGCTTCTTTTCACAACGAGCAACTTCGTCTTCAAGACGCTTTTCTTCTTTTTCCATCTTTTCTAGCTCATCGTCAACATTAACAAGTTCAGCTAATGGAACAAAAATTTGTGCGCCTGGAATTACAGCAGTCTTAGCTAATTTTGGTGCTTCAACTTCACTAGCTACAGTCAATTCCTTTGGATGCAAGAAGTTTTCAACATAATCAGCATTTTCGTCCAAAACGCGCTTGTTAGCTTCATCGTCTAATTGAATCATGATGTCGATTTGACTTGACATTGGTGCATTAACTTCCATGCGGATGTTACGTACTGCTTTAATAGTTTCAATTAAGAAGGCCATGTCTTGATCTGCTTGCTTGTTTTCAAATTCCTTGTGAGTAGTTGGATATTCAGCAACCATAACTGACTTACCTTCATGTGGCATTGAAAGCCATAATTTTTCAGTTACAAATGGCATAATTGGGTGAAGCAAACGCAAGATTTGGTCAAGAATCCAAATTAAGTTTTCTTGCTTTCTTGCCTTTAATTCTTCATCGTCACCATTCAAAGCAACCTTAGAAATTTCAATATACCAGTCACAGAAGTCATTCCAAATAAAGTTGTAAGCTTCACGACCAGCTTCACCGAATTGATATTCATCAAACAAGCGAGTTACTTCACTAACAGTATGATTCAAGCGATCGAAAATCCAACGATCTGATAAATCAAATTTAGAAGCATCTGGCATATGAGCTGGTTTAGCATCTGCTGGCAAGTTCATGATTACAAAACGACTTGCATTCCAAATCTTGTTAATGAAGTTCCAAGCAGCAGATAATTTCTTAGGATCATAACGAGTATCTTGACCAGGAGCAGTACCATTAAGCAAGAACCAACGAAGGGCGTCGGCACCGTATTTATCAACTACATCCATTGGGTCAACACCGTTACCAAGTGATTTACTCATCTTGCGACCTTGTTCATCACGCATTAAACCGTGTAAAACAACATCATTAAATGGACGCTTGCCGGTGAAATGTAAACTTTGGAACATCATTCTTGATACCCAGAAGAAGATAATATCGTAACCAGTTACCAAGGCATTAGTTGGGAAGTAGCGCTTAAAGTCTTCCGCATTAGTATCAGGCCAACCTAAAGTTGAAAATGGCCATAATGCACTTGAGAACCAAGTGTCAAGTACGTCTGGATCTTGTTCCCAGTTTTCAATGTCCTTAGGTGCTTCTTCACCTACATAAGTTTCACCAGTTTTCTTATTGTACCAAGCTGGAATTCGGTGCCCCCACCACAATTGACGTGAAATACACCAGTCGTGAACATCTTCCATCCAGTGATCAAGAGTTTGTTCAAATCGTTCTGGAACAAAGTTTACTTTGCCGTCAGTCTTTTGATTTTCCAAAACCTTGTCAGCAAGTGGCTTCATCTTAACGAACCATTGCTTAGAAAGGCGTGGTTCAACTTGAACACCTGAACGTTCTGAGTGACCTACTGAGTGAACGATTGGTTCAATCTTAATCAAGTAGCCTTCTTCTTTAAGATCTTTAACTAAGGCTTCACGACAGTCGAAACGATCCATACCAGCATACTTGCCACATTCTTCGTTCATCGTACCGTCATCGTTCATCACGTTGATTCTCTTCAAATTATGACGATTACCTACTTGGAAGTCATTAGGGTCGTGAGCTGGAGTAATTTTAACTAAACCAGTACCAAATTCTGGGTCAACATGTTGATCCTCAATAATTGGAATATGGCGGCCAACTAATGGCAAGATCAATTCTTTGCCAACAATATCCTTGTAGCGCTTATCACCAGGTGCTACCGCAACGGCAGTATCACCAAACATGGTTTCAGGACGAGTAGTAGCAATTTCTACATAACCTGAACCATCTGCAAATGGATACTTAATATGGTAAAAGGCACCCTTATCATCTTTGTGAATAACTTCGATATCACTTAAAGCGGTTTGAAGTGCTGGATCCCAGTTGATGATGTATTCACCACGATAAATTAAGCCCTCATTATAAAGTTGAACAAAGACCTTCTTAACAGCCTTAGATAAGCCTTTATCTAAAGTAAATCTTTCTCTTGAGTAGTCAAGTGAAAGTCCCATCTTAGCCCATTGGCCCTTGATAATAGCTGCGTATTCATCTTTCCAGTCCCAAACTTGCTTAACGAACTTTTCACGGCCCATTTGGTGACGGTCTTTACCTTGCTTACGTAATTTTGCTTCAACCTTAGCTTGTGTAGCAATTCCAGCATGGTCCATACCAGGAAGGTAAAGAGTATCATAGCCTTGCATCCGCTTAAAACGAATTAAAGTATCTTGAATTGCAGTATCCCAAGCGTGACCCAAGTGCAACTTACCAGTTACATTTGGTGGTGGAATAACAATTGAATATGGGTGAGCTTTTTTGTCACCTGATGGCTTAAATAAATCTTCATCAAGCCAAGTTTGGTATCTACCTTTTTCAACCTCATTTGGGTTGTATTTAGGTGCTAAATCTGTCATTATAATTCCTCCAATAAAAAAGTCCTAGACATATTGTCTAGGACGATCAGTTAAACCGCGGTACCACCTATGGTTAAGCATAAAAATTATGCTTCTCTCAATTGCGATAACGGTGCGCACCGGATTAACCTACTTTTTATTTTCAATTAATCAGCTAATCAAGCTACTAGTCAACCTTCGGCCTCTCAGCTGTCTGGCTTTTCTCTGTTAATAAAGTCGACCCCTCTTGATTCTTGCTTTGGTTATGATTATAGCATGAACTTTCTTCAGAAAAAAGGGTTAGGGATCTGTTCATATTTGAGTTGTGATTAACAAGACTATTCATCTTGAAATAAATAATAAAGTTACATTACTTCCCTCTCTCTTAAGCAATGCCATTTATTTTTTCAACAATTCCATCGAATGCGCCGCAAGCCAAGCGCTATATTTATATCCCTGGCGCTTATACCAATTGTAATTGTAGTTGCCTCGTTCAAAATCCTGCGGAACATTAACCAACTTAGCTATTTTAATTTTGCTAAGCTTGTTTAAACTATAATCCACTAATTCAATCTGGGACTGTTCCTGCTTAGCTTGCTTTAATATTGCAGCTTGTTTTGCTTTCATTTTATCTAATGACAGTTGAAAATTTTTCCGTTTATGAGTTTCAGTGTATTTAGCCCATCTCTTATAGACTTGATCCCTTTCTTTTACCGCTTGCTGCCAAATATCATCGCGTTTTTTCAGTAAGTCTGAACGCACTATGCGATATTGCTCAACTGATGCTTGAAAAAATATCTCATCACCTGGAACCAGTTGCGTAGGCAAGCTGAACCATGGCTTCGTCAATTTCACCCATAGATGATCCGCCACAATATGTCTGCCTTTTTTATCCTTAAAATCGTTACTATTAACAAGTCTTATTTTCTTGTCTAAGTCATTAACCAAGTACACATCAGTAAGCAACACAACTGGAATTTTCTTTTTCTGTGCGTTAATTTTATGCGTGATATGGTCAAATGTTGCATGATAGTATTGCGGTTCTTTTTGAAATAATTCCTTCAATCTAAATCTTTGTCTTGCCAAATTGTCGCCTGCCTTTTCTTATATCTAATTATGCTGGCACCACTGTTAACTTCAAATTAAAGCCTAGTCCTGCAGCATACTTACCTAGTGTGGTAAATGTTGGGATCACATCTAAATTCTCAAGACGTGCAATTTGAGGTTGCGTTAATCCAATTTTTCGACCAAGCTCTACTTGTGAAATCTTCATCTTAATTCTTGTAGCATGTAAAAATGCTAAAGTATCAATTAAAGTTTCTTCTTCTTTACTCATATTAGTAAATGTTGAAGGATCATTTTTTAAATCTTCCCATGTTCGCATTATCTACCAAACCTTTCAAACCAATCATCAGCTAATCGAATCGCATGATTTAATTGTTTAATATCTGTTTTGTTCTGATCTTTTGTGTAATGTGACAAAAGTACAAAGTTATCTTTCTGCCACGCTATAAAAAATACTCGTTCCGGTAAGGGTCTTAACTCCCAAATTGGATACTTTAAGCCTCTCAAAAACCTTGCTTGTGGATATTCTATTTGAGGCCCTGTAGTTCTAATAATTCAAGTTGATAACGTAACTTTCCAGCAACTCGTTTATCATTTAACTGCCTACTTGAAGAAATTCTCTTCAAATATTCTTCAACTTCTCGTCTACCATTTTTATCTTGGCAAAAAACGATTTTATACATCTGTACCTCTTTCTTAATTATATCATTTATGATATATACCACAAATGATATAATTTCTGTCTAATATTATTGTCTTCACTACTTATTACGCAAAAAAGTAAGGTTATTTTTTTGCGATTAGTTACTTTAGAAATTCTTAATATTTGTTGAAGCAAAGAAAAAACGCTATCTTTTCTAGATAGCGCTAATAAATAATATTCAACTAAAAATGTTCTTATAGTTGGCTTGAAGCTTGATGATGTACCAAATTTCTTTGATAATGACCAACCAAAAGAATAACTGCTAAGACTAAAGCAATAAAACCACCAATAATAAAGACATTGAAATGAAGAGCGTTACTCAATGGGTTAACTACAAATGGACTAACTACCCCACCAATTGGATTGATTGCTTGGTATACGCCTAAAGCCATTGAAACACTCTTTTTATTAACAATACTAGAAATTAAATATGCAAATTGCCCCATCGCAATACTCATTGCGGCACCAGTTAAGAAACTTCCAATAAATGAGGTAATTAATGAACCACCAAAACCGATAATAAAGTATGAAATAGCATACAAGAAAAATGCTAAAGCAATTGAAGAAGTTCTAAATTTTTTACCAATTTGTCCAACAGCTAATCCGCAAAGCATACCACCAATTAATGAAATTGTTGACGCTAAAGCTGCTTGTGAAGTTGAACCTAATTTTTGTTCTGCAATATAAAGAGCTATGTTGTTGTTCAAAATATTATTCAAAAGCAATGCACAAAATGCCCAAAAAGCTGAATAGAAAACATATTTGTTTAACTTAATTTTTTCATTTGAAGCATGATCTTCTTTAGTTGTATTGTCTACTGGCAAAGGCTTCATCGGAATTAAACAAATAGCAACAATGAAAACTAAAATTGCGAATAAGTAAATCCAATAATTTTGTACCCAAGTACTATTTGCAGCTAATTGACCACCGCCCATAATAAAGATAATTCCACCTAAATTAGTAAAGGTAGTGGTTAGTCCCATAGTGGATTGCTGCAGAGCACCTGGCAACATTCTAGCAATTAACACTTGTGAAAGATTAGTACATGCACCTTGACCTAATCCAACTAAACATGAACAAATTACTAAAAATACGAAATTGCTATGAAAAGCTAACGGCAACAGTCCACCAACAGCAGTTAACGCAATCATAACTAAGGTTAATGTCTTAATATTGATTTTGGTCGCAGTTAGGCGTCCCATTAACAGACCAGCAAACATCATAAACAAATTAGGAAATGATGTCAGCATCTGTACTCCGGTATTGCTTAACTGGAAATACTTAGCCATTGCAGCATATGAAGGAGTAATAGCTAAAGCAGCCATCCCCATTGCGCTAACTGCCAGAACGCCGATTCTTGTTTTATCAAGATATGATTTACTTGGTGCTTCCATCTTTATTCACCTCGCTTCTCATATCTTCTACTGCTGCTAATCCGGCCAATCTACCTGAAGTCCACGCAAATCCTGAAGCTAACCCCTCATATGCTGGATAACTTTGTCCTTCATAATATCCACCGGCATTTGCTCCGCCAGCATAAAGGCCCTTAATCGTCTTAAAGCTTGAATCAAGCACCCTCAAATGATCGTCAACTCTGACACCGCCTACAGTACCAAGATAAGCAACTTGAGCTTTAATTGCATAAAATGGACCTTTTTCTACTGAAAACTTTAAATTAATCCCTCTTTTAGCAAATTCAATGTCATTCTTAAACTTAACGGCCTTGTTATATCTCTTAACAGAATTAAGCAAGTTTTCCTTATCAAAACCGGCATTTTTAGCAAGTTCTTCTAAGTCCACACCTTTAAATGCAATTCCATCATCAACTGCCTTATCAGCTAAAGAAATAAAATCTCCCTTCTTAGTAGAACCACCAGGACCAGCCTTCGAAACAGTCATTTCTTGACCGTTGGTAAATGCTTCCAAAGTTGCCTTATCAACCAAGATATAATACATACCGCCAACATTGTATGCCGCATTAGCCCATAAAACAGTGTCATAAACCGTATCTTCATTAGTAAATCGGCGGCCGTCCGGATCTACCCACATCAATGGAGTTAACAATACTCTAGTTAATGGATTATCTGAGAAACCTGCTAGATGCTTCTTTGATGTTTTTTGCGTAACTTTTGACTTAGCAAGTTGAGCTGCATGGATTAATGCATGAGAATCAATATTAACTCCGCCAGCTTTTTCCAGGGCATTCATTCCTTCACCCATACTTGGCACGCCAAGTTTTCTTAAGCGATCTGTGTGCATTAAGCGATCAACACGCTTTTTATCTCCGCCAAAACCGCCAGTGGCAACGACAACTGCTTTTGCATGAATCGTTATATCCTCACTATTTTCAGCTTTTGCAGTTAAGCCAGTAATGGTGCCATCTTCAGCTTGAATTAAATCTTGTATTGTCGTATTAAATAAAAACTTAACGCCCTTATTTTCCAAACTCTTTTGAATTCTAGGATATGCTTTCTCTTTATCCTGATACATATGATATGATCCACCAGCATAAGGATTGCCTCGATGAGCAAATTGAGTTGTGCATGCGGTTGGATTTAATTTAATGCCCATACCCAATTTCTCAACTTCTTCTAAAGTTGGTTTAGCATTTTCAACGATTCTTTTGGTTAATGGCCCATTATTCAAATAATGATTATATTCATTAAGCTGACGAATTGCTTCTTGTGTACTCAAGTGCAGACCAGCTTCTCTTTGCTCTTTGGTATCGATGGCAAAGAAACCACTAGAGATTCTCGTATTTCCAACAATTTGATCTAATTTTTCGATTGCAATTACGCTTAAACCATTGGAAACTGCCGCATCAGCTGCTGCTAATCCAGTTCCACCTGTACCTGCTACATCTACTGTATATTCCTTGTTCATTTTATTTATCTCCTCTGTAATCTGGTTATTTTTTGTTAGCGATTACATGATAAAGTGAAAAGAGTTACAATTGTAGAGTAAAAATTAACTAATAAATATTGTTTATATATCTTTTAAAGAGACGACAAAAACATGCAGGTTATTTATTATGATTCTAACAGTGTTTTAAAAACACTTAATTTACAACAGAACAAAAGCAAAAACTTTCACATATAATTTATTGAAGCCCTAAATCCATGTAAAATATTGGCTGGTAACACGGAATTTATTTTGGATCAATATGATATTGTTATTTCAAAGCATTTTCAGAATGTTAAGGTTATTGGGCAAACTAATCCAGTTATCCGCTGGTATGCAGTTGAATTAAAGTATCCAGCTCCATTAAATCAATACTTGGTTGCAGATAATGCATTAATTCACGACCTAATGAACATCAAAAATCAAAAAGTTAATTACATAGTCTTTCGTAATCTTGACAATCAAATTTGTCATAGTTATTTGAATTCATTAGAACTAATTATTAATCAATCAGATCATGATCAGTATTTTACCTTTCAAGCCCAAGGCATTACGGGATTGCTATTCACAGAATTGTTGCACAAGCATCGAGAGAAAATTGGAAAAAGTGTGTCCCGTTTTCCTTCAAATGATGTCAAATATGCCAGTCGCGATTCACAGTCCGGTGCGATTATGACCTATTTAGCGGTAAATAATGGCAACGTCACTCTACAACAAATGGCTGATCATTTTGGCTATCAAAAAAATTATCTGTCAAGATTATGTAAAAAGTTATTAAGGCTAAGCATATGACTCCTGCTTCTTATCGCAATCTTTATCAAAAACAGCAAAGTGAGAATGCCCATCCGGAAGACCCGTAAGATACAATTCTATTAAAAATGCGAGTCACTACAGGTGTCTACATCCATTTTTTACAATCCTCTATTAAACTTGCCAGCAAGCTGCTCTAATGGAGAAAGCTGCTTTTCTTCCTTCCCATTAAATTTTTCATGGAACCAATCAGTAGTTAAAGCCTGCCTAATATCATCTGTTTCAGATTTGCCTAACTGATATTTCACAGTCACAACTCTTAACTTGCCATTAGAAATATAACAATATTTTTCAGATGCATGTTGTTTGCCATCTTGAGATTTTTGCTCTAGTTCTTTACCCAACGCAACAATGTCTTTAACTAAATCAGGATGTTCTTTCAAAATTTTCAGTCCTGCTTCTCTTTTTTGCTCAAGATCTTTCTGTTTTTCAGCCTTATTCTTCTCAAGCTTCTCCTTTTCAGCACTATAATCTAATGAGTCATAACTATTGAAGTTTTCATAATCTGTACCTTTGTGACATTCAATTGGTAGCGGAGCATCCTGAGCTTTTTGCCATTGTGCAAAACCATCCATGAAATATGCTACAAGAGGACGTTGATTATTCAAGTAAAACTTATAGTTAAGATTCATTATCATTCCTATTTGAGCTCTATGATCTTCAGGCAATGGCTGCGTCTTTTTATCTACCAATAACTGGACCTTGCTAGGATAGGTTAATTCGTAGTCAACCTTGTCTTTATTGATAAAACCTTTATTGTATTGTGACACGCGCCCATTAAATTGGATAAGATCACCCGTCTCAAGCAAGCCCAAGTTTGCAAATCCTTTAGTCAAATTTAACCAAAGATGATCAGTCACCATCTTAGGATTCTCTGGATCATCAACAATTCGCACATTTCTTACTACCATAGTTGGACTATACAAATCGCCACGACTTTTGTCGTAATATCTTTTATAACCATATTTTCCAAATTCAGCCTGAAACGTATGACGTTCATCTGAACCAAGATTACCTAATATTTTTCGCATAATTCTTACTTTCTATTTTTATTATTCAAACATACGTTCAATTGTATCATAACAAAAAAGACGCCTCAATAAGCGTCTTAAAATTTTATCAAATTATTTTCTAACCATCTTAACTGCTTGAATCAAAACAGTAGGAATCAATGCCAAACCGGCAATCCATAATACTTCTTGCCCAGCTAATGGAGTTACTGCAAACAAGCTGTGCAATCCTGGCACGAATAAAATTAAGGCGAGCAAAGCGGTACCTAAAGCAAAGGCAGCTAAACTATACCAGTTATTTTTGAAACCGATCTTGAAAATACTATGTTGTGAACGACAATTGAAACCATGCAACAATCTAGCAAAAGTCAAAGTTGAAAAAGCCATAGTAGTAGCCACAGCAGGATTATCCTTTAAGCCAATCAAGAATGCTGCAATAACACTTACTGAAATGATCAAACCTTGAATAGTAATTTGACTCACAAAAGGTTTATTCAAAATTCCTGCCTTAGGATCACGTGGCTTACGTTTCAAAATGTCTGGATCACCTGGCTCCATTCCAATTGCTAAAGCTGGAAGCGAATCAGTTACCAAGTTAATAAAGAGCAATTGAACCGCTACAAATGGCACTGGTAAGCCAGCAAGTGAAGCAAATAAAACAGTGATAATCGCAGAAAGGTTACCTGATAACAAGTAGCCAATAGCGTTTTTAATATTTTCATAAACTGTTCTACCGTTAGCAACAGCTTTGATAATTGTGGCAAAATTATCATCGGCCAAAATCATGCTGGCAGCATCCTTAGAAACTTCGGTACCCGTAATTCCCATGGCCACACCAACATCTGCCTTCTTTAAAGCTGGGGCATCATTAACACCGCCACCAGTCATTGATACGATACGATCTTTTCTCTGCCATGCATTAACAATTCTGATCTTGTTTTCAGGCGATACACGAGCATAAACCGAAATCTTCTCAATGTTTTGCTCAAGTTCTTCATCGCTCAAAGCATCTAATTCAAGGCCGGTTAAAGCCATGTCACCTTCATTGAAAATACCAATTTTCTTAGCAATTGCAACGGCAGTCACCTTATGGTCACCAGTAATCATCACAGTCCTAATCCCGGCTTCCTTAGCACGAGCAACTGCAGCTACACTTTCTTCACGTGGTGGATCCATTTCTGAAACAAGGCCAATAAAAGTTAAGCCATCTTCTGCTTCAGTAGAAAGCTCTTCATCACTTTCTTTATAAGCAAAAGCCAAAACACGCAAACCATTTTCTGAAAAGTAATTGTTTTGTGCCAAAATTTCTTTACGATCTTCTTCAGTCATTGGACGAATTTCATCGCCGAAACGAATATTGACACAGCGTTTCAAGAGCACATCAATTGCACCTTTAACAAAAATAGTTGGTACAGTATGAATCAAATGCTTAGTACTCATCAGCTTACGATCTGAGTCAAATGGTACTTCTTCCAGACGCTTAGAATGTTCGCGTAATTCTTGTTCTGATAAGCCTAAAACACCATTACCTAAGTCAATTCCTGGCACTTGGCGGTACATCTCAAGTAAAGCCGACTCAGTTGGATCGCCAATTGCTTTGCCCTTTGACAGACTAGAGTCATTATTAAGTACTACATCATACAACAAGTAGCGATGTAATTGATTACTCAAGTCTAACTCATTTGGCTTTAAAACTTTGCCACCAATATAGACATCTTCTACTGTCATCTTATTTTGAGTTAACGTACCAGTCTTATCTGAACAAATTACTGATACAGACCCTAAAGATTCTACGGCTGCCAAGTTTTTAATAATAGCATTTTCTTTAGCCATTTTTTGCGTACCCATTGCTTGCACAATAGTTACGATAGAACTCAAAGCTTCAGGAATTGCAGCAACAGCTAAAGCTACTGCAAATAGCAGTGAATCAAGCAGCGGTTGACCACGCCACATTTGAATACCAAAGATCACAGCACACAAGATTAAAATAGCAGTAGCCAATCGTGATGAAAACTGGTCAAGTGATACTTGCAGCGGAGTGCGACGTTCCTTAGTTTCATTCATCAAGGAAGCAATCTTACCAATTTCAGTCTGCATCCCCGTTGCCGTTACCACAACCGTAGCACGCCCATAAGTTACTAAGGAACTGGAGTAAACCATGTTAACCCGATCAGCCAGCGGCACTTCTTTTTCAAAATCAGTGTCCAACTTGTCAACATTAGTCGATTCACCAGTTAATGAACTTTCGTTGACTTGCAGAGAATAATTTTCTAAAATTCGACCATCTGCAGTAACTAAGTCACCTGCTTCTAACAAAAGAATGTCGCCAGGTACCAAGTCCTTGGCCTCAATCTCCATTTTTTGGCCATTACGCAAAACTTTAGCCGTTGGCGCAGATAATGACTTTAGCGATTCTAGCGACTTTTCCGCCTTAACATGTTGTACCGTACCCAAAATCGCATTCAGAATCAATACAACAATAATTACCAACGTACTTTCCAGACTGCCCGTAAAAGCAGAAATTATTGCCGCGATAATTAGGATGATCACCATTAAGTCTTTAAATTGTTCTAAAAAGACCTGAAAAGTACTTTTCTTCTTTCCTTCAACTAAAGCATTTGGACCAACTTGAGCTAATTTCTCTTGAGCCTCTTTAGCGCTCAGCCCCTGCTTTAAATCGGTATTTAACTCTTTAGCTATCTCGTCTTTTTTCTGACGATAGTATTCCATGTAAAGCCCTCCCTAAACATAAGAGTAATTTAAGCAAAAAAATAGAGACTACTGGCTAAAACACTGTTTAGTCAATAGTCTCATCATTTAAACTTACAGCGGAAAATAAATTTCGTTCTGACGCCGTAAATACAATTTATGCCGATTACTCCCTATTTACTTGTACATAATTAAACCATATCAAGTAGGTAGTTGGCAAGCTATTTTAACTTTCTTTTAGGAAGTTTTCTAATTGTTCATCGGTAAAATCAGAACCGTAATTTTGTTCAAGGAGATGCATGATCTCTTGCTTGGTATTACCAACTCTTTTAAGTGAAGAAACTAAAATTTTGACGCCTCGTTTAAGTCCCTCTTCTTTACCTTCCTCACGTCCTTTTATCAAGCCTTCCTCACGCGCATCTTGTTCTCGCTACAGTATTTTCTCTTCGTAATCCATGATATAATCACTCCATTCCGAGCAATAAGATAATCATTTGTACTTCTTATCTTTCAATAATCCGTTAGCAATATCGGCCGAACTAACTGGTACACCGACTAAACGCTCATTTTGCCACAAATCAAAAAAATCAGCTGGCATCATTTGATCAAATTCATCATCTGAATTCATTAAATCCTTATAAACACGTGACTTCTCAAATAAATTTAGAGCCTGCTTAGGATAAATGTTTAATCTCTTAGCAATTAAGTCGCTAATTGCTTCAGCTAGTTGCTGATGAAATTGCTTTTCACTAATTTCGGGAATCATCTAACCAACTCCTTATCTATGAACGTTAAAGCTTTGAGAGCTCTTTCTGTCTTGAAACAATACTGCTCCGAATAAACACTCGGTTTTAATTTTAGCAGAGCCTCATCTAAATCTAGATTACCATGTTTCCAGCAATTAACAACAGAAAAAAGTTTACCATCTGCTGTTGGGCCAATGACGATATCAGAATTATCTTTTATATTATTCATTCTATTTTTAATGACAAACTTAATCCAATCAATATCTGCTTGGTAAACTAATATTTTCAAGTCGGGTTGATCAGCATCGAATACATATCTATTTAATGTCGGTTGACCTGAATATCTAGCCTTACGCTTTGCCCATTTTTCTGCTTGTCTACGATTAGCAGTCACATAAAAGCCATTACCAAAATCAGTTGTAAAAACATTTTTATTTATACGAGGCTGATAAACAGCCTGATTGCTTCCATGATACAAAATGACTTTGGTATTGCTTTTCATGAATCGTGATGTATGCGTATTTTTCATCGCGCACCTCTTTCATAAATAGTAGGACAAAATTATCCTCCACTATTTATTACGCAAAAAAGCACGATTTTTTTGTGAGAAATTAAAATAAAAAAAGAAAATGCCTGAGAATTATATCCCAGACATTCACCAATTTACGGCTCTTTCTCATTTCTCTTCCTTCACAATATAAATTGGTCGTTCTTTAACCTGTAAATAGATTTTGCCAATATAACGTCCAATAATTCCGATACACAAAAGCTGCAAACCGCCAATCAATAAAATAATTGAAATTGTGCTGGCCCAGCCCAAAATACTAGAACCAGGAACTATTAGTTTACGAACAATTACAAAAATAAGACCAATAATTGACAAAATGAATGAAGTTGTCCCAATCCAAACAGCTAAGTTAAGCGGCGCTTGAGAAAAATCAGCAATCCCGCCCAACGCATATTTGAATAATTTGTGAGTCGTCCAATCAGTTTCACCAGCTACGCGCTCGACATTGTGGTACTCAAGATACTTAGTCTTAAAACCAACCCAAGCAAAAATACCTTTAGAAAAGCGGCTGTATTCTTTCATTGATAAAACTGCGTTAACCATCTGCCTGGTCATCATGCGATAGTCGCGTACGCCTGAAACAATTTCCACTTTAGAAATGCGATTAATCACCTTATAAAATTGATTGCTCAAGAAAGACTTAAACTTACCTTCCCCTTTACGATCTACTCGTCTGCAGCCAACTGCATCATAGTCACCAGTCTGCAAAATTTTATACATTTTTGGTAAAAGTGAAGGCGGATCTTGCAAATCTACATCCATTAAGACAATATAATCTCCCGTTACAGCTGATAGGCCCGCATAGATAGCGGATTCCTTACCAAAGTTACGAGAAAAAGAAATATAGTGAACATGTTTGTCCTGCTCATGCAATTTTTTCAATTCGGTCAGTGTGTTATCATTGGAGCCATCATCTACAAACCAATATTCGGGCGTCACTTTGGGCATTTTAGCTAATACTTTTTGCACTGCTGGATAAAAAAGTGGAATTGTTTCTTGTTCATTAAAACAAGGAACCACAATTGATAATTTTTCCATTAGATTTCTTCTTTCTTAGCTTTTCTAAAAGTAACTACTTTATTAATTACAAACTGAATTAAAGTTGCTACAAAAGTTGCTACTATTTTAACGATTAAGTGCGGATAACCCAATTTAGTAACGAAAATAAATAGGGAAACCGTAGTAAATACCGTGGTAATCTGACCAACGATAAAATAAGAAATAAATCTTAATATCATGCGATCATGAACTTTAAAGTTAGTATAAGAATTCCATAAAAAGTTATTGATGATCCCGCAGGTAGACGAAATAATGTTAGCTATTTCAACATTCATCTTGAAATGCGTCAAAATTGTATAAATTCCAAAATCAACGACTAGCCCTAATACGCCAATTAGAACATACTTTACTAATTGAACAAAATCTTCTGAATAGATTGCTGTTTTGATTTTTTCCATAATTATTCCTAATAAAAAATCCAGACAAGAGGTCCTGGATTTCAACATATTTAACTAATATGGTCTTAATTATATCATTGTTTTTAAGCTCTACGTTTTCATTATTAAAGTTAAAACTTTAAATAGAAAAATACCCTCATTTAGAATTTCTAAATAAGGAATTATTGCCATTAATTTCGATGTTTTAATTTTGTTTCAAGAAATTTTCTAATTGCTCATCAGTAAAATCAGAGCCGTACTTCTGTTTAAGCCGTTGAAGAATTCTCTGATTATTCTCACCGTAATCTCGCATTATGGTAATCAAATTGTGAATCCCGTATACTATGCCTTCTTTGAAGCCTTCTTCTTTACCTTCCTCACGCCCTTTTATCAAGCCTTCCTCACGCGCGTCTTGTTCTCGCTCCAGTATTTTCTCTTCGTAATCCATGATATAATCACTCCATTCCGGATCTTCATTGAATTCTTTGATCTTTGCCATCACTTTATTATATCTTCCAACTTCAATTCCAGATATTCTCCCCGCTTTAAGTTAGCAGGCAAGGTTAACTTTCCCATCGAAATTCGCTCTAGCTCAACGACTTTCATCCCTACCGCACCAAACATACGCTTGATCTGGTGATATTTACCTTCACGAATTTTAATTTCAGTTGTAGACCTATCGTGCTCTTCATCCTGGGATAATATCTTCAATTCTGCTGGCTGCAGTTTGGTCCCATCGCCTAGTGTCATTCCTGAAGCAAAAGTTTTAACAGTTGCATCATTAGCTACACCAGCAATTTCAGCACGATAAACTTTATCAACATGCTTACCAGGTGCAAGCAATTCATGATTCAACTGACCATCATTCGTCAAAAGGAGCAAGCCAGTAGTATCCTTGTCCAAACGACCAACGGGTACGATTCCTTGATAGCGATCTTGCGGCGCCAGTATGGAAATCACTGTTGGCTGACTGCGGTCTTCCGTCGCTGACAAAACACCTTTAGGTTTATTCAATAAGAAATAATGATATTTTTGATAAGCAACAGCATCTCCGTTAACGGTAACCTGATCGCTTTCTTTAACTTGCTGCTTTGGCGTTTTAACAGTCGTGCCATTAACTGCAACAATTCCCTGCTTAATTAATTGGTGTACTTCTTTTCGTGATCCAACATTCATATTGGCTAAATATTTGTCTATGCGCATTATGTCTTTCTTTCGTTCTTATATGTTGATTAATATTAATTATATAAGAAAGTTAACCCAATTTCGAATTGCGACACTAATCAAAAACGGTCGATTTTGTTTTCGACCGTTTTTACGCGCGTTTTGCGCGCGATTATTTGCTTAAAATATATTTTGTAGCTCTGCCTTCACCCATTCTTCTAATATAACCTTGTTTTTCTAGTTGCCGCAAAATCTTCAAAACTTTCGTCTTACCAAACTTACTCATTTGGCTAATTTGCTTCGTAGTATCCGCACCTTCATGAATTATTTGATATACTTTCTTTTCATCATTAGACAGATCGTCCGTAATAAATTTTAAAACTGGCAATATTATCTTTATCGAATTATCAAAAATTTCAAACTGCGGTTGAACCAAACTACTTCTATAAGCATCATTTATTCTTCTTACACCTGTACCAAATTGCTCAATTAATCCTAACCTAAAGAAAACATTAGCAATAATTGGATTACGCAAAATGGAAATCTGACCTGAAAGATATTCTTCTTTGCTAAGTCCTTGTGGCAATCCATCTGGAGATACTACTTCAATTCTGTCATCATACATAGAAATTTTAATTTGCGAGTTAATGTTCCAAACTCGATGAACTAAGGCATTGGCTATTGCCTCACGAAAAGCTTCTTCTGGAATCTGACTTACAATATTTCGCGTTGCTCCCTGTATTTCTTCATGTTGATAATATTGACGATATTTTTGAATTGCTTGCTTATACTCTTTAAGAATAGATTCATGCTCATAACTTGCTCGATCAAGCATAATATTAATGCTTTCACCAAACCGAACAATATCAATTCCACGATAATTATTTTTGTCTGCCAAAAGCTCACCGGCGTTAGTGTAACTAGTATCCTTATGCTCTAAATTAAGCGTAATCAATATATCAGATGTTAAACTTTTAATTCCTATCTTTTCTTTTAATGCTTCTTCTAAAATGTTAAATGACAAATTTTGGTTCATCGCGGTTAAACTATCATAGGTTCTATTTTCACCAATTAAGATTAACTGTGATAATTCAGATCGATCAATTTCAATTGAAGCACTATCATTTCTCTTATAGGCCTTTGATTTATATAAATATGGAGGATTAATTCCTTGCTTTACTGTTAAAGTAACCACATTAGTTTTAGGATCAATTTCTAAATTATAATCTGGATTTGGTTTGATCGAATCGTTGATTTTATTTTCAACATTTAAACAAAATTCAACTGGATTTTTTACACCAACGATTGATCCATCATCCTTTATTCCAAATTTAATTTTGCCACTGCCATAATTTGCAAATGCACTAACCGTTTTTAGAAAAGTATTCGTCAATTTCTCTTTAAATTCTAAATTTTTGGTTTCTCTCATTTAGATCACCGTTTCTAAACTATTTATTTATAATTATACTCTTTCACGCGCAAAAAAACGGTCGATTTCACTTTCGACCGTTTTTATGCACGCTTGCGCGCGATTAATTATTCTAAAAATCGAAATTTACTCTGCTGCAATGCCACCTAACTTACGTAGATCGGCAAATTTGGTATGAGCATATTTCCTAGCAAGTTGCGGACTACGCCACATAACATCATGCAAACCACCAGCTGTCCCAATTTCCAGCAAAACAGGCTGACCTTTTTCTTGATGGAGAGCATATACTGTCTTTTCACCAGCAGATTGACACCAGCCTGCTATAAAAATACCACTAAAACCATTAATATTAGTCATATTAGCAGCTGCAATGTGCATCGTTTTATTCTGAATATCACGACTTTGCCTTTGCTTCTCACTAAAATTAGAAGCTTGATGATGAAGTTGAGTTTTATCACCATTTACAATCATACTGTGTGCCGTTAATTCCATTTTAGAATCATTGCTATACCAAACGCCGCGATAATTTGCTGGGACTGTAAAAATACCAACATCCCCAGGAATATCAGATTTATTAGTTTGAGCATCATTCTTAGAGTCATCGGTAGCACTTGCGTTACTTGATGAAGAACCACCAATCGTGACTTTCTTTTGCAAGTGACTAATTTCTGCATCACAGTTTATCTTGTTCAAAAATCGCACAATTTGCTCTACTGTAGCAGTGCCAAGATAACGTTCATCTTGATACAAAAAGATTTATTGGCTACTACCATTGCCTTGCAAAGTGTAGCGTGTTTGCAAATCTTTTCCAGCATTCACTTCATAAATATAACCTTGACCGCGATAATTTGAACTATCGTCTCGCTTGATCAAAGACACATTTAAGCTACTATGTTCAGCATTTTGCAATGTACTTTGCCATGCACCGCGATATTTATTAGCCGCATACACAGTAATCAAGGCTACATTTTCTTGAGGACTGATATCATTAGCGGATAAAGTTCCTTTAGCCTTATGTTTATGCGTAAGAGTAATTGTATTCTTAGTGATCCGAATCTTATTGTAGACGCTCTTCTTATCACGACTGACCCAAGTTCCGCGCATCTTGCTAGGCATATTGTAGACACCTAAATTGCCCCAAGCGGCTTCTACCTTTTGCGTAGTTGCTAACACTGGTACAATTACTAAAAATAACGCTACTAATGACATTGCTTTTCAATATTTATTCTAAGGTATCTTCAATCAGTGAAACATACCTACTCTTTCTTAAAACATCAACTACTTCATCAGCTGTTGCATGATCATTATTAAATAGAGCTTCATAATACGTTCCTAAAACACTATTAATACCAATCGCACCATCTGTTGGAAGCTCGCGCAAGAATTGAACTGCACTTTCAGCATATTCCTTATTAGCGTGCTTATGATAGCAACAATTCAAGAAATTCACTGCAATCATAGCTACAAATTGCAGTGTAAAAGTATCAGTATCTGGTCTTTTTCTATATGCTCTAAAAGCCGAGTTAACTAACTGATATGCATCATCAATGTCTAAGAAAATCACTGCTTGACTCAAATAATGGTAAGCCGTTCTATTCCAGTTTTCATCAACTATGATAGCTTTAACTTTTTTCCTCAATTGTGGATCGATCTGATCACCAGAATGAAGTACCCAAGCATAAGCATTCTCAAGTCTAAATTGTAGCCAAAAACTCGGCTTCTCTTTTCTGCTCTTGATTTCTCTCGCAATTTTATCAAGCTTATCTAAATCCCTGTTATTCTGTGCAAAACTGATTTGATTCATTAAATCAAAATCCGGCTCTTTCTTAGACGTCTGATTGCTAATTCTACTAAAAAAACTTCCCACATCTATGTGCTGTGAAATTAAGATATTCAACAATAAATTAGTATCTATTTGGTGAACATCACGTTCAACTTTTGAATAAAAAGACTCCGAAATAATACCATTTGCCATTTGCTCTTGCGTTAGGCCTCTGTGCAAGCGAGCCTGCTTAAGTGCTTCTCCAATAGTCACTTTTTTACCCTCCACTTTATAATTCAAACCATTTCCTATAGAGTATCATTCTCTCACTCAACTACCGATAGTGTTTTTATATAAGATTGATATCCACTCTTATTCAACAAATTTTCAATTTGGTTTGCAAGTGCAATATCATTATCTGCCAACGCAACATAATATTTCACAATTAACTTATGAAAACTAATCGCAAAACTATCAGGAATTTGCTTTACAAAGGCACCTAGTATCTGAATCCTATTTAGACTATTTTCACGAAAACAGCGATCCATGTAATTAATGATTAGATTCAATAATGAAACTAACATATCATCATTTGTTAAGTCTAATTCAGTTACATTGTCTAAAATATAATCTATAAATGCACTTAATTCATTAAAATTATAGACATAGGTTGAAATCGCTAAATTCCAGAAATTCTTTTCATTTTGTAGATCAACTTTTTGGCAACCATTTATAATCTCTTTTTTGAATTTTTCAGGTATTTCATAGACTTGATGGTTCAAAGTGGCTAACATCAAGTTGATTTTTAATAATTCAATCGTATCCTTATTATTTAAATTCTTTTTGATTGTTCTTAGTTGATTAATATTACGATTATTAAAAGCCGTATAAACCTGCTTTTCTAACTTAATCTTTGATAAGTTTTCCTCATCAAACTCTTCAAAAAAGTCATAAAGCGAGATATTATGCGCATTCAAAAGGGCTAAAAGCTTATTGATACTAAGCTCATTTTTATCATGTTCGATTTTAGAATAAAATGATTCGCTAATAATTCCCGCACACATTTGTGACTGACTTAAATTTAATAATTGCCGCATCTTCTTAAGTTGACGTCCAATTGTCATTCATTCTCACCACTTCCCGCTTATATCCTAAATAAACATGAGAATAAATGCTTATAATCTTCCATATAGAAGATTTTTTATGATGCACCTAATCAAAAAGACCATCTGCATTAATTCACAGATGGTCTTTTTAAACTTTTCTTTTACTTTTTCTAAAAGTAAGAAAATTATTAAGCTCATTATTTTATTGCAAATATGAAGATTCTATTTTCAAATAATTTATTTGACTCTACTATGGATTTGTTCAGCAAGATTACTTGAACTAGAAAGTGTGATATAAATGGAAACTGAATATATAGTTTACACAGATGGTGCTGATCGCCATAAGGATGACTTTCACATTGGTGCCTGGTGTACTTACATTAAAAGTACAGAAGATACACGCACATTCTCAGGCATAGTACGAAATAGTAAGAAGTTCGATGTAACGAATAATCGAATGGAACTGCTTGCGATTGTTCAAGCTGTGCGTATGTGTCATGAAGACAGTAAGATCACATTGTATTCTGATAGTGAATACAGTGTTGGAGTACTTTCTGGAAAGAAACATGCACATGTAAATACTGACTTAATCAAAGAGTACAATAAGATTGTCAGTGATAAAAAGCTTCATGTTCACTTTGAGTATATCCCGCGCGAACAAAATGATTTTGTAGATCACATTATGAGATACATGCTTGATCACAACAAAGAAGCTAAAGAACACGGTGCTATGGAAGACTAATTAAAAAGGAACCTGGGTCTATACTCAGGTTTATTTTTATATACAATTTACTAAGAAGGCAATATATGCAACATGCCACTTTGCTTCTATTATTTCAAGCACTTGATGAATCTTTAAATGAAAAAACTAATTCTGATACTGAAATAGCTATAACACGTTTTATTCAAGGTATTAGCGAACTACCTGTTAAAGCGGATTTCAAAAATGGACTTACTGAAATAAATATACTTATGAGAGCATATCACTGGGCTGCCGAGCATGGTAAAAATGAAACATATGATATTGCATTACGCTGTTATACCCAGTACAGAATAGTTAACTCCAATTCTCTAAAGGATTTATACCGCTGAAATACATTTTCTAACTTTAAGCGTGCAAATATGAAGATTCTATTTACTTATCTTTCCTATCACCTTACGATTTCCTTATTAATAAATAATAAAACGAGGTAAATCAAAATGTTTAAAAATAAATTTATTAAGTTATTAACTGCAGCTACATTTGCAGTTGTTGGTATTAGCAGCATTAATACTATGTCACACGTTTCAACTGTTCAAGCTAGTACCTTTCATTATTTAAGACGTGATCATAAACTAGTAACTTTAGGATTCGGACAAAAACTTCCATTACGTTTATATAGAAATGGTAGACATGTATATTACAATGATGATCCAACAGATGATGGTAATTTCACAGATGAAGCAATTGGTTCTGCTTTTTTATTGAAAACTCATGGTTGGAAATATATTAATGGCCAAAAATATTATAAAATTTATAATTACTTTGACGATGCAAGTGCATATATCGCAGCAAAGTATTTCACCAAGAAATACAACGATTTATCATATGAACAAATTTACACTGTAACTAAGGCCTTCTCACCACGTAACGGTGATATGCAAGCTTCAAGAACTAATTTAACACTCACTAAAGGTGCTAACATTGAAGTTGACATGTATTCTAAAGACAACAAGATTGTAAGTATAGGTTCACCAATTGATGCTGCACATGGCATTAAAGGTATTGTAGACGACGGTAGCTACAAAGATTCATTTTGGCTTAAAATTACGCAAGCACAATTTAGAAACAATTGTAGAAAAGCCGCACCAAATGCTAAATTTGTATTTGATGAAGACGGAGACTACGAAACCAACGCAAGTTTAGCTCGCGGCGGCATTTATCACAAAGGCCACTTCTACAAGGTTTACACTCGTTAATTAATTTTTTTTGTCCCCATTTTAGGGGAGTTTCTCTTGGTTAGGGATTGGAAGTAACACCAATGTAGCCATTTTTTCCGCTCGAGGCACTCGAGGCGGGAGTTATTCTTCGTCCAAAGGTAAAATGGTTGGTAAACCATTTAGTAAATTTGTCCCCATTCCCAGGGGAGTTTTGTTTAAATCTAGTTAATGTTATTAGCTAGTTTATAGGGAAATTTGGAAAAGGATAATGCAGTTTAACGCACTATCCTTTTTTCTTTGCGGTTCTTTTTTTAAATACACGAGGCACTCCAGGCACACGTACAGCTCGAAGCACATCGATACATCTCAATATCCCTCGACGTTCCACGTAAATCTCGCAAAATTCCACCGCCCGAATAGACGAGACCCAGCCTGCGGACGCTTACGCGTCCTTGTCTGTCTCTCCAATGGCGTGTTTTTCAAGGCGCCATGATATTTTCCACAATTAAACATGTAATTTTAAAAGACAAGCTAGATTAACTCTAGTTTGCCTTTTTTATCTAGAAAGAAGTATCTTTAAATGTCACAAAAAATGCTTGAATTTGTTACGATACTAGTCAAATTTTGTTTTTGGGATAGTTGCGCAGGGCTTATACTTTTGCCATTCATGGTATTAGAAAACAAAATTAATCGATTAAAGATTGACTCATTTGTTAAAAATAATAAAATTACCAATCACCAAAAAGATAAATTATACGAAGACCAAAAGCGTTATGAGTATATTACTATTATTGCTTTAATCGTTTTTCCAATCGTGTTTGCAATTTCTTTATGGTCAATTGTTGGCGTTCGGCATACATCTATCTGGTTTTAAGTAAATTAATAATTTCGCAAATTATCATTTACTCAAGCTGAAGATCTATTTAACCGTGCGATTGATTCAGATAATACCAACTTAATCAATAAGCTTGATAATTCAACCATTGCCGATAAAATTAAAATTGCTATTATTCGAAAAGAAAGGATAAAATTATGTCTAAAAAACAAATTAAAGAATTAAAAGATGAAGCAGATGCTACACATGCAACCGAAATAAAGACAGTTATTATGTTAATTTGTGTAGCCGCTTATTGGGTCATGGTCATTGCTGCAATTTTTATGAACCCAAAGCTAGATATTCTTTTATTTAAAGGTAACCAAACATACAAGCAATTATTAGAAATAATGATATATGGAGGGGCAGTCATGCCAATTGGCTTTGCAATTAATTTAGGTGTAATTTGCTCTAGTCAATATACCCAGATGAAACTTTTAATTAAAGAGTTAGAAAGTAACCAAGTTAAGACTCTGCAAAATACAAGCCAAACCAAGTAATGTACAAAGTATTAAAAATAAAATCGTTAAAATAATAACAATTTCCAAAACAATACATTTAAAATGAAGATTCATTTTTACAGCACAATCAGCATGATTTAAATAATAGTCAAAAGAAAAAATCACAAAATAAAATATTACGATTAATGCAAATAATAAAAGCAAGTATCTATTTTGTCCGTTAAAAATTTCTATAATAATTGGGATTAAAATAAGACTTGTAATATCTTTACTAAATGCTACTAAAAATTTATGATGTTCCAATAGTTTAGTAAGTGTTTTATGCTTATAAATTAAATATAAAATACTGCAATTAGAAATAAATATTCCGAATATAAACGTACAAACACTAAAAACTAAATATGTTTTTTCATTTGGAATACTTACATTTATTACCGCCATATATTTCATTAGTATTCTCCCACTCAAAATTTAACACATTCCTATTCAATTTAACCATATGTGTCAAGTCATTAATTTGTTTAAAATTAAAAAGACGCCTCAGCGTCTTTTTTTCATCCCCGATTTTTTGTTAATTTTTTTACGCCTAAAGTGTTTCTTTTAGGCACTTAAACTTATAACGTCCAAAAGGCCTTGAATTATAAAGTAAATTTTTATCCATAAATTCCCCTATTTCTCTGTAAATAAATAAAATAAAAATAAAAGACTTAAATTAGCATATTTGTATTAAATTATGTGCAAATACGACTAAACCCTTTACTTTTCATCAAATTAAATTCATTATAAGTCTAGAATAAATGGACTTATTTTTTATTCAACAAAATAGGAGATATTAAAAATGTTTAAAAACAAATTTATTAAGTTATTAACTGCAGCCGCATTTGCAGTTGTAGGTATCGGCACTGCAAATGCTGTATCACAAGCTTCAACTGTTCAAGCTAGTGCATTTCACTATTTAAGAAAAGATCATAAACTTGTAACTTTAGGATATGGTGAAAATTTACCTATCAGAATTTATCAAAACGGTAAGCATATTTATGCTAATGATGATCCAAAAGATCCAGATAATTATACTGACAATGATACAACAGACGTAAATTTAATTAAAACACATGGCTGGAAATATATCAATGGCATTAAATATTATAAACTTTATAATTATTATGAAGACAGTAAAACATTTAGTGCATATATCGCAGCCAAATACTTCACCAAGAAGTACAACGATATGTCATATTTGACTGTTTACCGTGTAAACAGTAAGATCAAGGCATTATCAGATGATATGCAAAACACAGATGATGGTATGTGGTATGGCAAAGGCGATATTATCCTTGTAAATAACTTTAGCCTTTGGAACCACGACAAGTACGTAGATACTATTTCACCAATGCAAGACGGTAAACACAACGCAGATGGTTGGTTTACTCCACAAGAAGCAAACTTTGGTGGCGAACTTACTCACGAAGATTTCAAGAACCATTGTTCAAAAGCTAGCGCAAATACTAAATTCTTGCTCAATCACGGCGAAGATTGGTACACCAACGCAAGTCTTGCTCGCGGCGGCATGTACCACAAGGGCCACTTCTACAAGGTTTACAGCCGTTAATTTATATGTAATATATTAAGCCCCAATTTTGGGGAGTTTCTCTTGGTTAGGGATTGGAAGTAACACCAATATAGCCATGTTTGTCCCGCTCGAGGTACTCGAGACGGGAGTTATTCTGTTCGTTTCCGTGTTCATTTAAAGACTAATAAATTTGTCCCCATATAGGGGAGTTATTCTGGAGCTGGTAATATTGGTATGCATTATTTGTCCCCATTTTTCGGGGAGTTGCTCTTGGGTAGCGATCGGCTCTAACACCAATATAGCCATTTTTGTCCCGCTCGAGGCACTCGAGGCGAGAGTTATTCCGAGGGTGGCAACAATCAAGCTACGAACATTGCAATTTGTCCCATTCCCAGGGGAGTTATTCAAGACTAGTTAAATCGATCAACCGGTCTCTCGGGAAATTTGAAAAAGGATAATGCAGTTTAGCGCATTATCCTTTTTTTCTTTGCGGTTCTTTTTTAGCCAAATATTCTATTTTCTTGTTTCTTCTTAATAAAGTTAAGAAGAAAACGGAAACTGTCAAATCTTTTGTGTAAATAGATCTTTCTCGTAAATTGATTTTTTAATTATTTATTTAATCAAAGTAGGATTCTAAG
>OLPZ01000134.1_pt1 | contig 60110 bp, 65 predicted proteins | sample 1672711 | NCBI WGS metagenome assembly OLPZ01 (sample SAMEA3136716, study PRJEB25190) | human gut metagenome
AACTTGTAAATGGTGAGAAAAACGCTTAAGCTTGAGATAGTTCAATTAGATCAGATTCTTTTCTATTTAAATTACTTACAACTTGAGTCTAGTCTAATTGGACTTTTTTATTAACTAAAACGATTTAACTAGCACCACGCGTTTAGTTATATATTTTTCTATAAAAAGATTTATTTTTCAGTTATTGAATATTTAAATAATGTTTCGATAGTCTATTTACATGCTAAACGGTCATTATGATGCTTTGATTTAACCAATTCTTATGCTAATTATGATCAAAAAATTATTCATCATCAATGATCAAGACCAGATAGTGCAAAAAATTAATTCTAAGGTCAGAAAAGGCACTCATCATCTCAACGTTATCCTTCTACTAATTCTCTAACTATATTGTAGTTACTTGCATCATCTGAATCAGAAATATCTGCACTAGCTTTTCTCTCATTTTTATTTACTCTTTATTTTTTGCGCTTTCAATCTTATCTTTTAAATCCAAAGCTTTTTCATAAATAAAGAAACCAATTACACATGTCAATATATCACTAATTGCTTGAGACCAAACAATACCGTGATAGCCCAGCGTCATCTTCATCAATTCTAGAATCACAAAATAAATCACACCTTGTCTAGCGATTGCCATAATAAAGGCACCCCAAGCATTACCAACAGATTGGAAAACAGTTGTATAAACCAATACGATTCCTACTACAGGCGTAGTAACAATCGTAGCTAACAACATGTAACTACCGGCACTAACAATATCCGGCTGATTCATGAATAATGCTGTGACAGGACGGGCAAAAACAATTAATAATCCACCAACAATTACCGCATATACAACTTGAACTAAAATATCAAAGCGAAGAATATCTCTAAGCCGCCGCCAATTCTGAGCACCATAGTTGTAGCCTAATAAAGGTTGTGCACCAAAGGCAAAACCAACAATCACCAAAATCACAATTCCATATATTTTTTGTGTAATCCCCATTGCAGCGACCTTATCAGCACCATAAATTGCCAGTGACGAATTCAATAAAGCCATGCCAAAGCTTTGAGCAAAATTAGTAATTGATCCAGGAATACCGATTGCTACTACTTCCTTGATTGATTCCGCATTAATTTTAATTAACTTGGGATCTAGAGTAATGAATCTTGCTTTTTGCAGAATCATAATTACTAAAATCAAGTCAGTTACAACATAACCTAAAATATTGGCAATTCCTACTCCTGTAGCACCCCACTTTAAAACAAATAAAAAAATTGGATCTAAAATGATAGCTAAAATAGTTCCTGTCATTGTGGCAATCATCGCCTCAATCGCTAATCCCTCTGTTCGAATTAAGTTCTGTGGAATAAGGCTCAGAATAATAAAGACTGCTCCAATGGAAAGCACACGATAAAAATCAGCTGCATCGTTATAAGTTGCCGCCTTGGCTCCTAATATAGTTAAAATAGGATGTTCAAAGATTAGCAAGATTACTGTTAAAAACAGACCAGTAATCATTCCACCATACAAGCAAAAACTGCTGATTCTTTTGCTGAGCTCGTATTTTTTCTCACCAAATAAGCGAGAAATAACTGACGAACCACCTAAACCAAAAATGTCGGCAATAGCTATTAAAAATGTAAAAAGTGGAGCACCGATCGTAATTCCTGCAACTAGATTAGTATCGCCTGTTTTGGCAACAAACATTGTATCTGCCAGATTATAAATCATGGTAGTGATCATACCCAAGACTACAGGTAACGATAATTTAAAATAAACTTGCTTAATTGGTGCCTTTGCAAATAAATCTTCCATTTGTTTACCTCAAAAGAAAAAGCAACCTAAAAAATTCTTCGGGAGTCATCCTCACGATTCTAGGTCGCTTATGTTACTTGATATTCAACAATACAAGTTCATTTAAACAAATTCTTTGCTTAGATGCAATGGTTGGGTTCAGTATGTAAGTGGTAATATTTAGCTTCAGTGAAATCTCCATCTATGCTAAACTATTACCAAAATATTGAAGGAAAACTATTATGTAAATTAAAGAAATTATCAAACTTAATCAATTCAACTGAGCAAGAACTTTTAACCATCTGGGAAAGCAGCGTCCGCGCCACACATAAATTTTTAAACAATGATGAAATCTTGCAAATACGCAACTATGTACCACAAGCATTTAAACAAGTGGAGCATTTATTAATCATTATCGATCATGAGTAAATTAAAGGTTTTATGGGAATCAATGATCAAAAAGTTGAAATGCTCTTCATTGATGCCAAAGCACGCGGCAAAGGATACGGCAGGAAATTGTTGAATTATGGTATGCAAAAGTTAAACATTGATGAATTAGCTGTCAATGAACAAAATCCAAAAGCAGTTGGATTCTATGAACACATGGGATTTAAAGTAGTGGAACGTTCAGCAACTGATGATCAAAGCAATCCTTATCCAATTTTGAGAATGAAGTTGGATAAAGAAAAGTAGTAAACAGTTATATTTAGTTATTCCTTTTTCCCTTGACAAAAATATTTTTAATTTTCGAGTAATATCATTTGTCTAACAACGCATTCTTCTATATTATAGAAGACGCTGCTGATACGGATGTATAACGGACTGATAATCCTTTCCGTAAATTGCCTGTAAGTCAGATAAGGCGAACAGCAAGGATACCTGCTGTTTTCTGAATCCTGGAGATATTCTTATCAGAGATAGGTCCAAAAGACTTTCTGCCAGGCGATGGTAGTCAATGTATTTCAGCGTAAGGCTTTTTCTGAGCTGGCAAGCACAATAAGTTGATGTGAAAATCAGCTTGCATCAGGGTTTTTGACCTAATAATTAAGGCGGAAAACTTAATTGGAACCTCAATGTAATGACCAACAAGCTTGTTTGCTGTGACGTATGCGATCAAAAGCATGCTATAACAGGTCAGAAAAGAACGAGTAGCTTAATCGGCAAGATTAAATGATACTATTAGGTACAATATATAGAACGCACATCAAGTGAAAGTTTACGGTAAGCAATCCGTTTAGGACTTCGGTAGGTTCTTTGAACCCAACGCAAGAAAGAAGCAGAAATAGCTAATCTGTGGGCGGTCTTGTTATCCTATGGCTGAATAAAGAAAAGAAAAGTATGAAAAGCATATTTTTCTAACGTTGGATGCAAAAATGATTAGTTGCTAATAACAACCAGTAGCATTAATTAAAAGGAGACCGGTTTGTCTATGAAGACAGCTGGTCTCTTTTTAATACTCTAATTATTTTACTGTATTATCACCTGACACTGTGTGCATCCCTAAGTGACTGCCATTTGTCTCCTTACCTACCTGTGCATGAGTTGCCTTACCACCAAAGATTGAATTATCACCGACTACAGTCTTCAAATCACATTGATCCACTTCAATATTTTCAGCCAAATTATCACCTGAAGTCGTTGCCACATCAAGATCATCAATAATTTGGCTATCTTTAATGGTAAAGTCACCGCTAACTAGCTTAATCTTACCACGATTTAGCAATACCTTCTTTAATTTAATATCACCTGAAGTTTCAGTTATTGCAACTTCATCTACTTTTACTTTCCTCAAATGAAGATCACCACTAAGAGCAGTAAATGTTAATGTCTCTAACTCAACTTGTTTTACAACAGTGTCACCACTAGTCAACTTCAAAGTAGCGTTAACTAATTTATGTTCTACCGGCACTGTAACTTTTAATGCACCAATATCATCTTGACTCACAATACTGATTTCAACATGCTTTCTTTTCCAGAATTTACCATTCTTGCGTTCAACCTTAGGTTCTTTTAATTCAAGAGTTTTACCCGCATTAGTCACAATCGGCCTCTTATCTTCTGGACCGTGGTAATGTACCTCGAACTGATCGCCGCCAACCAATGTAAAATCAATATCTACTAAATCCACGCTCAATTTGTCAAAGCTATCATTGCTTAAAACTCCATCAACAATTTTCACTTCATTGTCTTCATTTTTGTCAAAAAACATTTTCTTTCTCCTCATTTTTACCTTTTAGCTATTATTCTTATTTTTCTTTAAGTTTACTATCATATTACTATTTTTCAACCGTAATTTACTAAGTGGTCAAAATTTGCGGCTGAAATGCAAAAATAGACAACTTAAGTTTTAACTTAAGTCGTCTATCCTTCATCCTAAAATTTTCTTTTTCAATTCGTCTAAACGATCAATTTTAAACGTGAACGCCTGTATCCCTAATTCACTTGCAGCTTTGGTATTATTTTCCAAATCATCAACAAATAAACATTCTTCTGGCTTTAAATCATATCGTTTTAACAAACATTGATAAATCTGCTTATCAGGCTTCATCATTTTTTCCTGAGCAGAAAAGACAAAACCATCAAAATAATCACCCATCGAAGAATTTTTAACAAAGTTAGCAAATTCCATCCCTGTATTAGACAAGGCGTAGATATGATAGCCTTGCTTTCTTAGTTGATCCATAAAACGAAAAACAGGTTCATAGAAATCTACATTTTCAGGCCAAGTTGTCATAATTTGCTTAACCTTCTTCTGCAGCTCAACAGGTACGCGACTAATAAAAATCTTAGTCGCCTCTTTTTCATCGATTTTTCCTGCATCAATTTCAGACCATTCTTTTGATTCAAAAATTGTTTTTCTTAATAAGTCATGTTCTTCTGATGTTAATTGATAATGATATAAAATTTCATCAGGATTGTAATTCATAATGACGTTGCCAAAATCAAAAATAATATTCTTTAGCATAAAATGTCCCTTCTAATACTTTTAATTCACATCTTAATTTTATGCTTTCTTGTATCACTGCGAAAGAAAAATAAAAATTGACTTTTTCTTTTTATCAAATAAACACAGGATAAGTGAAGTCATTAAATCTTTTAGCCAAGAGCATTGTAATAGACACATAATACAGTATAATGATTATTATCAATTACATAAAAAGGATGATGATTTTGAATAAAAAAGCATTCAGCCTAGACGGCAATCAATTAAAAACTTTAGCAGTTGTGTTTATGATCTTTGATCATATCTACAGCTATCTTCTATTGGATATTCTACCAAATTGGTGCAGTTTAATTGCTCGCTTCGTTGCTCCACTTTTCGTTTTCATGTTAATTGTTCCCCATGACCCTAGCATTGCATATACTGCATAAAAGTCATTGCCAGTAAACTTTTCAAGATGCGTTTTGTCTTTGCCAAATTCATCCTTACCTGTCTCAGTAGCATGTTGATATTTTACAAAAGTATCTTTTAGACTATTTGCATCAATCTTCAATTTATTAGCTAGTTCAACAATTGAATTGGCATGTACATATACTTGGGGATTTTCTTCTACTTTATCTAGTTTTTCCTTAAATGATGAATCCATTTTTTTGCCATCATAAATCAAATAATACTTTTCACTTCCATGCTTGTACATTTCCGTTGTTAAATTCAAGAAATTATATGGTGCCTCATTAGAAAAACGTTTGCCATTCTCATCAATTAACATTGTTTTTGAATAATCAGGTACAGTATTCCAAGTGATAAATAATTGTGGGGCAAAATCAATCGTTCCATTCTTATAAACATCATTATTTGAAAACTCTGCATTAACAGCTTTCAGTAAACTATAACCATCACCAGTATTGGCAGGACTAGCTTCGTTAAAGACATGAACCTTAGCAACAGATGGTGTGACCTTATTAAGAAGATCATCCTTTTCATAAGAAGCACCGCCTGTGGCAATTACTACAGCTTTAGCACTAATAGTAAATTCACCTGCTGAATTTCTCACTTGCAACCCTGATACTTTGGTTCCATCATCTATTATTTTTGTAACCCGACTGTTCAAATAAAACCCGCCGCCATGTTCTTTAATGTAATTAGCCAGCATTTCTGCTAAATGTGCGCCATTAGTGAAATTAGCAATAATAATTGGACTATCAGAAAAAATACTTACTTGCGAATTTGTTAAGGCTACTAAATCATCGAATGTTTTTCCAGACTCTTCTAACAATTGTTTTAAGAATTTTCGATCGTGCTCCTTAGTTGCATTTTTATTAACATGATCGACAAAGTTCAATAACCTTATCATTGTCGGTAGCTATAATTACAGTCGCATTATTAATTTGCTGCTTTAATCCTTCTTCACTCGGGTAAACACCCCAATGCCAGTCGGGACTATAATCATCCGTTTTTTGATCAAGACAAACTTGTTTGTAAAAAGCACAAATTTGGCTTAAATCTTGAACAGTAGCAGTTCTTATTTGCAAAAAAATTCCCCTTCTATTCTATAGTTTTCGATTATAACAAAAATGCATCCCCTTCCCAAGTAGGATGTGGACGCATTCATTTAATCTATATTTTATTCATCAATCTCAGGGGCCTTGCCGATTTGAGCTTGCATCATCCAGATTCTCTTTTCAATATCTGTATGGCATGACGTTAAGATATCATTTGAGCCATAGTCGCCTTCCTCGTCACTTACCTTGATCCCTTCTTCATAAAGGTGCTCCAAATAACGATAACCAGCAATGATAGTCGCAAATCTTTCTCTAGTTGAAATTCCCCATTCGCCAGGATGAGCTTCGATCTTAGTATGATCAAGCACTTCCTGTAAGCTTGAATATGGTGACCCATCAATGGTAATCAATCTTTCAGAGATCAAGTCACGTTGTTCATCAAGTTCATCCATTACCTTGTCTAAATATGGGTGCAATTTTAAAAATTCAGGTCCACGCATATACCAATGTTGTTGGCGGACAACCATCATTAATTGAGTAGTATCAGCAACAGCTTGATTTAATATTTCTTTGGTTTTAGGATACTTCATAAATTAGCCCTCTTTCAATTAGTAACTTAACTTTATATAACCATTATATATTTTGTTATCGCTTTCATCAAATTATATGTTTTATGTAATAAAAAATGTGCCCGAACAAGCACATTTTTAAGTAAGTTTAAAAGAAAATTTTACTCATAATAATCATGAATACCAACAAACAAGTTGAGCTAACTGCGGCAGCCCCAAAGACTGAACCGCCACGCTTAAAGATTACCTTGAAGTTAACGGAAATTCCCAATGCAGCCATTGCCATCCCTAAAAAGACATATGCTGCTTGCACTAAGAAGTCTAAAGTCCGCGCAGACATTGGTAAAAATGTACCAATAATACTAGTTAAGATAAATCCACCCAAGAACCAAGGAATTGGTAATTTCTTCGGTGCTCTAGTATGTTCTGCTTCACTTTCCGTAACCAAACGCTTTTGGTACCAATAGCCCACAATTAAAGCAATCGGTGCTAAAAGTAATACACGAGATAACTTCATAATTAGAGCGCTATCCAAACTGACTTCACCAAAAGCACTTCCCGCTGCAACCGCATGAGCAATTTCGTGTAAAGATCCACCCGCTACTACTCCATATTGTGTATCAGTTAAGCCAAGAAGCGGTTTGAGCACGATTTCAAGTAATGTAAACACCGTTCCCATGACACAAACAACAGCCACCGCTAGAACTTCGTTTTCTCTTTTTCTTTCTTCATCGCTTGTCTCAATTTGTGGTGACACGCCCATAACGGCAGCTGCACCACAAACTCCACAACCACAAGCCGACAAAATAGCTAACTCATCTTCAGCACCAAACTTACGGCTAAGCCAATAAGTAAGCACAATTGTTCCACTAACTGCCAGCGCCGCAACCAGTATAGTCTTAACTCCTGCATCAGCCAACTTAGTCAAATTGAGTCTAAATCCTAACAAGATAATCCCTAATCTTAAAAACTTGTTGGAAATAAAACCCATGCCAGCTTTCGCTTCAGCTTGTACGCTCTGAGGCGTTATTTGCAATGCAATCCCTAATAACAATGCAATTACCAATGCCCCGATTAAGTTTACGTATGGCAATTTAGCCAAGAAAATTCCTGCTACAGAACAAAATAAGGTCATCGCCGTAGCTAACCAGAATGATTTAGTTTTAATTATGTTTGTCAACAAAAATCCCTCCATATGTGATCTGTTTAATTTGACAAACACAACTCCCTTTATGATGATAGTAATAAGTATACTATTATTTTCTATTTTTGACAAGGTAAATTGTTAATAAATTCACATTAACTAAAAATAAAATATTTTGGCATTATTTAGTTAAGTAGGTTATAATACTTTTGTTACGGAGTGTTGGCAGAGTGGTAATGCACCGGACTCGAAATCCGGCGAACCAAGTTTTCCTTGGCGCGCAGGTTCAAATCCTGTACACTCCTTTTGTCAATATGTGGAAAAGACCAAGTGCAGTGCTTGGTCTTTTTTATCTTAGTCATTTTTTAATATTTAAATGCTATACTTGCTAATAGCACATTATTTGAAGATATAGAAAAGAGATTATATATTATGTGTACTTCAATTATTTTCAGTCCACAAGATCACTATTTTGGACGTAACCTCGATCTTGAGATTACTTTCGGCCAACAAGTTGTAGTTACCCCACGCAATTATGCTTTCAACTTCCGCAAGATGCCTGAAATGAAGCATCATTATGCTATGGTTGGTATTGCACTTGATGCTGGTAATTATCCGCTCTACTTTGACGCAGCTAATGAAAAAGGTTTAGGCATGGCAGGACTTAACTACCCTGACAATGCTACCTACTATGATGAAGTTGCCAATAAAGACAACATTGCTTCATTTGAATTTATTCCCTGGATTCTGGGTCAATGCGCAACTGTAGCGGATGCTAAGGTATTACTTAAAAAGATCAACATTGTTAACCTTAATTTCTCTGACAAGATGCAGGCATCCCCACTTCATTGGTTAATTGCCGATAAGACAGGTGTTTCAATTGTCGTTGAAACCGATAAAGATGGAATGCACGTTTATGATAATCCTGTCGGTTGCCTGACTAACAATCCTCAGTTTTCATGTCAATTATTTAATTTAAATAATTATGCTGATGTTTCACCTGCAATGCCTAAGAACAACTTTTCAAAAGAGGTCAATATGAATGGCTACAGCCGTGGGCTTGGTTCACGCAATTTGCCAGGTGGGATGGATTCAGAATCGCGCTTTGTTCGTGTAGCTTTTAACAAGTTCAACGCTCCTGTTGGTAAAAGTGAGGAAGAAAACGTAGACAATTACTTCCATATTTTGCATTCTGTTGAACAACAAAAAGGACTTGATCAAGTTGGTCCTAATTCATTTGAATACACTATTTACTCTGATGGTACCAACCTTGACAAGGGGATTTTCTATTACACTACTTATACTAATCAGCAAATTAATGTCGTTGACATAAACAAAGAAGACCTCGATGCTAAGGATTTAATCAAGTATGATATGTTAACTAAGCCAACATTTAATCACCAAAACTAAATAATTGAAAAATAATGTTAATTTTATTTAAAGATTAGCATTATTTTTGTTTTTCCGGTTAAAATAGATTGTACTTAATATAGTAATTGGGGATTTTCTTATTAATGAATAATTATTTTGTACTGCTACTGTCTGCGGCAGTTTTGCTCTGGCTTATTTTTAATATCAAAAATTCACGTCGTTTCAATCTATTTGATCACTGGCTTCACCACCAATTGGTCAAACGTCATGATGGCTACAGCTGGCAGGTTATCGCTTTTATTAATGATCCTAAACTAATGGTCGTTTGGGATGTATTATTAGCAGGCCTACTTTTAAACGAACAACGAAATCTAACCGCTCTTTGGGTATTAGGAACTCTAGGATTTGCTGACATTTCTGGTATTATTCTAAAAAAACTTATTCGGCGCAAGCGACCATTATTACATTCCGATAAAGAAGATGGCTATAGCTTTCCCAGCGGTCATGTTTTAGGTGCCACAACCATGGGCTTAATCGTACTACAACTATTTGCCAAAGATCTTGGAACCGGATTTGTTATTGCCGTAGTAGCTATTTGGGCAATGGTAATTTTCTCTCGTTTAAGTTTAAAGGCCCACTATCCTTCTGATGTTCTTGGTGCTACTAGTTTAGCAATCGTTTGTTTCAGTATTTCGCAGCAACTATTTTTAGCGATTTAAAAAGGATCACGTTCAGCACTTGAGCGTGACCCTTATTTTTTATTCATGAAAGCCTACCATAATGCCGCCTTCTTCAGCATAGAAACTACATAAACCATGCATTGGGCGAATAGTAATTTGAGCTTCAGGGTATTCCTCCAATATTTTATTTTTAATTATTTCTGCATCTTTTTCATTTTCGCAATGATCGATTATCACTTCGCCACCGTGATAATTATCTTCCTTCATATACTTGATAATTTCACGGATGGCCTTTTTCATTCCACGAGCCTTAGTAAGTGGCTCAAGTTTTCCTTCTTTACTTGCTGTTCCGATCAAGTTGATTTTGAGCAAACCTGCGATTTTGGCTACAGCTGGTGAAACACGACCGTTTAAAGATAAATTATGTAGTGATTGCAAAACAAAAAGCAAATGAGTCTGCATTCTAAACTTAGCAATTGCTTCTTCTAGATCTACAAAGCGCATTTCACCTTGCAGCATTTTCTCAATACCATGGACTATGATTGCTAGCTCAGGTCCCGCACTTCTTGAATCAACTACTATAATTTTACTCAAGGGATGTTTTTCCTCATACATTGCTTTTGCCTGAAGGGCTGAAGAAAAAGTGCCACTCATCCCGCTGGTCATTGTGACGATAATCGCTTTTTCTGTTCCTTCAAGTGCGTCAAGCCATGCTTGAATACTTGGACAAGTTGTTTTGCCTGCCACATTATTTTGGTTCATATTGGACAAAAATTCCTTCATATTCAAATCTTGATTATCAAGGTAGTCCTTACCACCAAAAGAAATTGTCAGAGGCACTACTTCCAAATTACGCGCCGGATCATTATTCATATTGACACTTGAGTCAACAATTAATTTAATATTTTCCATTTTAGATTCCTTATTTTTTGTATTTATTTTAATACATATATTATAGTCCTTTGATATAGAGTTTTTTAGGCTGCTTTACTAATTTTTAAAATGTAAACCGCTTTCATATGTTTACACCGTCACAAAGTTAGGCTAAAATTTGAGATGTAAAGCGGAGCAAAAATTGTTCCGTATGGTATGAAAAACATACCATAATTTTTGAGGAGGTTTATTAATGCTCAAATCAGTTATTGAAAATGTACACGCACTTGAAATTTTCGACTCACGTGGTAACCCAACTGTTGAAGTTCACGTTACTCTTTCAAACGGTGTCGTAGGTAAGGCTGAAGTTCCATCAGGTGCTTCAACTGGTGAAAACGAAGCTGTTGAATTACGTGACGGTGGTTCACGTCTTGGTGGTAAGGGTGTTTCAAAGGCTGTTAACAACGTTAACACTGAAATTAACGATGCTCTTAAGGGTATGGACCCATACAACCAACCAAAGATTGACAAGACCATGATTGACTTAGACGGTACTCCAAACAAGGGTCGTCTTGGTGCCAACGCTATCTTAGGTGTATCTATGGCTGTTGCAGTTGCAGCTGCTAACGATGCTCACCTTCCATTGTACAGATACCTTGGCGGTACTGATCTTGAAATGCCACAAACTTTCCACAACGTTATCAACGGTGGTGAACACGCTGACAACGGTATCGACATTCAAGAATTCATGATCACTCCAGTTGCTAAGACTTCATTCCGTGACGGTTTCGAAAAGATCGTTAACGTATACCACACCTTGAAGAAGGTTCTTGAAGACATGGGTTACGAAACTGGTTTAGGTGACGAAGGTGGTTTCGCTCCTAACATGAAGAACTCAGAAGAAGCTTTGAAGGCTCTTCACGAATCAATCATCAAGGCTGGTTACAAGCCAGGTGAAGATATCGCTATTGCATGTGACTGTGCTGCTTCATACTTCTACAACAAGGATGATCACAAGTACCACCTTGAAGGTAAGGTTCTTACTGATGAAGAATTAGCAGATTACTACGACAAGCTTTTGGACGAATTCCCAGAATTAATTTCTATGGAAGACCCATACGACGAAAACGATGTTGACGGTATGGTTAAGTTCACTAAGAGCCACAAGGACCGTATCCAAATCGTTCTTGACGACTTCATTTGTACTAACCCTGCACTTTTGACTAAGGCTATCAAGGAAGGTGCTGGTAATGCTTCACTTATCAAGTTGAACCAAATCGGTACTGTTACTGAAACCCTTGAAACTATCCGTCTTTCACGTAAGAACGGTTACAACACTATGATTTCTCACCGTTCAGGTGAAACTGGTGACACCTTCATCGCTGACTTAGCTGTTGCTGTTAACGGTGGTCAACTTAAGACCGGTGCTCCAGCTCGTTCAGAACGTGTTGAAAAGTACAACCGCTTACTTGAAATCGAAGAAGAACTTGGCGATGGTGAACGTCTTGCCTTCTTCCCAGACGATGTTGATCACGATTAATTTCGAGTTAACCGAGTACAATTTCAAAAAAAGCATGAGAATTAATTTTCTCATGCTTTTTTGCTTACTCATTTAATCTTTATTTTACTAATTGACTAAAGATTTTATTCAGAGATGTATCTTTAACTACTTTAACTACAATTGGGTTGCCATTCCTAGACTGATCAAGCAAGATAACCAGCTTATCAGATTTAAGGCAGAATAAGTAAGTATTGTGCCAAGATTTAAAGTCATCATTAGCAATTGCCAGCACATTATAATCATATTTTGCCTTGCCCGTTGGACTGTAGCCTATCTTAATTGACTTTTTATTCAAAACAAACCGATTAGTTGCTAGCACTCCAGGATAAGTTGCACCATTTTTGGTCTTTAAATTCTTTTTCCCATCATAAAACTGATAGGTCTGACCGGACTTTTTACCCCAGTTATTGACTGCAGTCTTTAACTTGGCTGTCTTAGCTGTATTCCAAATTATAACAGCCGACTTTTTAGTCTTATTTTTCTTATTCTCTTTGATTTTCTTTTTCGAGTCTTTTTTAGGCTTAATCTTCTTGGAACTTGAAGATTGTACCTTGGCAGATTTAGCCTTTTTTACGTTTACTGTTTTCTTATTTTGTTTTACTTCACCAATCGTCACTGCATCTTTACCAAAATGTACTTGACTACAACCCGTCAAAGTCACAGCTAAAGTGACTGCAGCAATACCTACAAAAATTTTTCTATTCATAAATAGCTCCATTTGTTATTTCTTATGTCTATTATCACACAAAACCTCCCTCTTTAACCGCTGTTTAAACAAAAAAAGAGCTAATTTTCACATTAGCTCTTTTTAATTAATAAATTGTAACTTGATAACGATTTGAACGATCCGTTGCTTCCGGTTTTTCTCCAATCTTGCCAACCGGCACGATGACACTCGTCTGAAAGGCAGGATCAATCCCCAGCTCCTTCTGCAATTCGCTGTCATCATTTAATCTAGCTGCGCCGCCCATTACATAAACTGAGCCAAGACCTAAGTCTGTCGCCTCAAGCATAATGTTCTCTGCACCACAGGATGCATCCCGCTCGCCATACCAGCAAACCTGAAGATATTTGGGCTGCCAAACAAGTTCAAGAATTTTTAAACTTCAATATTTATGATGCCGATACTGGTCGTGGTTACTCACCAGAAGTAATGCAATATGCCAAGAATCATCACATCAACATGGATATCACTGATGAAGACAAAGAAATTATGAAAAAAGCTAAAGCTGACTTCCTTGCCTTTTCATATTACTCATCATGGGTATTATCAAGTGACAAAATTCCTGCCGGTGAGGCTCCTAACCGCTACCTTAACCAAGGCGGCGTAGAAGCCAAATACGTAAAAACTAACGATTGGGGCTGGGCAATCGATCCACTTGGCTTCAGAAATGCAATCACTACCATGTATAACTACTACCATATTCCTATTTTCCCTATTGAAAATGGGATTGGTCTTAAAGAAACATGGGATGGCAAGAATATGATCGAAGATGATGAGAGAATTGCATATCATCGCGATCACATTAAAGCCATGAAGGATGCCATTTTTGATGATGGTGCTAAGGTTCTTGGCTATCTCGGCTGGGGCTTAATCGATATTCCAAGTTCTCATGCTGATATGGAAAAGCGCTACGGTGCTATTTACGTCAACAGATCAAATCATGACTTAAAAGACTTAAAACGTGTACCTAAGAAATCATTTTACTGGTTCCAAAAGGTACTTAGTGATAATGGAGATGAATTATAATGGCTGATCAAAAACAATCTGGATTTGGCTTATGGGTTAACCAACACATAATGCCACCAATCATGAAATTCGTTAATACTAAAGCAATTACCGCTCTGCAAAATGGTATGGTTTACTCACTGCCATTCATTATTATCGGTTCTATTTTCCTGATTTTAGGAAATATTCCTATTAAGTCCGTTGCAGATGCAATTAATGCTTCTGGTTGGGGTGCTATTTTTGCACAAGCCAACAACACCACTTTCCAAATGATGGGTTTGTGGGCTGCTATTGGTATTGCTTATGTTTATGTTAAAAACGAAAATTACGAACCTTTAGCACCAGGTCTTACTTCAGCAGCTGCTTTCTTAATGCTACAAAACTTAAGCATTGATAATCCATTAAAGGCTGCTTTAACTTCAGGTCTTACTGATGGTTCAATGACAGGTAAAGTAGTAACAGAAAACATTGATAAATTGCCTCATGCTTTACAATCATTCTTAGAATCACCTGTTACTGGTGTAATTAACACTAAGTGGCTTGGTGGTGACGGTATGATCGCTGCAATTATCGTTGGTTTACTTGTTGGTTGGATCTACACAATGATTATGAAGGCAGGTTGGACTATTAAGATGCCAGCTCAAGTTCCACCTGCAGTATCTAACCAATTTACTGCTATGATTCCTTCAGGTGTTATCCTTACAGGTTCAATGTTGATTTATGCTGCATTTAATGCATTTGCACACACTGACTTCTTAAACTGGATCTACAATACTTTACAAATTCCTCTTCAAGGTATTTCAGACTCATTCGGTGGTGCTATCGCTATTGGATTCCTTGTACCATTCTTCTGGTTCTTCGGTGTCCACGGTGGTTTGATCATGGGATCACTTGTTGCTCCAATGCTTCAAGCCAACACTGCTGACAATGCTAGATTATTCGCTGAAGGCAAACTTACTATTGCTCAAGGTGCTCACGTTGTTACTAATGAATTCTACAACAACTTCATTAACTTAACTGGTTCTGGTATTACTATTGGTTTAATTATCTTCACTTTAGTTGCTGCTAAATCAGTTCAATTGAAGTCAATTGGTAAGTTAGAATTAGTACCTGGTATCTTCAACATTAACGAACCATTCCTCTTCGGTTTGCCAATCGTTATGAACCCAATGCTTGCTGTACCTTTCTTCTTAACTCCATTAGTAGTTGCTGCTTCAACTTACTTGGTTATCAAAACTGGTATTGTTCCACCACTTAATGGTGTTGCCGCTCCATGGACTACACCAGCTGTTATCTCTGGTTTCTTAATTGGTGGCTGGAAGATGGCCATCTGGCAGGCATGTACGTTACTTATTTCAACAGCTATTTACTGGCCATTTGCTAGAAAATACGATAAGGTATTGCTCGCTAAAGAAATGAAAGAAGCTAAACAAGAAGCAAATAAGTAAAAATATGCTAATCATATAAAATTAAATATAGTTTTAGAAAGAGAGATGCCATTAATGCTTGTAAAATAGTAAAAATGACGTCTCTTTTTTGATAAAGTATAGACTTTTGTTTTAAAATAGAAGTATAAGTATAAAAGTAAAGAAGATGAAAAAACATTGCAAAGGCAAAATATTTAGAGGTCGCAAGTGAATTAAAAAAACGTATTGAAAATGGTGTTTACAGTAAGCAAGAGCCCTTACCTGATCAAGAGGCATTCGCTAAAGAATTTGACGTTAGTCGTCTGACTGTAAAAAAGGCTTTCGATGGTTTGGAGCGACAAGGACTAGTTTATAAGCAATCTGGCTTAGGCACATTTGTCGCAGGCGAAATTCCAATTAAATCTGATATTGACTCTCCCGTCAATGCTTTTACTGGTTTAAGAAACTTACTAGGAAAAAACGAAGTTACAAGTAAGGTGCTACACTTCTCTGTTGAGTTTCCCGATGAGCAAATACAAAAGAACCTCGATCTAAAGCGAAATGAACCAGTCTATAACATTGTTCGACTTAGAATCTATGATGATCAACCCTACATTATTGAGCATACTTATATGCCAATTAAGCTGGTTCCCGAATTAGATGAGAAGATTCTACATGCATCAATCTATAATTACATCCATCAAAAATTGCATTTAAAGTTTGGTCATGCTTATCGAAAAATTCGTGCTGCTAAACCCAACGAATACGATAAAAAATTCTTAGATGCTAAAGATGATGACCCAATGCTTGAGCTAGAACAGATCATTTGGCTTACAAATGGGCAACCAATCGAATATTCAACCAGTAGAAATCGATACGATACTCGCGATTACGTTTTATTAGATAATAACCGATTTTAGGAGGTATTTTATGGCATTCTCAAAAAATTTCACTTGGGGTGGCGCTACTGCTGCTAACCAATATGAAGGTGGCTATGATGAAGGTGGCAAAGGTTTAAATGCTGTTGACGTTTTAACTAATGGCTCAGCAACTGAACCGCGTAAGGTAACTTGGAAAAAGCCTAATGGTGAAACTGGAGCTACGCCTCTAGTTTGGGGGCAAGAATTTAGTCTACCTGAAGGTGCTGTTCCAACTATTTTAGACGGTTACTACTACCCTAGCCACCAAGGAACGGACTTTTATCACCACTATCAAGAAGATATTAAATTAATGGCCGACATGGGCTTTGATGTTTTCAGGCTATCAATGAACTGGTCCAGAATTTTGCCAAATGGTGATGACGAACAACCTAATGAAGACGGATTAGCCTTTTACGATAAAGTATTTGATGAATGTGCTAAGTATGGCATTGAACCACTGGTAACTTTATCCCACTATGAGACACCTCTTTCTTTAATTACCCGCTACGGTGGCTGGAAAGATCGCCATTTAATCGATGCTTTCGTTCACTACTCTGATATCGTGATGAAGCACTACAAAGGCAAAGTTAGATATTGGCTTACTTTTAACGAAATCAACGCCATGGACATGGCTCCTTATATGGGTGGCGGTTTAATCGATGGTAGCGAACAAAATCGTGCTCAAGGTGCTCACAATCAATTCGTAGCTAGCGCTAAGGTAGTTAAATTAGCCCATGAAATTGACCCCAACAACCGTGTTGGCCAAATGCTAGCTTATTCTGCCTACTACCCTTACACTTGTGATCCTGCTGATCAACTTAAAGTGCTGGAAGCCAAGCAAGAGATGCTCTTCTACAGTGATGTTCAAACTGGCGGCCGCTACCCTAACTATCGTCTTAAGAAATATGAACGTGATGGGATTAAGCTTAATGATACACCAGAAGATTATGAATTAATCGCTAAATATCCAGCAGATTTCTTAAGTTTTTCTTGCTATACTTCAAACGTTTTAACCACTCATGAAGCTGATGCTAAAGCTAACGGTAATGTTTCTGCTGGTGGTGTAGTTAACCCATATCTTGAGAGTAATGCTTGGGGCTGGGCAACTGATCCAGATGTTTTACGAATCGGCCTAAATGAGCTCTGGGATCGTTACCACAAGCCTCTATGGGTAGTAGAAAATGGTTTAGGTTCTGCTGACACCCTTGAAAAAGATGGATCAATTCATGATAACTATCGTATTGATTACTTACGAGACCAGATCAAATCAATGCGGGATGCTGTCACAATTGATGGTGTCGATTTGATGGGATACACTACCTGGTCAGCAATCGATCTTGTCTCAAATGGGACTGGTGAGATGAAGAAACACTATGGTTTTGTCTATGTTGATCGTGATGACCGTGGCAATGGCTCACTCAAGCGTTATCCTAAAGATTCATTCTACTGGTATAAAAAAGTTATCACCTCAAATGGTGAGGATTTAGACTAAAACTTTTATTTATAAGTAGAGCCTAGCTAAAAAGTGCTAGACTCTATTTTTCTAAAAAGATATGATGAAAGCATAAGTAATATAGATGAGAGAAGGAAAAGTATGATTACAATTACTAAACAATTCAACTTCAAGGCTAAGGACTTCTTTGATTACCTTGAAGAACAATTAATTCCTGCTATTAAAAAAGCTCGTGGTAATGACATGCCGGTAACGCTTGCTAAAGGTACTAAATACGAGGTGGATGGTGCCCAAGTAGAATTAACCGATTACGAAAGAAACAAGGTCTATGGGGCTCATTTTAAGACAGATCGAATGGAATTAGTGATTAAATATGTCACTGAGGATAACGATCAAGGCGTAAAAATCACCTTTTCTGAAGACATGCTTAGCTTTGACCGCGAGAAACACGGCAAACTCCAAACTATGTTTTACAATTTCCAATTAAAGATGGGCGCAAAGAAAGAATTAAGACGAATGGGTGACAATGTTTTAGCTAATATTGCAGCTTAAAATCGCCATCTCAGCAGCAAAAAGACCATAACTACTTCTAATTGTGTTGTAGTTATGGTCTTTTTTTTGTTCAAATTAACAATCTTATCTATATCAAAATTAATCTATTAGTTCTTAGTAGCGTCAGCCTGTTCCTTCTTCAATAAGACATTGTCATAGTGCTTGATGAATGGGAACCAAACTAAGAAGGCAACAAGTGCACAAACAATTGAAAGCACGGCACCTTGCCAGCTAGTAGTTGCAAGATAACCACTCAAACCCACTGGAGTTGGCCATGGTTGTTGCACAATAATCTTAGGTACTAAATGTGAAGTTACTGCGATGTAACCCACCAAGCCAGAAGCAAGTGGAGCACAAATGAATGGCACAAGCAAGTTAATGTTATAAACGATTGGCAAACCGAATAACAATGGTTCATTAATATTAAAAATGGCAGGAACCAATTCAACCTTACCAATTTCTTTCAATTGAGCTGAACGAGAACCAAAGGCTAACCAGATTGCCATCCCTAAAGTAGCACCTGAACCACCAATAATTACAAAGGAGTTCATCGGATCACCTGCAAAGAAGTGATTAGCACCATTTACATTAGCAGCCATATTAGCTAAAACAATTGGAGTATAGAATGAGCTCATGATAGTAGCACCATGAATTCCGAACCACCATAAGAAGTGAATCAAGAAAATGATAATCAAAAAGCCCCACCAAGTATCAGCAATTGCACTGATGAATGAGAATGGAATGTAAAGAACTTGGAAAATATCAGTTCCTAAAGTTACCAAAATTAGTTCAATCAATGCAACTACAACAGCAATACAAAAGCCTGGGATCAAAGCGCTAAATGAGTTAGAAACACCAGATGGAACTGATGCAGGCATTTTTATTCTCCAGTTGTGCTTAACAGTGTAACGGTAGATCTGAACTGTAAGCCATGCAATTACTAATCCAGTGAAGATACCAACGGCAGCAATTCTGGTAATACCATTTGTTGAGGCTTCATAACCGCCTGCCACCATTTTAGTCTTAGTAAATGTAGTAATAAATTGAACAGCACCATTTTTCCAAATAAGTTCCGGAACAGTAATGAAGAATGCCATTAAGAACATCATCAAACCGTTCATCGGTACCAAATCAATTTTCTCTTCGATAAATATCCGTGTATGAATAAGCAAAAGTACCTGCAAATACTAATGCCAAGATACCCATAGTCGAGTTGTAAACTACTTGGAATAAGCCACTAAAGCGTCCTAAAGTATTCGCATAAAATGTGGCAAATCCTGGAATTGGAAATGCTTGAGGCAGCACATTCAAAATTAAGAAAACTGCCCCGATAATTGAAAATGAAATAACGCTATAACCAGCGTCCATAATAGCTCTAACAAAACGTGAACCTGCAAATTTACCTGCTTTTGCAGCTAGCGCATCTTTAAAAGAGCCAGATTTTGAATCAGCCATATTTCTTTCCCCCAATATTCTGAAACATCATTAAATCTGAACAACCTTATTATAGCGAAAGCGCTTTCTAATGTAAGCGCTTTTTATTGATATACGATATATTTTGGTTTTTTAAAATGTATATTTTTGAAATTACTTCTAATAAAAAAAGTTCATGTAACTTTACATGAACTATTGTTGGTGCTTCTTAAAAGTCTCTATCACCTTGTGATAACGATCTTGATCATTCATAATTTGATGAATTCGGTATTCGCTCCAAACACACAATAAAATGCCAGCTAAAAACAAAGTTGTCATAAAGAACATAATACTTTGATTTTCGATGAATGGGAACAAATACTTACCCAATGGCAAAAACGTCAATATTATAAAAAGTAAATTTAAAGCTGCTTGTACTTCAAGATAAACTTTGCTAATTGGGACCTCTCGTTTTCGATTATGCATTTTAGTTAACTGCTCAATCGAAGCAATCCCACTATAAATTGGCATAATTGCCGAAACAATTATGCCAAGAACACTATGATAATTTACATCAATAATTAGCCACATCAAGTTGGTAAAAAAGAAGATGGTAATAATATATCTAATTAACAAATATCGACTAAAATACATATACTTAATGCTATCTTCATGTCTTTTTTTAGCCGTCTCTGTCTGTTCTTTTTTAATGTTTTGTTTATTCATTTTTCTTCGTCTCATTTCTTGCCTAATAATTATATTTAAGCACAAATCAGGCAAAAATTATCGAAAAAAATAACTCCCGCATTCGCAGGAGTTATTTTCATTTTCAGCGATTACTTATCTTCTTTTTTAAGAGAGCCAGATTCATACAGCTTTTCGTAAAGATCAACCATTTCTCCAGCTAAATCTCTAAAAGTGATAGCATTCATCAAGTGATCTTGAGAGTGAACTACTAACAAAGTTACATGCATGTGGTCGCCTTGAGCTTCTTTAGTTAACATGCCGGTTTGTGAATTGTGAGCTTCAAGAAGTGATTTGTCACTTTCCTTCAACTTTTCACGAGCACCTGCAATATCGCCTTTTTTAGCCAAGCGAATTGCTTCAAAGGCTAAACTCTTTGCATTACCACCATTGGCAATTAAACCCATAGCAGCCATTAAAGTTTCTTGTTCTTTTTGTTCTGGAGTTTTCTTTTCTTCTGCCATAAAATCTGTCTCACTTTCCTTAGCTATTTTAGCTAATTAATTATTCACCTTTGATCAATTTTTCAGCTTGTGCCAAAACGTTAGCACCATTCATCATGCCGTAATCTTGCATATTAATTACGTCTAAAGGAATGTCCTTACCGTCTTTACCCTTACCTTTAACCTTGTTTTCGAAGTCACCCTTCATGTAACTTACTTGAGGCCCAAGAAGTACACAATCGATTTCTTGTTGTGCCATCTTGTCATCAGCTTCTGATGCTGGGCAAGCAAAGATTTCTGCATCAATACCTTGTTCCTTAGCAGCAGCTTGCATCTTAGTTACTAAGAGTGAAGTACTCATACCAGCACTACAATTTAACATGATAGTTTGTTCAGCCATAATAAATTTCCTCCTGAAATTTTTATTTTATAGTTTAATTAGCTTTTATTGATCTACGCCAATTATTATAAAGCGCTTTCATTGATTTGTAAACAAAAAATTATACATGCACGGCTTAGTCTTACCATGCTTATATAATCATCTCAAGCAAAAGATATATACTTTTATCTCCTGACAGCCAATATTATATACCCTTTGTAAGCATTTTCAAATACATATCCTCAGCATGTTAAGCAAAGTCCTTTGCATACGTATGCTTTAACATAAAAAATAAATTATTTTTTAGCAAACGCTTTCAATTAATAATTGAATACTGTTAGAATGTATATGTAATTTATTCCTTTACAATAGAAAGGAGGCAGAATCTTGAGTCGCTATCAAGACATTGCCAATGATATAGAAAAAGATATTATTGAGAAAAAATATACAAGAAAACTACCTGAACAATTTGAACTGGCCCAAAAATATCAAACTAGTCGGGTCACAATCGTTCACGCCTTAAAGATTTTACAAAATAAAAAATTAATACGGACTGTCAAGGGACATGGGACCTTTATTACAAGCAAGTCTATTCCCGACATTTTTCTTAATTCTGATGTCAATGAGCATACCGGCTTTACTCGTCATGTCAATAATGCTCTCGCAATAACCAGTAATGTGATTGCCTTTAACATTCGCAAACCTAGTATTAGTGAACGAAAAGCTCTTTGTTTAGAAAAAGATGACGAAGTTTACGATATTATTAGACAACGAATTTTAAATAAGAAGCCAGCTAAACTAGAATATACCGTGATGCCTGTTAGCCGCATCCCCGGTATCACCCTAGATATTTTGCACAAGTCAATCTACTCTTATATTCAAAATGATCTTGGGCTTAAGATCGGCCGAGCAGATCGCATTATTACAGCTGAAAAATCTGATGCATATGATATGAAGTATCTTGAATGTAAAAATGATGATCCTGTTTTATGTATTCAGCAAAAGGCATTCCTTGAAGACGGACGACCTTTTGAAATTTCTGAGTCACGTAATCGCTATGACCGTGGTGATTTAACAGTTAATGGCAAATAAGTGTTACTTGATTAAAAAAATCAATTATGGCAAAATGGCTCTCGTAAGCGTTTCCAATTACATACAAGAAAGTGAGGAAAAATTTAATGTATTCAGCAAAAATGCCTAAAAACTTTTTATGGGGTGGTGCAGTTGCTGCCCACCAACTTGAAGGTGCTTGGAAAGAAGGAGGAAAAGGTACTTCTGTTGCTGATGTAATGACCGTTGGTTCAGCTACTAAACCACGTGAAATTACTGACGGTGTTCTTGAAGGCAAAAATTATCCTAATCACTCAGCCATTGATTTTTATCATCACTACAAAGAAGATATTAAATTAATGGCTGAAATGGGCTTCAAGGCTTTTAGAACTTCAATTGCCTGGACAAGAATCTTTCCTAATGGTGATGAAGCCGAACCTAACGAGGAGGGTTTAAAGTTCTATGACGACTTATTCGATACTTGTCATGAATACGGCATTGAACCCGTTATTACCCTCTCCCACTTTGAAATGCCTTTTAATTTAGCTAAAAACTATGGTGGTTTTACCAACCGAAAAGTAATCGATTTCTTCGTTCGTTTTGCAGAAGTTTGCTTCAAACGCTACAAGAATAAAGTTAAGTACTGGATGACCTTTAACGAAATTGATAATCAGTCTGCATTCAATAATGATTTCTTGATGGCTACTAACTCAGGCATTTTGTTCAAAGATGGCATGACTGACAGAGATAAAGAAGCCGCCATGTATCAAGCAGGTCACTATGAATTGGTTGCTTCAGCCTTAGCTGTTAAGATTGGTCACAAGATTAATCCTGATTTCCAAATCGGTTGTATGATTAACTACTCACCTGTACGTCCGCTCACTCCATCAAGTGATGATGTCCTTTTAGCTGATAAATGGGAGCAACGCCGTGACTGGTTCTCAGATGTACATGTTTTTGGTGAATATCCAAATGCAGTTGAAGCCTACATTGAACGAAATGGCTATCGTCCTGATATAACTGATGAAGATAAAATTGTCCTAAAGGAAGGCACCGTTGACTACGTTGGCTTCTCCTACTATCAGACTACTACCGTTTCTAGCGAAAAAGTTAAACCTGATGAATTAACTGATTTGGCTAAAGCTGTTGCTAAGAATCCAACCTTAAAGCGTAGCGATTGGGGCTGGGAAATTGACCCAGAAGGCTTAAGAATTGCATTAAATCAATTGCAAGACCGTTATCACAAATCATTATTCATCGTTGAAAATGGTCTTGGAGCTTACGATAAGGTTGAAACTGATGGGTCAATTCACGATGACTACAGAATTGACTACTTAAGAAACCATATTTCAGAAATGGAAAAGGCAGTTGAACTCGATGGAGTTAACTTAATGGGCTACTTACCATGGGGCTGTATTGACCTTGTTTCTGCAGGTACTGGTCAAATGGATAAGCGCTACGGCTTTATCTACGTTGATAAAAACGATGCTGGTGAAGGTACATTGGCTCGTTCACGTAAGGACTCATTCTTCTGGTACAAGAAAGTTATCGAATCTAACGGTCAAGACTTAGATTAATTAAACTATTAATAGCAAAAAACTGATATTCAGACTTTAATCATTGAATATCAGTTTTTTATTTTATAAATATTTACTGCCTTCTTTAATACTCAATTTAGCTAAATGCTCTCGATGCAGTTCAATGAAGTTACGCACCCAATCTGGATTGGTCTTAGAGTAATCACGCAAAGCCCAGCCAATTGCCTTATTTATAAAAAACTCCTGACTATCAAGATTATTTTCAATAATTTTTTGTAATAACGCGGTGTTCATTTTCTTTTTACGCAATAATTGATGCTCAATCGCGACACTTCTTACCCAGAAATCTGGATCTTGCGACCACTTGAGCATTAGATCGTATACTCGATTATCCGTTAAGCCAACATAGCCATAAATTTTGATTAATGAGTCAATCGTATCCCACCATTGCTTTGTTCTAACAAAACGCTCAATTTTAGCTAAATCATCAAAAACAATATACTTTTTCATTGCCAATAAATAATCACAGGCAAAATATTGCAATTCGCGTTGTTCTTCATCCCATGCCTGGTCTAGCAACTTCCAGTCAACTTCTTTTTTCTTCTTTTCATCTTTCAAAAAATTATGATAAATCGCCCTACGTTCTGGTGTTTGTAGGCCATAGAATAGAAATTGATTTCGCATGTAACCAACAAGATAATTGGCCTTTTCTTCATTTGCCCGAGCGCTAAATTCTTTTTTTAATGTTTCAATATTCATTTTTTTATTTTAGCACAAAAAGAGGTCTCCAAATTCTAGAGACGCTTATCGTAAAAATAATCATCTACCCGATCATTTCAACTAAAATCTTGGTAGAATAAAAGTATCTATATTAAGAAAGGCATAAACAATGAAACAAATTTATTTTAACCATGATGGTAATATCGATGATTTAGTATCTTATCTGCTCTTACTACAAGCACCAGATATCAAACTTTTAGGCGTTGGTGCAATTGATGCAGACGGCTACATTGATCCTAGTGTTGAAGCATGTCGCAAAATGACCGATCTTTTTAACTTACGTGGTGATGATTTGACTATTGCTCGTTCCAACTCACGTGCAGTCAACCAATTTCCTCACGAGTGGCGGATGGCAACTTATTCATTTAATTATCTTCCCATGCTCAATGAAAGTGGCAAGATTGATACGCAGCAGGCAAAACTTCCTGCTCATTTAGACATGGTCGAAAAAATTAAAGAAGCAGACGAGCCTATCGCTTTAGTTATGACAGGTCCGTTAACTGACCTGGCTCGCGCTTTAGATGTCGATCCCGACATTGAGAAAAACATTGAAAAACTTTATTGGATGGGTGGTTCTCTTGATGGGCACGGCAACGTTGCTATGGTTAACGCTGACGGTAGTCAAGAATGGAACTCGTTTTGGGATCCATACGCAGTTAAACGCGTATTTGAATCAAATATTCCAATTCAGATGGTCGGATTAGAAAGTACGGAAGAATTACCACTTAACGATGAGTTGCGTCAGCACTGGGCAAGTTTACGCAAATATCCTGCAATGGACTTGATAGGACAAGGCTATAGTCTAATCGTATCTATACCATCAGCCGAACTCTACCTTTGGGATGTGCTAACTACAATCAGCGCACTATATCCAGAAGTTGTTGAAACCGAAACGGCTAAAGCAAGAGTCATCACTGATGGGTTAAGTGCAGGAAGCTTTGTACGGGATCCTAAAGGAAGAGAAGTAACTCTTGTTACTAAAGCCAATAAGGATCTCTTCTTCCAAAAGATGGATGAAATTTTAGAAAGAAAATAACAAAAAAGAGGCTCACGCCTCTTTTTTATATTGCCTTAATTGACTTTTTGTAAAGAATTACCGCAATCCAAACTGAAATGAATGATGGCAGTATCACAACTACAAACAAATTTGGATCTAAAAAATTACCTACTCTGATGAAGTTTGTAATTGAAGTAATATGTTTTATGTTACTAAATATCGCTTGATAAACTGTAACATATATTAACGACCACTGAATATAATATTCTACCAAAGTGAGTGTAGTTGTCGAAAACTTAAAAATTTTGCTAGCCAGTCGCATCCCCCAATAAACAAAAACACCTGAAAGTACAACAAATGCTGCTAACAGCAAAAACAAGTTTCCCAAATTAACATGGTCCCATTGACTCATGATCAAATACGCAATTACCATGAAAATTAAGAAATTAATTGTTGAACAACACAGCTGAATGACAAATAAAATTGCAGCCTTTAAGAATTCAAACTTGTGCTCTGATCTGAATAACAAAAATACTACTATAATAATTACAGCAATGATGAAATATGTAGTAACGTGCACAGTTATCTCCTACTTTGCCTGTTTTAAGGCTTCGCTTGTAGCCTCTTTAACCCCATTGGAAGTAAATGTTGCACCAGTAACAGCGTCGATATCAGCAGATTGTTTATCCAAAATTTCCTGCTTTAATGTTTTTTCTGCTTTTTGACCATACTGCGGCGTTTCCGTAGATAAATCTAAATCTACAGTTGAAATTTTATTATCAGCTACAGTTAATGTCACACCTACAAAGCCTGCCATGCCGCGTGCACGGGCACTATATGTTCCTTCTTTTAACATCCTTTTTCCTCTTTTTTATAAAACAAAAATACTGCTATATAATAAATATAACAGTATTCCTAAAAAAAGCCACAAAGATATTGTGTTTAGTATATCATATTGATATACTATTTCTTGGGTCTTGATTGTTTTTATAAGTCCTTATTATGACCCATGTGCAGGTAGTAGAATCCCCTTCTACCTGTTTTATTATACCACAATAAATAACTGATGTTATATCAAATCCTAAGTTCTTTTGAAAATTTTCTCAAAAGGGCTTTTTTCTTGCACTATCCTTTATAAGTTACGTTAAAATTGAAATGGAATTATAAAGTTATATTTAAAGAAGGTAAAGCATGTATCCAGATAATAATATTCTTACATATTTAAAATGGCGTGGTGACGTTGACTTCTCAACATCGCCTTTTAATGATATTGATGCACTTGTTTTATCTATTTTTTCTTATCTTGAATTACCAGGTATTGTTAAAAGTAACGGAACGACAATTAGTTTAGAAAAGGCTGCCAAGCTCTATTTTGCAGATGATCATCCTCGTTATGATAATTTGCAATACCAAGAACTATTTAAATTAATGGCTCATGCAGACCGCTTTAAAAATGCAAAACTGTCGTATTTTATTAGTACGTTAACTGAACATACTCAATTTAGTGCAATCAAAATTGAACTAACTGATGGGACCAACTTTATTGCTTTTCGTGGGACTGACGATTCACTAATTGGCTGGAAAGAAGATTTTGAAATTAGTTTTAAAATCACTGTAGCCCAACAACAAGCAGTAAAATTGCTCGAAACTATTCTCAAAGCTGATGATCAAGATTATTACTTAGGCGGTCACTCAAAAGGTGGCAATTTAGCTGAATATGCTGCCATTAATATTGAGCCCAAATTAAGAAAAAGAATCAAACGTATTTATACCTTTGATTCACCTGGAATTGCAGAAGAAGTTGGTGCTCAGCTCCCTAATAAGTATTTGCAAAATACTCTACGCCGCTTTGTGCCAGACTTTAGCGTCATCGGTCGCTTGTTTGAGTCGAAAAATATTTCAGCCACTATTGTTGGTAGTACTCGCAAGGGACTAAGCCAACACGATGCTTTTTCCTGGTAAATAATCGGTTCTAACTTCGACACCAGACGCCACCGCAATGCTCAATCTCAAGTATATAATCAACTAATCAATCAATGGATTGGTAACGCCACCCTAGAAGAACGTGAGTCTTTAACTAATGACCTCTTCTCTGCTTTAAGCTCTAGCGGCGCAACTAAGATCAACGAACTTGATAAAAATGGTTTTGGCGGTTTTGGTGCAATTTTGTTTTCACTGGCTGATTCATCTCGGCGAACCCGTTTCGTCTTTGGTTCATTATTTTCCAGCATTTGGCAGACGATCAAGAGCCAGCAACTGACCAAAGCGCTTTCCTCAACAGACACAATTGTTGGTTGGGTGCTGGTAGTATTAGGAATCCTTAGTCTAACTCTACCCCAATATGCAGTGCGCGCTTTTGGCGCCCTAGTTGCCTTCACGGGGATTGGTTTCAGTGTTCACCAAATTTTAACAACGGCAAAATCTAGTCTAAAAGACCGACAAAAAAACTTCTTTATTATTTCGTATTTAGTAGTTTTTGCTTTATCAACCGCGTTAATTTCTAATAACCGTCTACTAATTTTCTTAGCTCACTACTTCTTAGGACTATTCTTAATTATCTATTCCTACATTCGAATTAGGCAACTAGTCTTTCGTAAATTACCCGGAATTTTTCAGATTACTATTGTAGCGATCGAGGCATTAATTGCTTTTGCTTTAGGAATTATCGTAGTGGTTAACCCTAGTGCCTTTAATCGGAGAGCAATTATTATTATCGGTATTTTGCTAATTGCTTACGGCTTCTTCAAGTTAGTTGGCGAATTATTTGGCCAGCGCAGTAAAATGCCCAAAAATCATCGTTAAAAAAAGCTTGTTAACTTCAATATCAGTTAATAAGCTTTTTTCTTAGCCCTTAATAAAGGTATTAGCCTTTATATGCTTTAAAATGTTATACCCGATTGCACGAATATGATTTTTACTACCATAAGTTTGATTCAAAAACATTACAATTCCATTCTGATTATCAGTAGTCAGTTGCATCCAGTTAACAAAGTGGGTATCACCAAAATTGCCATAAGCGACTTTTAAAGTTTGATTCTTTTTCAGATAAAAACCACCTGAGTAAGTATTAACCTTAGAACTTAAATGACCAAGATAATGGAACTGTTTTTTAGTCAGAATCTTGCCATTTTGCATACCAGATTGGATTTTATGATAATCATTAGCCGTTGAAAATAGATTCCCAGCACCAGGCAATTGAGAAACAACATTACGATTAGCATAGGCACTAGCACTGTAATTTTTACCACCAGAATAAAGATATGAAATCGCATCAGTCTTTGACCGCGGAATTTGTTGATAAATATAGGTTTGCTTCAACTTCAATGACCGAATAACCCGCTGTTTCACATTAGCAGCATAAGACTTTCCCGTTACTTTACTGATAATGCCTGCCAGCAAAACATAGTTAGCATTATTGTAATTAAATTTACTGCGTCCCGTATTTTCTCGTGCATTGGCTTGGGCAATTATCCAATTGATCGCGCCATTTTCAGAAAAATTAACTCCATGATTAGATTCTGTTCCAATTACGTTAATTCCTGAGGTATGTGTCATTAACTGCCCCACCGTAATTTGGTTTGCATGCTTCAAATTTGGATACCAGCGTGAAATCTTAGTATTCTGATTGAATTTCTTCTGGTAGATTAACTGTGTAATTATTGCAGCAGTAACCATCTTTTGCAAAGAACCAACTGGATAAAGCAATTTTGTATTGCCATTTTTCAGTCGTTTGCTGTAATAACCGTAGCCTAAGCTAACACGTTGAGCATGCCCATTTTTTACAATTTCAATGCTTCCTCGTAAATGATGCTTTTTCATCATCTTAAGCGTATATTGCCATAGTTGCTTATTTGAATAACTCTTCGCCTGCACAGCATGATTTGACATTATCAAACACGATGAACAAAATAAAATGAAAGCTATCCCGAACTTTTTTAGTGTCTTCAAAATTTCAATCTCCTTTTAATCCTGAACTATTCTACCACAATCAAAAAGCGCAAAATCACTTTTAATCATGGTTTGCGCTTTCATTTTTATTTTTCAAAATTTTTATAGTAAGTTCATCTTAACTAGGTATTCCGCATTTTCAACCGTATTCCATGCAGCACCCTTAAGCAAATTATCGGCTACAATCCACATGTTGAAGGCACCCTTATTTTCATAATCAGGGCGAATGCGGCCAACAAAAGTTTCTCGCTTACCTGTTGCATTAATTGGTTGCGGATAAATTTGATGTTTAATATCATCTTCCAAAACATTACCTGGAAAGGCAGCAACTGCATCTTTAATATCTTGTGCCGTTGCAGTCTCATCTTCAACAGTAAAGTAGACACTTTCCCCATGAGAAATTGGCACAGGAACCCTAACACAAGTTGCAGTTACCTTGATATCTTTGGCATTCATGTCATTTAGCATGATCTTCTTTGTTTCATGAATCATCTTCCATTCTTCATGAGAATAGCCACTATCTTCTAAAACATCAATTTGAGGTAACAAATTAAAGGCTAATGGGTAATGCTTTTTGTCTCCTTTAGTAGGTAAAATATGAGCATCTGCTTGCATGTCTTTACCATCAAGGTAATCTTGACTTTCCTTTTTTAATTCATAAATTGCTGCTTGCCCTGCTCCTGAAGCAGCTTGATAAGTGGAAACGATAATTTGTTTCAAACCAAATTTTCTTCGAACTGGTTCCAAAGCCATTACCATTTGAATTGTTGAACAATTTGGATTGGCAATGATGCCGTGATGCTTTTTCAATGCTTCTGGATTAACTTCAGGTACAACCAGTGGTACATCTGGTTCCATTCTAAATGCTGATGTATTATCAACACAGACAGCACCAAGCTTAACGGCTTCCGGCAGAAACTTCTTTGACACTGCACCACCAGCTGAGGAAAGTACTAAATCTACACCATCAAATGATTCTGGTGTAGTTTCTTCAACTGTCAAATCTTGATCCTTAAATTTTAAAACTGTACCTGCTGAACGTGAGGATGCGAGTAGCTTTAAGCTTTTAACTGGAATCGTTGATTGTTCCAATTGTTCGATCATTCTTCTTCCCACGGCACCAGTAGCACCTAGAATTGCAACATTATATTCTTTCACTATTATTTTTCTCCTCGCAAAAAATTCTTCATTCTTTCCATCGCTTCATGTAGATTTTCATCACTGGAAGCATATGACATTCTAACGTACCCTTCTCCACCAGGACCAAAAGCACTACCTGGAGTAATACCGACTTTTGCTTCAAATGCTAAATCCAGTGCAAATTGCATATCATTTTTACCATATTTAGCTGGAATCTTAGCGAAAATATAAAATGCTCCCTGTGGTTTAACTGTTTGCATCCCCATCTTAGCTAATTCATCCAACACAAAATCGCGCCGTCTTTGATATATTTTGCGGTATTTTTCTGGATCATCCAATCCATGCTCCAAAGCTTCAGTCGCTGCAGCTTGAGAAGAGTCAGTTGTAGTCGTAACCATTAAACCATGGACTTTACCAATTTGTTCCATAATTTTTGCCGGACCAGCTACATAACCCAGTCGGTATCCTGTCATTGCATGTGACTTAGATAATCCAGAAATATAAATTGCCCGTTCAGGAATCACACTTGCAATTGAAAAATGCTTAACGCCATAAGTTAAAGTACTGTAAATTTCATCAGTAATTACGTACAGATTGTGTGCTTTTATCACTTCAGCTAATGCCCTAATTTCGCTTTCGGTGTATTCAACTCCTGTCGGATTAACTGGGTAGTTTAAGATAACCGCCTTGATATTAGATTCTTCCTTAAGTGTACTTTCTAATCTTTCTGGCGTTAATTTAAAGTTATCTTCTGACGTGTTCATTAATACATAATCTGCATCTGCTAAAGTTGCAACTGGCCAATATAGTGAAAATACCGGTGTAGGAATAGCAACCTTATCACCCGGATTGGTAATTGAAAATAGTGTCGCATTAATTGCTTCAGTTGCGCCAACTGTAACCACAATTTCAGTTTCTGGATCGTAAACTACTCCAGTTGCTTTTTTCAAATAATTGCTAATTGCTTGCCTAAGTTCCAATTTTCCCTTTTGTGGCGCATAGTGTGAATCATTATTTCGAATACTTTCAATTGCAGCTGTTTTAACATGCTCAGGTGTATTCATATCAGGCTCACCCAAAGTCAGCTTGATAATTCCAGGAATGGTTGAAACTTTATTATCAAAAATCCTAATCCCCGAAGCCTTAACAGATTGAATCTTCTTACTTAAAGCTAAGTCATTTGCTAATTCTGGCATAATTTTTCCTCTTATAAAATATTCTCTAAGCCAATAACTAGTTCAGTTAATTGATCTACTTTTTCTAAAGCAACTTTAACCCCACTCATAAAGGAATCACGATCAAATGAATCCTGTCTAATGGTTAAAGCTTCGCCAGGTCCACCAAATAAAACTTGCTCATGTGCAATATAGCCAGGTAAGCGTACTGAATGGATTTTAATTCCTTGATAATCTCCACCGCGAACATTGGCTAAAGTCTCAGTTTCATCAGGCGCAGTTTGATGTTCAGGACGATTTTGCGCGATCATTTTTGCAGTAGCTAAAGCAGTGCCTGAAGGTGCATCTTTTTTATCTGCATGATGCATTTCAATAATTTCAACATCAGGGAAATACTTAGCAGCTTCTTCAGCAAACTTCATTAATAAAACTGCCGACATTCCAAAATTAGGCGCGATTAAGCCACCTAATTTTTCCTTTTTGGCTAGTTCAATCAAAGTTGCTTCTTGATCATCACTCAAGCCAGTAGTTCCCACAATAGGTTTAATTTGATGCGTTAAAGCAAAATAAACATTGTCATAGACAGCTGCGGGAGTAGTAAAATCAATCCAAATATCTGCAGCATGGTCAGGAATTTGACTTAATTGGTTAAAAATTTGGGCTGTTTTAGGTAAATGATATCTTTCAGGCTCATTTACTGCCTTTGGAGCAAATCCAGCCACCAATTCAAAATTGGGCAGCTGATTAACTAAACTAACAGCCTTTTGCCCCATTGCGCCAGTAAACCCAGCTATTAGTACTTTTTTAGGCATCTCGTCTTACCAATCCTTTCCTAAATTAAGTGGCAACTTTTGCATCAATGCATTAGCATTTAAACCTAAATGCTGGGCCAACTTTTCTTTTTCCTCATCACCTAAAGCGACTAATGGCAAACGACATCCCCCTACTATAAATCCTTGAGCATTCAAGGCTGCCTTAACAGGAGCTGGTGAAGGATACATAAACAAAGCCTGCATTTTCGGCGTTAACCAGCGTTGAATCGTGCCCGCCTCAGGATAATTTCCTTCATAAAGATCATCAAACATTCGCCGCATTTGTTTGCAATATAAATGGCTAGCTACGGAAATAACGCCATTGGCTCCTAGTAATCTTGCAGGTAACGCTTGCGTATCTTCACCACTAAATACCAAAAAATTAGGATCTTTATGATCAATAATGTATTCCATTTCTTCTAAAGATGCACATTGTTTGATTCCCTTAATATTTTTAAGGCGTGATAATTGAACTACCGTTTCTTTTTCCATTTTTACGCCAGTTCTACCGGGAATGTTATAAATCATAATTGGAATTTTAGTCTGAGCATTAACAGCACTAAAATGTGCAATCATGCTACGCTGATCAGGCTTATTGTACGGTGGCACTACTACTAAGGCATAATCAATTCCTTTAATCTGTGCTACCTCATTGGTGAAGGCGATAGTGGTTGCAGTGTCGTTACTGCCCGTTCCTGCAATAACCGGAACACGTCCATTAACAATTTGACCAAAATGCTGGTACAAGTCTATCTTTTCATCATGAGTTAGAGTTGGCGTTTCTCCGGTCGTACCACCAACTACAAAGCCATTGCAACCTTGGTCAATTAAATAATTAACCAGCTTTTCTAAACTGGCAAAATCTATTTTTTGATTCTCATCAAATGGCGTAACAATCGCCGTTAACAAATCTGCATCAATTAATGTTGCCATTTTATTGCCTCATTCTATTAATCAAAAATCCTTTGATTGCATCAACGCCGCGCTGAATACTTTTCTCATCAGGATTAAGTGTAGCCGTATGCAATTGTGAATCAGGATCACCAACACCTAGCCAAAACATTGTCCCAGGGAATTTAGCCAGCAAAAAGCCAAAATCTTCACCCGTCATTTTTGGTTCAGTAGTAATAAAGTTAACCGTCGGCTGGCTTTTCATATATGAAATAAAGTTCTTGGTTAATTGTGGGTTATTTTCTACTGGCCAATATCCACCTTGATTCAAATCTAACTTCACTTCTACACCAAAGCTTTTCTCAATACCAAGACAGATTTCTTTGAGACGTTGATCGATTGTCAAAATCATATTTTGAGTTAAGCCACGAATCGTGCCCTCAATTCTAGCTTGACCAGCAATTACATTTCTAATCGTACCAGCTTCGATTTTGCCTAGAGTAATAACACCACTTTGAATTGGATCTATGCTTCGTGAAATAATAGTTTGAACCTGCATGATCAAACTTGCTGCTGCAACTACCGTATCATTTGCATCTTGCGGAAAAGCTGCGTGTCCACTTTTACCTAAAATATCAATATTGACTTCAGTTGTACCAGCAAAAAGTGTACCCATCCGACACCCAATACTACCAGCAGGCAAAGCGGGGTTATCATGCAAGCCATAGAACTCGTCAGGTTTAAATTGATCATGAAAAATTCTTTTTTCATAAGCTTGCATCCCACCACTTTGGCTTTCCTCGGCTGGCTGAAAGAAAAAAAGCAAATTATCTTGTGGCTGATTTTCACTAAAATAGCTTAACAAACCTAATGCCACGGTCATATGAATATCATGTCCACATGCATGCATTACTCCCTCATATTTTGATGAAAATGCCAGTCCAGTTTTTTCAGTAACTGGTAAAGCATCGATATCAGCACGATATCCTATCGTTCTGTGCGGTTTTCTTCCTTTAACTAATACTAGAATTGCGGTAGGCAGTGTCGACGGTATCTCAACTTCCAAATAATCTTGCTTAAATTTTTGAATTACCTCGATTAAATAATCATGTGTTTCTTTTTCTGCTAGTGCTAATTCAGGTATTTGATGTAAATGCCTTCTAATTTGAATTAACTCACTTTCACTTAAAACTGACATTTTATAACTTTCTCAGATTATCTTCTAGTTCCGTCTTACTACTAGTTTTTTCATCAACTTTTTTAATAATTTTAGCAGGAACGCCCGCTACCATCGTATGTGCTGGCACATCATGAGTAACTACTGCTCCGGCTGCAATAACGGCTCCTTCACCTACATGAACACCCTCAATTACAACTGCATTAGCTCCAATCATGACATTATCATCAATTTGAACCGGTTTAGCTGAAGCAGGCTCAATTACACCAGCCAATACGCTACCAGCTCCAATATGACAATGTTGTCCAACAATGGCACGGCCACCGAGAACTACGCCCATATCAATCATGGTATTAGCCCCGATTTCTGCTCCAATATTAATAATGGCACCCATCATAATTACTGCATTATTACCGATTACCACTTGATCACGAATAATAGCTCCTGGTTCAATTCGAGCATTAACTTTTTTGAAGTCCAATAAAGGAACTGCTGAATTTCGTGCATCATTTTCAATATGGTAGGCCGTAATTTGATGATTTTCTTTTAAAAATGGTTCAATATCTTTCCAGTCACCAAAGATCACGCCAGAATGAGCTTCAGTAAAATTCTCAATTTTCTTTGGAAAATCAATTTGTGCTAAATCTCCTTTAATAAAGACTTTTACCGGTGTCTTTTTTGGTGCATTACCGATGTAATCAATAATACTTTTTGCATTTAACTTTGCCATCTTTTTTCTCTTTTCTAATTTAAATATGATTGATCTAAATGAACCAAGTCTTCTAAACTTTCACGCTTAATAACTAATTTTGCTTTACCATTTTCTGCAAATACCACTGCTGGTCGAGAATTACGATTATAATTTGAAGCCATTGAATACCCATATGCACCTGTATCCAACATCGCTAACAAGTCTCTAGCTTTGACTTGTGGCAAAGCTTGATCTTCTGCTAATATATCGCCACTCTCGCAATACTTACCAGCAATACGAACATGTTCAGTCAAAGGCGCTTGTGGATCGGTGGCTAAAACTGTTTCATACTTAGCCTGATAAAGTGCAGGGCGAATATTATCTCCCATCCCGCCATCGACAGTAATATAAGAACGATAACCTGGAATATCCTTACGGCTACCCACCGTATAAAGGTTGTAACCGGCTGGACCAACAATTGATCTTCCCGGTTCAATATCGATTTCAGGTAAAGGATAATTCATTTTTTCAGCTTCAGTTTTGATCACCTTAACAATCGTCTTAACAAATTCTTCTGGTCGTAATGGATGATCTTCTTGGGTATATTTAATCCCAAAACCACCACCAACATTAATAACTTGTGCAAGATAGCCATACTTTTCTCGCCAATCTTGCGCTACTACCATTAATTTTTGTGCTGCCATTTCAAAGCCGTTTAAGGCAAAAATCTGTGAGCCAATGTGAGCATGAATCCCCAACATTTTCATCCTAGGATTAGCTAGAACTTGTTTTAATGCCTTTTCTGCTTGACCTGATTCAAGATCAAAGCCAAATTTACTATCAATCTGACCTGTTTGATCATATTCATGGGTATGTGCTGAAATCCCTGGTGCAATACGCAACATGACACTAATCGTAGCATCGTACTTTTTTAAAACTTGCGCCAATAACTGAATCTCATGAAAATTATCAATAATAATTTTGCCAACATGATTTTTTACAGCCATTTCCAATTCAGTTAATGATTTATTATTACCATGAAAGCTAACTCTCTCCATTGGAAAATTGGCTTTTATTGCAGTAAATAACTCACCTGCTGAAACTACGTCAGTGTATGCTCCCTCTTCTGCAATAACTTGATACATTGCGATTGCTGCGAAAGCTTTACTTGCATAACTAACAGCATAGGCCATGTTTTCTTCTTCAAAAACTTTCTTAAAAGCCCGAATTTGTCGACGAATTTGATCGACATCATAAACTACTAATGGCGTACCATACTTTTGAGCTAATTCTACTGTATCAACTCCACCAATCGTTAAATGGCCTTGCTCATTAATCTGATCTACTGCAATTTGTGAATTCATTTTGTTCTCCTGTCTTTTTCAGGCGAAACGCTAATAAAAAATCCATTGTCTGCGCCAAACAAACAATGGATTAATTTCTACTTAATCTATGGTCGATAGCGCTCCGCGAATTTTGTTCGCGACAGTCCGCAGTTTATTCAACTACGCCCCAGCTCAAGCCTTTAGCATGACTCAGCTTCGGCAACCTCCCCTTTTACAATTCATCTTCGTTTTGCCCAACTCAGAATTGTTACTTATGTCGGCTGCGCCTCTTCGATTGACTGTAGTTTACAATTTTATAAAAATATAGTCAACAAATTTATTATAAAAATTTAATTTTATTTGTAACAATGCGGCATTTAGAGTGATAAATTACAGTCATCACTTGCAAGATTAAAAAAGAATGTTAGAATTCAATTAAATTTAGTCTGACTTTTTTATTTAAATTAATGATTTCTGAAAACAAAAGGAGTTTTGAAATGAAAATCGTAAAGTTTGGTGGCTCTTCTTTAGCTACCGGTGAAAGTGTTGCACAAGCAATTCAAATTATTCTCAGCGATCCTCAACGACAAGTAATGGTTGTCTCTGCCCCAGGCAAAAGGAATACAACAGATATCAAAGTTACTGATCTGTTAATCAAGTACGCAGATTTAGCCTTAAAGCACAAGAATTGTGTTGAAATCGTGAATAAAATTTTTAGTCGCTATCAAGAAATTGGTCATTATTTTGGCTTAGCAGATACGGAATTAAGTATTATTAAACAAATTTTATTAGAGTTGCCCAATCAGGGTTATCCTAACGAAAAATATCTTTTAGCTGCATTTAAGGCACATGGTGAACGACTTAATGCTCGTTTAATTACTTTAGTTTTACGCCATCAAGGAATTAATAGTCGTTTTCTTGATCCGGCTGAAGCCGGTTTAATCGTGACTGGCGAGCCCAATGATGCCATTGTCAATCCAGAGAGCTACTTAAATCTTGACCAAATTAAAATTAAGGCTGATGAACGTATCGTATTTCCTGGCTTTTTTGGCATGACTCCGTCTGGTAATATCGCCACTTTTTCCCGTGGCGGATCAGACATTACCGGGGCTATTCTAGCTCGCGGCTTTCATGCTGATCTCTATGAAAATTTTACAGATGTCAATGGGATTTTTGCCGCTAATCCTCATATTATTGAGCATCCCCAATCCATCAAGAAAATGACTTATCGCGAAATGCGAGAGTTGTCATATGCTGGCTTTTCTGTTTTTCACGATGAAGCATTGATTCCTGCTATTCAAGGACAGATTCCTATCAATGTGAAAAATACTCATGATCCTAGCAATCCTGGCACTATGATTGTCCCAGAAAAGGATTTTGTCCCAGATAATGCAATAACCGGCGTAACCAGCCAAAAACATTTTTCCGCATTATATTTGCATAAATATTTGCTCAATAAAGAAGCTGGTTTCACCTTACGTATATTACAAATTTTATACCAACATAATATTCCATATGAGCATATGCCATCTGGGATTGACGATATTACCATTATTTTTAACAATGATTTTCTAAACGATCAGTTAATTGATCAAATTTGTAATGAAATTCAAGCTACAATTAATCCAGATCAACTCGAATGGATTGAAGATTATGCAATTATTATGGTTGTCGGCGAAGGAATGCGACAAAAACATACCATCAGCCGTCAAATTATCGATTCTTTAGGCGATCATGATATTTCACCACAAATGATCAATCAGGGAGCTTCTCAAATTTCAATCATGATCGGTACTAAAAAAGAAAAGGCTGATGAAGCAGTAAAAATTATTTATCAAAAGTTTTTTAATTAGGGGGCATTATGATTAATTTATTCAAAGTTCACGGTTCGCAAAATCATTTCTTTATTCTTGATCAAACACAATTCGAACACGAATTAAGTGACGCCGAGCTAAAAAATTTTACGCAAAAGATTACCAATCCACAAACTGGACTGCTTCACGGAGCAGATGGCGTTTTAGTAGTTAATCATCCCGTGCATTCTAACTCACTTGGCCAGATGCGTGTAATCAATGCTGATGGAAGTGAAGCATCAATGTGTGGCAACGGTCTACGCACCGTTGCTCGTTACCTAAGTGAAAAAACGGGAAAAGATAATTTCCTAGTTGACACAATGAATGCCAGTTTACGTGTTAGAAGAGAAAAAGATTTTGCTTCTAACGTGCCAGCATTTGCAGTTGAGATCTCTCCTGTACGCTTTAATAAAGAGGCACTCCCTTTTGATAATTTAGGACAAGAACGGATTATTGATGCTTGGTTGCCAGAAATTTATCCTGGATTACGTTTTACTTCAATTGCCGTACCTAACCCACATTTGATTTCTTTTGTTAATCAAGCAGAAATTACCGGCCCGATCTTAGGCATTGTTGGTAAAAAATTAAATAGCAATAATCCCTACTTTACAGATGGCGTCAATGTTAATTTCGCGCAAATTTTAGATAAAAATAAACTTTTTGTCCGCACTTACGAACGGGGCGTTGGTTTTACCAATGCCTGTGGTACTGGAATGTCCGCGACTTCTCTTGCTCTTACTTTAACCCACCCCGAAATAGGCAACTTAAATACACCAATATCAGTTTATAATCCTGGCGGTATGGTTAAAACTATAGTGCATTATGAAAAAAATAGTTATTGGATCGAGCTTATTGGTAACGCTACTTTTACTCATCGAATTAAGCTTTCTGAAGCTGACTTAAGGAAAGGTGATTTTTCCAATGTCCAGATCCAAAAGACTGCTGAACAAAGTGCTTATGAAAAATTTATTGCTAATCTGCCAAAGTTCAATGACATTACAACTTTAGCGTAAAAAAATGGCTTGCAACACGCAAGCCATTTTTACTTTTTAATTATTAATCTAAGTCTTTCAAGCCATGCTTTTTCTTGGAAACGCGATAAAAAATATAAGGTGCAGTAGCGGCTACGTTACCCATATCCGTCAGAATTTGATAAAAGCTAGTCACTGCGCTACCACCGAATGAGACCACCGCAATTAATAGGCAAACGAAGACAATTTGAGCCCACATCGCATTAGCAGGAATACCGTGTTTATTTAATTTAGTCGCAAACGTGGATCAGATCCCATGATGAAAGATTTAATTGGTGAATAAAGCAAAACAAAGAAAGCACCTGTCATTCCCATCAAACCAGATAAAGCAATTGCTCTAGTAAAGAATTTACCAATCAATAAACTCGTGTTAGGATCCAAATGAAGTGCGGTTCCAAAGGCTTTGCCAAGTGTGTCATATACGGTATACGTAATATTTCCAGTATTGGCATTGGCTGCTAAAATATCTTTTTGATAATTAACTGAAAAACCGGTCATAAAAATCATCAAAACATAAGAAATAATAGTGAACAATGACCCAATAATTAAGCCTTTAGGGAAATCTTTTTCTGGGTGTTTCATACTGTCAATCACACCACCGACGGTTTCCATCCCACCATATGCAAAGACTGCATAAACTACGAAAGAAATAATCGTAATTGGCGTTTGAAAACTTTTATTAGGCGAAATAATAAAACTTTGCCACCCAGTAATCGGCTGAGCCAATTGTCCATGATTCATAATCAAGACCGTTAAACTAGCTAGAATAAAGACTGCATTCATTACAATCATGAACCAACCACCGATTGATGACATAATTTTAATTCCAGTTATCCCTCTGGAAGACAGGTACGTTGATACAATCATGAATAAAATTGCTAGTACACCTATCAATTGAGTACCATGCAAGCCCAAAATATTCCATTCTTGAGTTGTATCTTTGCCAAAAATAAGGGCAGAGATTGAAATTCAAAGCCTTGAGGCGTTTGCAACCAGCCACAGCACCCAGTTAGCCAGCCATACAAAAGTCCCAATAAAGGCCTATTTTTGTCCAATTGAGCCAGCTGGGAAAAAGAAACAGACGCCAGCCAAAATAAACCAAATGATCCCAGCATATGTCATTTGCTCATAAGAAACAGAAACATTGCCAAAACCATAAACCGTTGTGATAATCATCAACACAAGGCTCATAGTCGTCAATGATTTTTTAGTTTGTGAATTTTCATCATCCAAGATAAAGCCTCTACTTTCTATTTACACTTTCCATTTTAGCATCGTTTATCTTGAATAAATTTATTCTAATTTTAGGCTCATAAGAAAAAACTACTAGTTATTCACTAGTAGCCCTTCATTTTTATTCATTAATTCTTTTTTCAATCCAATTACTTAATTCAGTTACATGTAATTTAGTGACTGAACTAAAAGTCAAAACGGTGACATGATCATAGTTGAGATTCAACTTTTTCTTTAAGCCTGACATCACCTTATTAGTTTGACTCTTTTTTATTTTATCCATCTTGGTACAAACTACCAAAATTGGGATATTTAGATATTGAGCATAATCATACATAGCAATATCATCTTTGGTTGGTTCATGACGACTATCTACTAAGATAATTAGTCCCTTTAGGTTGGGTCTAGTTTCTAAATAATCTTGAATCATTTCGCCAAATTCTTGCCGCTTCTTCTGTGAAACTTTGGCATAGCCATAACCTGGTACATCAACCAAATAAAATTTTTCATTGACTTTGTAGAAATTCAAAGTTTGTGTCTTTCCAGGCTGTGACGAGGTCCTAGCTAAGTTTTTACGCTTTAATAGGGTATTTATCAAGCTGGACTTTCCCACGTTTGAGCGGCCTGCTAATGCGATCTCAGGCAAGTTATCTTTAGGATATTGATCTTCTCTAACAGCACTAACTGCATAACTACTGCTTTTAATGATCATTGACACTTACCTGTTCTTTATTATCAGTATTTTTGCGGATTACCTTTGGCTTAGCGTGCTTAGTAATTACGTCCTTAGTTACTTCAACGGTCTCAATATCCTCTTCACTAGGAGTTTCATACATAATATCCATAATTGAATTTTCGATAATTGTTCTAAGTCCACGTGCACCCATATTTCTTTGGATTGCTAAGTCAGCAATTGCCTTCAGAGCACCATCAGTAAACTTCAAATTAACATCGTCAAGTGATAATAATTTCTTATACTGCTTAACTAAAGCATTCTTTGGTTCAGTTAGCACTCTGACCAAATCCTTACTACTCAATTTATCAAGCGTAGTAATAATTGGAATTCTACCAATGAATTCAGGAATCATTCCAAATTTAACTAAATCAGCTGTAGTCAAATGGCGTGTCCAATCATCTGCATTAATTTTATCTGCCTCATTTTCAGCACCAAAGCCAATGGTCTTTTTACCTAAACGATTTTTAACGATTTGTTCAATTCCGTCGAATGCCCCACCAACAATAAATAGAATGTTAGTCGTGTCCATCTTAATCATTTCTTGTTGAGGGTGTTTACGCCCACCTTGAGGTGGAACAGAGGCAATTGTACCTTCCAAGATCTTTAATAATGATTGCTGTACACCTTCACCTGAAACATCACGCGTAATTGAGACATTCTCAGATTTTTTAGAAATTTTATCAATTTCATCAATATAAATAATGCCACGCTGTGCACGTTCCAAATCATAATCAGCATTTTGTAGTAACTTAAGCAAAATATTTTCAACGTCTTCACCAACATACCCTGCTTCAGTCAAGGTAGTTGCATCGGCAATTGCAAATGGGACATTTAAAATACGAGCCAAAGTCTGAGCAAGATATGTCTTACCTGATCCAGTTGGTCCGATCATTGCAATATTTGATTTTTGTAATTCAGTTGAAGAATCAACATCCATTTGGCTAATTCTCTTATAGTGATTATATACAGCAACTGATAAGACTTTTTTAGCACGGTCTTGACCAATAACATATTGATCAAGTTCCTTTTTTATTTCAACAGGCTTAGGTAATTCACGAGCTGCTTTAAGTGAATCTGCTCGTAATTCATCGTCAATAATTTTTTTAGCCAAGTCAACACATTCATTACAAATATATACACCGTTACCGGCAATCATTTTCTTAACTTGGTCTTGAGTTTTGCCACAAAAAGCGCATTTAATCTCTTCTTGATCTGTAAACTGATTTGCCATTATTTTTCCTCCTATATCTACCAAAAATCAGATTATCATAAATTAACTAATATTGATAAATATTAAGCTCGAACAGCAAAAAAAGCGGCCTATAGCCGCTCTTTTTGAGAAATTAGCAAATATTACTATTACTTGCTTTCCTTCTTGTCATCGTCTTCTTTGTTTTCAAGCTTTGACTTAGCAACTTGCTTAGCATTATCAGTAATAAGATCCATAGCCTTACGTACAGTAATGTCGTGGCCTAACATGTCATCTGATAAGGTGTTACGTACCATCTTTTCATCCATGTTGTATTCTGAAGCAAGATCCTTGATTTCTTTATCAATTTCTTCCTTAGTTGCCTTAAGGTCTTCAGCAGCAACAATAGCTTCAAGAACTAAGTTAGTTTTAACTCTTTCAGCTGCATTCTTTTCAAATTGTGAACGCAATTGTTGTTCGTTGGTATTAGTCAACTTGTAGTAAGTTTGTGGGTCAATACCTTGACGTTGCATATTACCCAAGTATTGGTTCAATTGAGTATCAACATCTTCTTGAATCATAGCATCAGGAATTTCATCGATAGTAGCGTTGCTTACAGCACCTTCAATCGCAGCTTCTTGAATAGCGTCGTTTGCTTGTTGTTCCTTTTGTTCCTTCAAGTCCTTCTTGATCTTTTCCTTTAAGTCATCAAGGGTGTCTACAGAGTCATCAACGTCCTTAGCAAATTCATCGTCTAACTTAGGAAGTTGCTTTGACTTAACTTCGTGAATCTTAGTTGCAAAGTGTGCTTCTTTACCAGCTAAATCCTTTGCACCGTAATCTTCAGGGAAAGTTACAACTACATCAACATCATCGCCGGCTTCATGGCCTTCAAGTTGATCTTCAAAGCCAGGAATAAATGCACCTGAACCTAATTCAAGTGAGTAGTTTTCAGCTGAGCCGCCTTCGAATGGCTTGTCGTCGATAGTACCCTTGTAATCGATAGTAACAGTATCGCCCTTTTCAGCCTTACCCTTCTTAAGAACAAGTTCTGCATTTTGTTCACGGCGCTTGTCAAGTTCAGCATCAATGTCCTTTTGGTAAACACGAGTGTTTTGCTTAGGAACTTCGATACCCTTGTAGTCACCTAACTTAACTTCTGGTTCTACAGTAACAGTAGCCTTCATAGTCCAATCCTTGTCCTTATCCATTGATACAGGAACAATTTGTGGTTGGCCAACTGCCTTAATACCTGCTTCTTTAACAGCAGCAGAATATGCATTTGGTAATACAATATTTAAGGCATCTTCATATAATGCTTCTTCACCGTAATATTGATCAAAGATCACACGTGATACGTGACCCTTTCTAAAGCCAGGAACACGCAAGTTTTTCTTTACTCTTCTAAAAGCTTGGTCTAAACCTAATTTAATTTCATCTTGTGAAATATCAAAAGTAAGATCACCGGTTGTCTTACCGGTCTTTTCCCATTTAACAGACATTAATTAAATACCTCCAATGTCAAATTTGAGTTTGCTTCTTGCATACTAAGTTATCTTACCTTAAAAGGCCGCAAAAAACAAATTTAAAAGAAAAAAGATGCGCTCCTGTGAAGAAGTGCATCTTTTTTAACTATATCGTTAGAAATTAGTCAAGGATTTCAGTAACCTGACCGGCACCAACGGTACGACCACCTTCACGGATGGTGAACTTAGTACCCTTTTCGATGGCAGCTGGCTTGATTAACTTAACAGTAAATTCAGTGTTATCACCAGGCATAACCATTTCAGTACCTTCTGGCAATTCAATTTCACCAGTAATATCAGTGGTGTGGAAGTAGAATTGTGGACGGTAGTCTGAGAAGAATGGGGTGTGACGGCCGCCTTCTCCCTTCTTCAAGATATAAACTTGACCCTTGAATTCCTTGTGGGTTTGAATTGAGCCTGGAGCAGCCAATACTTGACCACGAACAACTTGGTCACGGTCAATACCACGAAGCAATACACCAACGTTATCGCCGGCTTCACCTAAGTCAAGAGTCTTGTGGAACATTTCCAAACCAGTAACAACTGACTTAAGAACCTTGTCTACCAAACCAACGATTTCAACTTCGTCACCGACCTTAACAGTACCACGGTCAATACGACCTGAAGCAACAGTACCACGACCAGTGATAGTAAATACGTCTTCAACTGGCATTAAGAATGGCTTGTCAGTTTGACGTTCTGGAGTTGGGATGTATTCGTCAACGACGTCCATCAACTTAAGAATTTGTTCTTGAGCTTCCTTGTCGCCTTGTAAAGCCTTCAAAGCTGAACCACGAACAACTGGAATATCGTCACCAGGGTAATCGTATTCAGTCAACAAGTCACGAACTTCCATTTCAACTAAGTCGATCAATTCTGGGTCGTCAACTAAATCACACTTGTTTAAGAAAACAACGATGTAGTTAACACCAACTTGACGAGCAAGCAAAATGTGTTCACGAGTTTGTGGCATAGGACCATCAGTTGCAGCAACAACTAAGATAGCACCATCCATTTGTGCAGCACCGGTAATCATGTTCTTGATGTAGTCGGCGTGGCCTGGAGCGTCCATGTGAGCGTAGTGACGATTTTCAGTTTCGTATTCTACGTGGGCGGTATTAATAGTAATACCACGTTCCTTTTCTTCTGGTGCAGCATCGATTTGTGAGTAATCTTCAGCCTTAGCCAAACCCTTGTCAGCCAAAACAGTAGTAATAGCCGCAGTTAAAGTGGTCTTACCGTGGTCAACGTGACCGATAGTACCAATGTTTACGTGTGGCTTAGTTCTAACGTAATGTTCTTTTTCTGCCATTAAAATGACCCTCCTGTAAATTTGCAAGAAGTCCGTTGAGATAAGTTAACGGATAATTCTCTGTTGAATATTGTACTACTTTCTTCGGCAAATGCCTAGTAAAAAAGCTTAAGCGAAATTGCCTAACGAAAATATCCTTTGCTAATTATACTAAATAGTTTGAAAATGTAAACCTTTTTTACTTATTTTTTATTGCGGTAAGTATTTATATATTTTTTCTAGTAATTTTTGATGACTACGGCCATCTTTTCTTTGTAAAAATGAAACTAAATCACTAGCAAAACTGTCAGGCTCATCAATATATTGGTTAATTTTAGGGTAAAGACTGCCTAATACCAAATTCACTTCTCCCAGCATTAATGGCAACTGACTTGGACTATTGTGAAATTTGCTTCCAATGCTAGAAATAATTTCACGGTACTTAGGTTCTTTTTCTAGAAGCAGTGTATTCGCCGGAATAAAGCTCTCCATCTGGCCTATTACCCAAATTTCAAACTTTTCTTCAAGTCCCAAGCGAACTAGATCTTCACAAAGTGACAACCTAACAGCAAAATCTGGCGTTGGATCTAATAAGACGCTTCGTGCAAAAGCTTTAAAATTAGGCAGGTTTAACTTATGTAAACTTTCATAATCCAACTGAGTAACCTGTTCTCGTTGTTTAAAGTTTTGCATAATCTGCCGCTGTTTTTCTTCAGAAGCTGGTTTTACCTTTTCTGATAAGTCCACTCCAACAAGATTTTTTAGTTGTAGAGCTTCAATAAAAAAATTATTTTTAGCTAGAATTTGACAGTAACTTTTAAATACTCGCTGATCAGAAAAAAGATCAGGCTCCTCTTTAATTAAAGCATATGCCTGATCTTCTTGTTTATTAGCGCAATAGAGTTTGCAGAGTTTCAAAATAACGTCCAATGAATGCTCTCCACGTAATGCTTCTTCTAGATTTTGAATAGCTGCTTCGAGATCTCCCTTACGCTCATCTTCTTCAGCAAGTTTCAATAAATTTTGTTGGCTTACTGATGTCATTTTTAGTCTTTCTTATTACTTTCTTTTTTCTTATTTATTTTTGTTTTTTTATTTTCGTCTTTGGCATGGTTCTTATTGTCATTTTGTGCTTTTTCATTGCGTTTCTGCATAGCACGATGACGGTTTTGATTTACTTCCATGACCACGGGCAAGATCACTGGACGACGGTTAGTTTTCTTGTATAAAAACTTCTCCAAATCACCGCGGATATCTTGCTTCAATTCAGTCCAATCAAACTTTTTGTGTTCAAAATTGGCCTGAATTGCTTTTTTAATTACATCAATTGAATCACTCATCAACTGGCGATTAGCCTTGATATAGACGAAACCACGACTAGTGACTTTTGGCTCTGCAATAATCTTTTTCTTCTTACGGTCAATTGTAACAACCGCAATAAAGATTCCGTCATCTGATAGGACCTCACGATCACGTAGCACAATATTACCAACATCACCAACACCAGAACCGTCGATCATGGTATCTTCACCTGGTACTGGGTCAGTTAAGAAGAAACGCTTCTGCTTAAAGTCATATTCAAGACAGTCACCATTCTTGGTAATATATATATCTTTAGGATTCATTCCAGCTTTAATAGCCAAATCACGTACTACTTCAAGTAAACGATATTCACCAATTACTGGAATTAAGAATTTTGGCTTCAAGGTTGTAATCAAAAGTTGCAGATCACGACCAGTTGCATGCCCACTAGTATGTATATTTCTGCCTAACTGGATAACCGTACCGCCAGCCTTATATACCAAATCACTGGTTTCAGCTACCATCGTTTCAACCGCATGTGACGGAGTAGTTGCAATAAAGACCAAATCGCCCTTATGAATCGTAATCATACTATGACGCTTCTTAGCCATTTTTTGTAATGAGTTAAGTGGTTCACCCATACGCCCAGTCTCTAATATAACTGTCTGCTCATCTGGCACAGTCTTCAGATCCTTAACTCGCATCAACAAGCCTTCAGGCACATCTAAATAGCCTAATTTCATTGAAGTTCTAACAATCTTAGCTAGATCGCGGCCAGTTAATAAGACGCGTTTCCCTGTTGCTGCTGCAGCATTTAAAACTTCTTGAACACGATTCAAGTTAGAGGCTTTAGCAGCTACGATAATTCTGCCTTTAGCATTTCTGAAGACATTAGTCACAAATTTACCAATATCTTGTTCAGATGCATTAGGGAAAGATGCTTCTGCATTAGATGAATCACTTAAAAGCGCTAAAACGCCCTTTTGTTCAATTTCAGCTAAGCGATCCATATCAGTCCGATAATTTAACGCAGCTGTTGGATCAAATTTAAAGTCACCAGTATAAACAATTTCACCTGCTGGTGTATGTACATCTATTCCAAGTGAATCAGGAATTGAGTGTGTCGTATGGAAGAATGAAATACTTGCATTCTTAAAATCAATTTCAGTATCTGCATCGATTACGTGGAACAAACTATTCTTACAGCGTTTGTTTTCGCGTTGTACTTCAATTTTAGCAAGTTCGATACTCAATTGTGAACCAAATACTGGAATATCGTATTTACGCAAAATGTATGGCAATGCACCAATTGAATCAGCATGCCCATGTGTTAAAAAGATACCTGCTACTCGATCTCCGTATTGTTCAAAGAAATCAAGGTCAGGAATTACTACATCGATACCAAATAAAGAACTATCAGGGTACTTTAATCCGGCATCAAGAACAAAAATTTCATCATTAACTTGAACAGCAAACATGTCTTTACCCTGTTCACGCACACCGCTCAAGATCATAATTTTGATTTGATCAGCCATTATATTTCCTTTTCTATCTAATTTTTAATTCTTATGGATCTATCGATCTCAACGTAAAAATAATCTGTTTCAATTTTAGCATAAAGAATAAAATTATGACAGAGACAAAAAAAGCCAGCCTTTTCGGCTAGCTTCATTATTCAATATTATGTGAAAATTAACGACGAAGACCTAACTTCTTGATCAATTCACGGTAACGGTTAATGTCGTTGTTTTCAAGGTAACGAAGCAAGTTACGACGGTGACCAATCTTCTTAAGCAAACCAACGTATGAGTGGTGGTCATGCTTGTGACTCTTCATGTGATCAGTCAAGTTGTTGATATCAGCAGTCAAAAGAGCAACTTGAACTTCAACAGAACCAGTGTCACCTTCGTGAGTTGCGTATTCCTTCATAATCTTTTCTTTTTCAGTCTTTGAAATTGCCATAGTTAAATTCACCTTTCATTAAATAATTGCCGTTAACAACGTTTATCGTCGGCGTGAACAAATAAACAGCGTTAGCGGTTCACAACAGTCATAATCATACACATTATTTTTTAAAAAAGCAAGCGGAAATTACCTTGCATCCGTGATATTTCTTAAGTATAATGGATGAAGTAAATTTCTAAATCATTGGAGGTGAATTTCATGCCACAAATCAAATCAGCTATCAAACGTGTTAAGACTCAAAACGCTACTAACGAACGCCGCGCTTCTGAATTAAGCAAGTTAAGAACTGCTATCAAGAAGTTTAAGAACGCTGTTGAAAGTGATAGTAAGGAAGACGTCTCCAAGTTGCATTTAGAAGCTGAACGTGCTTTGGATAAGGCTGCTTCAAAAGGCTTAATCCACAAGAACAAGGCTGCTCGTGACAAGAGTCGTTTAAACAAGTTAGCAAACAAGTAAATCTTACTTATTACTAATAATAAAAAGAGGAGATCTGCAGCGATCTCCTCTTTTTGTATACTCTTAGACATTTAAGATAAATAATTTCAAAAAATTATCTTCTCGGTAAGTTCCATTTTTATATTTAAATTCTAAGTCGATTGCATCCCTTAATAAATTTTCTAGCTTGTCTATCTTCAACCGATTACGTAGGGCTAACTTAACCCTATAGGGATGAACGCCTAATTCTTTTACAATTTGTGGTTCGCTACGACCTCTTTGTGCTAAGATCTTAACGACCAAAATCAATTCTAATTGATTTTCAAAGACCGCTAATAATTGAATTGGATTAGTCCCTTCACGTAATTGATTATCTAAGCGCTCAACTGCTTCACGGTAATTCTTATCTAAAGCCGACTCCAAAATAGCGAAAATATTTTGTGCTAGGGACAAATCTACATTTTGCATTACTGATTTTTCAGTAATTTTGTTATCGGTAGCTACCATTTTTAGCTTTTGATAATTGCTTAAAATAGTGTCAATTACCTGATCACTCCGCTCAATTAGCAGCTGTAAAGCTGACTGTGTGATTATATATCCCTCATCTTTGATCAAGGCTTTAGTCGTTGAAGCAACTTCATAGGGCCTAATTTGTGGCTCAACCACATTGAATTGCTTTAGAACAGTTTTAGTCAGTTTTTTACGCCTATCAATTTTTTCATAAGAAGCAACAATTACTACTACATCTTCTAAATCAGCTAAGTTTTCAAAAATCTTTTGTAAGTCATCAATTTGTTTCTGTAATTTTTTAGATACCTTAGCTGTTAAAAAGAAAGGATTTTTGACTACAATAAATTTCTGTTCACTAAATAAACTGGATTCAGTTAAGCTCGCAATCAATTCATCTAAGCCATCGCTTTCGCAATCGACAGTCACGTGGTCCAAATCTTTAAAGCGATCTTCCTTGGCATATGATCTCACCAAGTAATCATTGAGAAAGTCATCTGCACCCCAAATTAAGGTATGTGGATTATTGTTATTTGTATTTTTAAACAAAGAAAGTAAGGTCATTTTTTATCCCGCTTTAAAAAGTAACTAAATCTAGGACTTTGCAGTCCGCCATAATACCAGCTAATCATACCACAGTCTTGCGTTGAAACCCATGGTATTTGCTGTTGAGTTAGTGTCGTTAGCGTCTCTTGATGGGGGTGCCCGAACCTATTTTTTCGACCAGCAGAAATAAAAACTTGCTTAGGATGGATTGCACGTAAAAAGTCTGGATTGGATGATGTTTTACTGCCATGATGACCCAATTTAAAATAATCTACCTGAAGTTTCATCCTCTGCATAATTTCCTTTTCACCATCTTGACCTAAATCTCCTGTAAACAACCAATTCTTATTCGCTACTCTAAAAAGCAAACTCAGGGAATCTTCATTCTTTCCTTCTCCTGCTTGATATGGATAAACCACATTAAATGTAATCTGCGGTTCTTTCACCCGCATTCCTGCAAGTAACTCCACTAATTTGGTATCTTTTACACGACCATCTAATCTCTTTTGAAAAGATGGATTCTTAATTAGTCCTTCGGCCATAAATAATTTCTTAACATTAACCTGCTCTAGTAATGGTCCTAAATCACCAACGTGATCGGCATCTTGATGCGAAACAAAGACTCCGTCAATTGTATTAATTCCCTGACTTTTCAAAAATGGAATAGTAATTCGATCAATCTGAGGTGTCTGCTTTTTGCCACTAAAGTTTAGTTTTCCACCAGTATCAATTAAATATACCTTGCGAGGAAATGGCGTAGTCACTAGAATACTATCTCCTTGGCCCACATCAATGAAGGTTACTTGCCCTCGCAAAGGAAAATGAATCATGCTGAAGAAAATTACATACAAGCTCAACAAGCCCACCATAATTTTCTTACTATTAAAGCGCCAGTTAACTTTTTCTCTTAAAGAAACAATTAAAATAATCGTTACTATTAATAGCAACAGACACTGCCACCAATTAATTTGCCCAAAAGTTAGTAGTCCCAACTTAGTAGCAGATAATTGCCCAATGATTTTCTCACCTAATTCAAGCACTTTTTCTAATACCGGAGCAAAATCTTTAGTCAGACCAAACATCACAATATTGAAAAAAGCAATTGGTAAAACTATCCAATTGAAATATGGCACTACTAACATATTAAAAATTACAGTTAAAAAATTGACCTGATAAAAGAAAAGCAATAGTAATGGCGTTAATAAAATATTTAACAAAATTGCTTGTTTAAAACTGCCAAACTTATCAGTTAACTGTAAACCCAATGCCAAAATATAGCTCAATAAGGCTCCAGTTGCCAGAAATAAACGCGGTACTACTAAAAGATGTAAAATGCAGGTCAATCCCAGCAGATCTATCGACGCAACATGATATTTCTTAAACTTACAAATTTTGCCTAAAAAGTAGGTTAAACTCGCTCTTACAAAGCCGGCTTGACCATTGCTTAGAAAAATACCTAGCAATAAAACCAATGTACAGCAGACAAAAGTTTCTTCATCCGTCAGTTTCAAGTTAAAACAAAATACACTAATTAACAAGATATAGATTCCAACATGTAAGCCTGAAATGCTTAACAAGTGAATAACACCCAAATCTCGATAATTATTTAGTATTTCTTGATTTTCTTGAGCATTATTTTCACCCAAGATTAATTCACTAGCGAAAAAGCCTAACAACTGTGGCATCTTGGCAAAATAGTTCTGCAATTCAAAACGTAATTGATGCAATTGATCCCCAAAATCAGTAATCGGTAATAGCTTCATTTGACAACTACTGTATTTCAATTTTTGGTAAATTTGTTTTGCCTGATAATAATTCTGAAAATTAAACTCACCAATATTAGTTGCTGGCTCAATTGAATTGCATTCCCCATTAATTTCTGTCACTAAAACAGGGTTCCCATGCTTAAGCAGTTCTTTTTGAGCATCTGTTACCTTGCCACTAATTAAAATTTTACCTTGAGCAAAATTACCCACACCTGTTAAGTAGTCGTCTTTAATTCTTACCTGATCAGGGTAAATTCTTAATTGGCTCTGCTGGGTTAAAACAAAATTGGTTTTTGGTTTACTTAAAAAAATCAGTAATAGAAATGCTCCAACTATTAGACTAACTATTTTTAAACTAACTCGATATTTTTGTACTAACAGTAGCAAAAAGTAACCCAGAAAAAATAAAGCTACTATTTTTTGCACCATTGTTGTACAAGAAAAAGCCAAAAAAGAGATTGTAATTAGCAACAAAGCGGTTATTAAGTAAAAGCCAACTTCATTTTTAAACAGCCAATTGATCTTTAAGGCTCGCAAAAGTTTTTTCTCCTATTCCTGATACCTGCATTAAATCTTCTATCTTTTTAAAAGAACCATTTTGTTCACGATAAGCAATAATCTGTTCTGCCTTTTTTTGACCAATTCCAGTTAACTTTTGTAGTTCCGTTACATTAGCAGTATTTAAGTTGATCTTAGTGCCATCCCCTTGATTACTTGGGCTACTGCTACTAGTACTCCCACTATTTTGACTATTATCAGCTGATCCTGCAGTTGCCACATTTTCAACCTTTTCACCCTTGTAAGGAATATGAATTTTATCTTGATCCTTAAGCAAAGTAGCGCGGTTAATAGCTTTTAATTGTGCTCTAGCAGTAGTACCTCCAGCCGCCTCAATTAACTCCTGCAGACGAGCACCATTTTTCAATGTATATACTCCCTGATGCTTCACCGCACCGGAAATATCACAAGTTACAGTCTTAGAAACGGTTGTTGAACTACTGCTAGTCACTGCATTAGTATTAGTGGGTGCACCTGAACTACTAGTGCTAGACTGCATAACTTGATCCTGCACTGCAGCAGCATTTTCTTGATGATCCCCTTTCTTTAATCCATAAAATCCAACTACAAGAATTATTGCACCAATGAGATATACTTTTTTCTCAAACACAAATTCTTTTATTTTTCCAAAATTCATAAAAATCACCTCTACTATTTATTACGCAAAAAAAGCCCAGAATTTTTTCTGGACTTCAAATTTTTTTGAATTTTTTTAGTAGTGTGTCTTTAGATAGTTTAATGCATCATCAAAAGTGCTCACAGGGACAATTTTCATTTTGGTGTGAATTTTCTTTGCGGTTCTCTTAGCAACTGCATAATTAGTTTCACTTTTCTTCACACTGGTTGAATCAGTCGGCGCAAAGAAGACCTCTGCACCTTCTCTGCTAGCAGCTACCACTTTTTTATCAACGCCACCAATGATTCCTACTTTTCCAGTAGGTGAAATCGTACCTGTTCCCGCAATCTTATGTCCCTTACTTAAGTTCTGCTTGGTAAAGACCTCATAGCTTTCAAGTGTAAACATCAATCCGGCTGAGGGGCCACCGATTTCGCCAGCATTAATTTTTAACTTAGGCTTAGTTTTCACAACTACATGCTCAACTAATTGAATCCCAATTCCTGGCTTATTAGTACCCTTTACTTTAACAATTTTGCCAGTAAAGTGTTTCTCTTGCTTACCACGCAAAACTGAGATTGTTACTCGTGCACCAATCTTTTGTTTACGCAAATAATTCATCATCTCTTCAGTTGACCTGAAACGATGCCCGTTTGCGCCTAAAACGGTATCACCAATTTGGAGCTTATTTTTAAAACTAGAATTTTTCTGGACTTCCATTACATAAACGCCTAGATATTTTAAGCTATGCTGTTTACCTGCTTTTTTAGCTGCATAATAAATTGCATTCTGCTGACTTGTTTCCATATACCAGTTTTGCAACTCATTATATTGAGCACTAGTTTGACCTCCTAGCAGCTCCTTGCTTGATACACGCTCATCATACGGACGAGTAAAACTCCATAGATATTGCAAAACCGGAGCCGGCCGACTAGTTACGCTAACTGTCACCAAATAAAAATTATTCGGACGTTTATTTGATGACTTAATAAACTGGCCCACGGGCATTGCCTCACCAGGATATTCAATATAATAATCGGTCGGCCAAACAGCAAGTACCACTAATAAAACAAGCGCAATTAGTGCCAAGAGCCAATTACGCAAGTGCTTTTTCGATTGATTGTTTTTCTTATTATTCATGTTTTAGCTTCTCTCTCAATGCAATCGCTGCTTTTTTAGGTAAAAACAGACTAACATCTTCATCAAAACGAGCTAATTCCTTAATCATGCTTGAAGCTACAAAAGAATTTTCTGGACTCGTAAAAAGCAAAACTGTATTCACATCTGGAGCCAATTTTTTATTAATCCCAGCAATCTCCTGTTCATAGCGGAAATCAGCACTGTTGCGTACACCGCGCACCATAACTTTAGCATGCAATTCATGTGCTAAATTTACGGTTACTTCTTCCGGTCTTTCTAGCACTTCAATATTAGGTATTTCCCTTAGTGCATCCCTGATTAGATCAGCACGTTCTTCAGGCGTAAACAAGTATTTCTTAGCTGTATTGGTCATCGCAACTACATATACTTTATCAAAAATTTCAGCAGCCTTTTTAGCGGTCTCCACATGCCCATTAGTAATCGGATCAAAACTCCCTGGAAATAAAGCGATTGTCATTATTAGTCCTTTCGATAAATCCTCACAATTGTTTTTCCTAAATGGTGTTCTTTGATCAATGAAAAACCAGTAATTTCACCCAGTTCTGTATGATCATCAGTTTCTGCCACCACAATTGCATGATCATTAAGTAAGTTCGACTTTACCATCTGCAACATGTCCTTAGCGATTTTTTCTTTGGCATAGGGCGGATCAAGAAAAACTAGATCAAACTTTTCATCATTCTCAGAAAATAATTTTAATGCTGCAGAGCTGCGCATATTATAAACATTAAAATGCTGCTCTTCCTTAGTTAAAGCAACATTTTTCTTAATAATTGTACAAGCAGCATGATTAATATCAACCAGACTCGCATGGTCACAGCCCCTTGAAACAGCTTCAATTCCTAAGGCACCACTACCAGCATATAAGTCTAAAACATTACCACCCTGAAAAAATTGTCCCAATGAATTAAAAAGGGATTCTTTCACCTTATCACTGGTTGGTCTTGTCCGATTACTTTTCAAAGTAAATAAATTTCTTTTAGCATATTTCCCTGAAATAATTCTCATTTTAGTTGATTCTCACTTTTTTCTTGTTCAAGTTGCAATTTCTTTTCTGCTTTTTGGGCCATCTCAGCTAATTGATTTTCAATATGTTGGCTATCCAAATTTACTTCTTCTTCAGCTGAAATTTCGACATGATTAACAAAATCCAAATGAGCAATTTGTCCTTTGATTTCATTGCATTCGTTGCGATTAACATAAAGAACACAATATTTCATTTTTTTAGAAAAATAAACAATGTCACCAAAATGGCGCAACTTATATTGATCACTAACTGATTTTAAATAAATAATCAATGCTACCCTTTTAATTAAGTGGGTACTTTCAATTTCTTTATTGATACTCATGCAACTGTTTCATCCTTTTCCTGTAACATTTTTTCATTTGCTGAAACGTTCAGTACTAAACCAATCGCAGCAGTCAAGACAATCATTGATGAACCACCATATGAAATAAATGGCAGCGTAACCCCCGTAATCGGCAACAATCCTAGTACTGCACCGATATTAAAGAATGCTTCTGTAAAAATAATAGTCGTCACGCCAAAGCAAATTAATGCGTCGAATTGAGAAACCGCGTGAACCCCAACTTCCATAATCTGCCACATCAAATAAAAGAGTAATCCAACCAATAAAATTGTCAGAATTACACCTACTTCTTCTGCTGTAATGGATAAAATAAAGTCGGTATACGGCTCTGGTAAGTAACCTCGCTTTTGCATACTATTACCTAGTCCTACGCCAAATAATCCCCCATTGTGGATTGCATAATAGGAGTTAACTAGCTGGGCCCCACCTTTTTGCTCTAATTCAAAGGGATGCAAGAACGACATTAGTCGTTGGAATTGATAACTTCTTTGTAAAAATCCAGGATTCCAGGCAACTACAATAAAAAATACAGCTGCCACTAAGATCACAATCCCAGCTAACCAAGTTAAAGCTAATTTAGTTGGAACCCCTGATACTGAAAACATTACTAAAGTGATCATAAATAAAATTGCTGTCCCACCAAAATCAGGTTCAACAATAACCAAGCACATTAAAAAAGCCGCCAAAATTGCTGGGTGTGACAAATTATGTTTGATCTTACCCTTGACTAATTTTCCATCTCTTCTGTCTAGTACATATGCCAAATAAATGACCAGAGCCAATTTAGTAACTTCTAGTGGCTGCAAATTGATAAAGCCCAAGTTAATCCAACCTACAGCACCATTAACTGCCGCACTACTGCCATGAGCAAAACGTAGAAATACTAGCCATCCTAACATAAGTATACAAATTAATAAAAATCCCCCTACAAACTTTGGATTTTTAAATACTTTGATTCTTAATGCAAAAAACGGAATCCCAAACAAAAAGAAAGCTACTATAGCATAGATTGCTTGCCGTATCCCATAGACATTTGGCTTAAATCCATTAACTAATAAAATATCTGAACTAGCTGAATATACCAAAATTATCCCAACCACTACTAAAATAAGATAGGGAATAAAAATCTGGTAATTAAGATAACGTAATTTTCGACGCACAAGCGTTGCCCCTTTATCTAAATAATACTTTTTTCATTATAAAACAAAAAGATCATCACTTCTATCAAGTGACGACCTTTTAAAATTTATTAAACTATCTTAGTTAGCACGGTTACGCTTCTTATCAGCCTTTTGACGTTCTGAAGTGTTCAAAATCTTCTTACGTAAACGAATAGATTCGGGAGTTACTTCACAATATTCATCATCATTTAAGAATTCGATAGCTTCTTCAAGAGTCAACGTTCTAGGAGTCTTAATAGCAGCAGCGTGGTCCTTACCGGCAGCACGAGTGTTAGTTAAGTTCTTACCCTTAGTTACGTTAACAGCAATATCACGTTCACGTGATGATTGTCCAACAATCATACCTTCGTAAACTTCAACACCAGCACCGATGAATAACTCACCACGTTGTTCTACTGATTGAAGTGAGTAAGTAGTTGATTGACCTTGGTTAATGGATACTAATGCACCATTACGACGACCTGGGTTCCAGTTCTTTACTACTGGCTTATATGCTTCAAAGGTGTGGTTCATGATACCATATCCACCAGTTTGTGACATGAATTCATTATTGTAACCAATCAAACCACGTGATGGAACTAAAAATTCAAGACGAGTTTGACCATTACCAGTTGATTCCATATTCTTCATCTCACCTTTTCTTTGTGAAAGTGAGTCAATAACAGAACCAACATATTCATCTGGAGTATCGATTTGTACTGATTCAAATGGTTCGCACATAGTACCATCAATTTCACGGTAAATAACCTTAGGACGTGAAAGTTGTAATTCGAAGCCTTCACGACGAAGTTCTTCAACCAAAATTGAAAGGTGAAGTTCACCACGACCTGAAACAGTCCAAGCGTTCAATTGATCAGTTGGTTCAACCTTCAAAGAAACATCGGTACGAGTTTGACGAATCAAACGATCTTCAAGCTTCTTAGGAGTTACTTGATCACCTTCACGACCTGCAAACGGTGAATCGTTGGCAACAAAGTCCATTTGAAGAGTTGGTGGATCAATCTTAAGAAGTGGCAATGCTTCTGGATGTTCGGCTGATGCAATAGTTTCACCCACGTAGATATCATTAATACCACTAATGGCAATAATATCTCCAGCCTTAGCTTCCTTAATTTCGTTACGCTTCAAGCCAAAGTAACCAAATAACTTAGTAACACGGAAGTTTTGAGTTGAACCATCACGCTTCATAACAGTGATGTTGTCACTAACTTTAACCTTACCACGGTAAATTCTACCAACACCGATACGACCAACATAGTCATCCCAATCAAGCATGGTGATTTGGAATTGTAATGGCTCATCAGAGTTGTCTACTGGAGCAGGAATATTCTTAATAATGGTATCAAAGATTGGATCCATAGTTTCCTTTTGAGTACTTGGATCTGGATCATATGATGAAGTACCATTCAAAGCTGATGCATAAACAACTGGGAAGTCAAGCTGTTCATCGTTGGCACCTAATTCGATGAAAAGTTCAAGTACATCATCCAAAACCTTCTTAGGACGAGCGCCTGGACGGTCAATCTTGTTTAAAACAACGATAGGTTTTACGCCAGCTTCCAAAGCTTTCTTTAAAACGAAACGAGTCTGTGGCATTGGACCTTCATAGGCATCAACCAAAAGCAATGCACCGTCAACCATGTGCATAACACGTTCTACTTCCCCACCAAAGTCAGCGTGACCTGGTGTATCCAAGATGTTGATAGTAGTATCCTTATACTTAACAGCAGTGTTCTTAGACAAAATAGTAATACCGCGTTCACGTTCAATGGCATTTGAGTCCATAGCACGATCTTCCAGATTCATGTGTTCTGGCAAAGTATCAGATTGCTTCAATAATTGGTTAACCAAGGTAGTCTTACCGTGGTCAACGTGGGCAATGATCGCAATGTTTCTTAGATCGTCTCTTCTTTTTTCTGACAAAAGTATTCCTCCCCACTCTTCAATAAAAAAACTGTGACTCTGTCACAGTTTCGGTAACGCATTAGCGCCTTATCGAAGTGCTTTTCTTAAATCTGTATAGTTACGTTAGTGAATTTTACCACCTAACTGCATACGGGTCAACGCTTAACAATCAAGTTAACCCTGGATTTTTTTATGCAAAAACAAGCAAAAACTATTAAACTATGGTAAAAATATAATGTAGATAATAATTTTTAAAAAGGAGTAATTATTTTGATCTTAATGAAAGATATCGTACGTGACGGTGATCCCGTCTTACGTCAAGTTGCCAAGCCTTTAACATTTCCACTTAGTGATCACTATAAAAAATTAGCTGATGATATGATGCAATACTTAATTGATTCACAAGATCCTAAGATTGCTGAAAAGCACCAATTAAGAGCAGGCGTTGGCCTAGCCGCACCTCAAGTAGGTGAAGGTGTACAAATGGCTGCACTTTTAGTTCCTGATGATCAAGGCAAAATTATCTTTAAAGAAGTTTATGTTAACCCAGAGATTGTCTCTGAATCTGTTCGTCAAGCTTGTCTTAGCGAAGGTGAAGGTTGCCTTAGTGTTGATGAAGTTATTAATGGTTACGTTCCCCGCCCTGATAAATTAACCATTCATTACTACACCGTTGACGGTGAAGAAAAAACCATTCGCTTAAAGGATTACCCAGCAATTGTTTCTTCTCATGAAATTGATCACTTAAATGGTCACTTGTTCTATGACCGCATTAATAAGCAGGATCCATTCGCACTTAAAGAAGATACAGTCGTAATTTCTTAATTGTTATTTAACCAAAACAAAAGCCTGCAGATGCAGGCTTTTTTCTACGTAAAGTCAAGCGCAATAAGGTGTTTAGCTTTATTTTTTACCTAAATTTTGTCATGAGTATCTTTTAGTGGCGATTTATTTT